>Ga0214917_10002314_pt1 | contig 23433 bp, 15 predicted proteins | sample LL_1208_BB_MetaG_FD_177983 | JGI IMG/M metagenome (GOLD analysis project Ga0214917, IMG submission 177983) | Freshwater microbial communities from Lake Lanier, Atlanta, Georgia, United States - LL_1208_BB | ecosystem: Environmental > Aquatic > Freshwater > Lake | place: USA: Georgia | collected...
GGTTATCCTTATGACCCGAGCGAGCGACACACGAGTACATGGCAAATTTCAACTCAAACAAATCTGGATTAGTCAGAGTATCTTTGTGGATAATGATTTGCAACTGCCCAAATGTGTAGAGACGGATCGAAGATAACTTTGTAAAGAATTCCCGATCCCACAAAGCGTCATAGCTAATATTCATGGCCAACGCTTCATTCATTTTCACCATCAGCTCGTCGGAATTGGCCTGTCGTATCTTGTTCAAGTACTGGATAGTTGGTGTGTGGTCACCTTCATAGATCGGACTCCATCCACGAATATAACGGCCTGTTGCTACACCATCGTTTAATTTATCAGCATATTCCTCGTACATTGGGTATATGTTGAGAGCATCACGAGAAGCAGACTGGATCGCAGACATCCCTGTTCGTGCTGATGATGGGATCAGACTACCCAGATGACCACTCATGTAATACAACGCATTAACCAAATCCGTTTGTCCCATATGGTGACCAAAACAACCTACATCGGCAAAGAATATAATGGGATCAGTTCTTCGAGAATTTTTAGTGAACCGGACTCGGAATGTCGATGCGACAATCGGTTCATATGACGGATTATCGCGCACAAACTGACTACATGTCAACCAGTATCTTTCGCTCGTTTTTATGAGTACAATATCCGAGAGTTCCACATTGCCGATCTTTGCTGGGGGTGCTGCTTGTAAGTACTGTTCAAGCCCAGTTTCAGCTAATTTGGGTTTTGGATGTGGGCTTCTAGTGGATGTCGTCCGCAACGACTGAATAACCAACAAGGATTCTTCGACAAGGTCATCAGGTTCAAACTCAATCGCAAGCTCTGCAAAACGATTCGAGAAAACAAGTGAAGGTTGTTTCGGGACACCTACAGAGGAGGAAAGTACTCGATTCTGATTAATAGTAAAGGTTCGAGCGAGGGATGACACAAAATCTGCCAACCTTTGACCTGCAACCTCAACCCTTTGTCTCACAATCAATTTCCGACTCGCCATATACGCTTCACTTAACTTGTCCTTACTCTTGATATACCGTCCCCTCTCGTCGCGGTACGCAAACTGGCAGGTCAAGAGTGTCGACGATTCAGACGCTAGATCACTGGCAAAAGTCAGCATAACCTCTCTGGAATCGATCAGTTCAGGACTCATAATTACGGACTCTTCGTAAGATAGAGAAGGAGCAGAAGCTCGTCCTGATCCCATGTCTGGATACTCAAGCAGTCCATAGTCCCACATTTGATGGAGACTCATAGCTGGCTCTGATTTGACTAGTATATTTCCACCCCCATTGTCCTCGGCGAACCCGGTGTGTAAAGGCTGATGAATATCCGCAATCAAATGAAGAATAAATTTCAGTGCGTCAGTCCTGTCATCTATACTTCTGGTCGGATCAACAGCTACCAAAGCCATGTCAGCGATGCCTGTAACAATGCATTCGCCGGATCCTCCGAATCCACAATCGCGTGTTATATCAAATGCTGTACAATTGCGCCATGGAGTGTTACTGAAATGCAAATCTTCACTTCCCGGATACTTCTTAGTCGCCTCTGGTGAATCGGCCCACTCGCTTGCCTTCAGAATCGCCTCTACACCTCCAAGATGATCCCGAATGTATTTTCGGGCAACCCGATCGTCGCCGAGAGCTTCAACGGCTATACGAGTAATCTCTCGATGGCCTTCATGGCCCCACCCGACTACATCGCTAGCAAAAAACCCTATAAAGAGTATTAATTTCATTACAACTGGAAAAAATATTAAACAAATATAATCAGAAAGACGAAAAAAAATTTTTGCACTACCAACTTTACAGAGAAGTTTCTTCTGCGCTTTCAACATCTGCTATGATTGGTTGAAACATATAGGGAACTGTAGTCCATTCAAAATAGCTCATGATGTTTGTGATTATACTCGGGTACATGTAGTATCCCTGAATGACCTTCAAACTATGCACTCGGCCTTTCCCTTGCCCATACAGAATTTTCTCAACATCCTCCAACTCAGACAAAAACGTCGGTCTTTGCTTGTACATATCATCCGGATTCAGGCCTTGCTTTGCTACCAGCGACCCTATACCTTTAACTATTCGAGGAGTCATCGCTCCATCGTATATAGTCGTATCAATCATTGTTGTAAAGTGAGGATCATCCAGAGATTCTGATCGTGATATACAGGGGTACATGGCGAAACGAAATTCAAACAAATCGCGATTCGTCAAAGTGTCCGTGTGAACAAGAACCTGTAACTGTCCGAATCTATACAGACGAATTGAAGAAAGCTTTGTAAAGAAATCTCGGTCCCATTTCGCATCCAGCGGGATCTTCATCCGATTAGCTTCATCAATTGCATCATGTTGTTTAGTCAAGTGAGTTGCACGCAAATAGTCTATGTATGCCATTGATGGTGTATGATCCCCTTGATACATGGGACTCCATGCACGTACAAAACGACCAGCGGCGATTCCCTCTGTGATTCTACTCGAATACTCCTCATACACTGGATATATATCGAGTATATCTTTACCCCCATCACTAGTTACGGAAACTGCTGTACTACCTGCAGATGCGGGAATCATACTACCCACATGTCCGCTCATATAATAGAGAGCGTTTGACAATTCAGTTTGACCCATATGGTGACCAAAACAGTCCAAATCTGCCAAAAATAGAATCGGATCTGTCCGACGTTTATTCTTTGTGAAACGAACACGGAATGGAATGGCGTGCATCGGCTCATAATCGGGATGGTCCTTGAGAAGACGGGTACAGGTTAACCAATACCGTTCGTGTATTTTGAGCAAAACAATATCCGCTAAATCGACATCACCTATTCGAGCCGGGGCGGATTCAGGAATATACTGCTCCAAACCAATACGTGCTGCTTTTTTCTTTCGTTTTGGACTACTTGAAGATGAACGGACTGCCTCAATCACAAGCGCTGATTCCTCAACGAGATCGTCAGGTTCCAACTCAATGGCCAAGTCAGCGAATCGGTTCGTTGAAACAAACGAAACCTTTGTTGAGGCTTCCTCCGCAGATGCACTCATTGAATTGGCAGTAAAGGTGCGGGCAACTGACGAAAGCAGATCGGCAAGTCGGCGAGCCGCCAGCTCAATTCTTTGCTTTGCAATCGTTTTACGACTAGCCATGTATGACGCACTCAATCTGTCCTTACTCTGGATATATCTCCCCCGATCGTCGCGGTACGCGTATCGACAGGTTAAGAGAGTCGATGATTCAGTTGCAAGATTACTCGCAAAAACCAGCATATGTTCACGCCACTCGATGAGCTCTGGAACGTGAATAGAAGCTTCCTCATGAACGGCGGGAGGCGGAACTGTCTCAGCACCACCGGCATCATCTTCTTGCTCAAGAAGACCATAGTCCCACATTTGATGCAGACTCATAACAGGCTCAGAGTTTAACTGAATGTTACCTCCACCATTGTCTTCGGCGAACCCTGTATGTAAAGGTTGATGAATATCGGCAAGCAAATGGAGCAAAAATTTTAGCGCATCGATCCGGTCTTCTTTTGATGCCGTCGGATCGACTGCTATCAAAGCCATGTCGGCTATCCCTGTCACAATGCATTCACCGGACCCTCCAAATCCGCAGTCCCTTGTTATATTGAATGCCCCACATTTCCGCCACGGAGTATTACAAAAATGCAAATCTTCACTTCCTGGATACTTGGAAATCGCCTCCTTTGTGTCAGCCCACTCACTCGCCCTAACAATCGCTTCCGGGCCTCCCAGATGATCTCGAAGGTACTTGCGGGCAATCACATCGTCGCAAAGAGCTTCCAAAGCTTTATAGGTGATGTCCCGATGGCCTGCATGGCCCCAACCAGAGACATCAATCGCAAACAGACTGAGTATGACAATGATTTTCTTCATTGCAACTAGGAAGAATCAAAATGGAAATAAAAGGAAGGATAGTGGTCTCAATGCGAAGTAGTTTCTTTACAAGTTTATCTAAATGACGACCTTTAGTTAAGGGTATCTTGTCGATGATGGGCATAAGAGGTAACTCTATCGAGTGACCAGACTACTGGTTTCATGGTTTGGAATACGAGTGGTAACTCTAGAAAGAATTGAATCACCTCAAACTCGCGTCGTCCGCGGGCTGCAAAGTATGCATTAATGTCTTCTATCTCAGATATAAAGGATGGTCTGGTATATTGAAGGCGTAAACCAAGCTCTATGCCATTAGGACGTTTCAGGAGTGATTCAATACCGCGTGATATTTTATCAGTGGCATCCCCATCAAATATAACCGGATCAATAAGCATTGATAGCGGATTCATGTTCAGATCCAATCCATCATACCAATTAAATCTCATGTATTTAAGAGGGGGTGAAGCCGTTAGAGTGGATTGGTGAACAAAGACAACAGTCCGACTGACAATATAAACAGCAATCTCTGAGAGTTTAGTGAAAAAATCAAATTCTGATTTTGCTCCAAGAGTTGGGAATCGTAAATTTCCCCCAATATCTGAAAGATAGGTTTCGGTTGAAATTGCAAATTGCATGGTAAGGGAATAAATCACACCGTTGGGATCAGTTTTATTATCAAAGGGGCACCAACCCTTAGTTGATGTGCTCTCAATTTGATTAGATAATGGAATGATTTGTTCAAAAACGTTCATCCTTCCAAACCGCGACAGCAATTCGTGCGCTTCAGATCCTCTTATACCCCGGAGATACAGGAGAACAGCAGCGACATGATGTGGGCGAATTTGAGGGAACCGTTCACCAAAAGCTTCACGATCCACAAAGAACATGACTGGCTCTCGTCGACGACGATTACGCACAAATTTGAAACGGAACGCGTAACCAACTCGAGCAAAGATTCCAGAACCCGCCAGGACCCGATCACGTGTCGTTATAACATATTGACCGTCAGAGTTGGTCAGTGTCAATGTGCTCATATCGAATCCATCCAACAAATCCGGTTTAGCATTAGCTGCAAACTCATCCAGGATTGAATCCTCATCGGTTACTGTTGAAGCTTGCGGAGATGACGAAGGAATAGGTGTGGTGGTGTCACTGACGGCCACAAGCGCTGTGGTGGATAACTGATCAATAACGATATCGGGTTCAAATTCAACATCCAGCTCGGCGTATCGATTATTGGGACGTTGAACAGGTCGACGACTCACTACTGCTGTCCTCGTGTTTGGTTTGTCAGCAAAATGCTTTCCCAACACGTTAAGGACCTCACCAAGCCGAAGTGCAGCTGTCGCCATCCGCTCACGAATGATCGCTTTACGAGATATCATGTATTGATCAGTTAAACGTTCTCCATTGCGAACAAATTGAGTCGATTCATTCATGTATGCAAAGTCGCATGTGTATCTTAAGGAAGACTCGGTTGCGATTCGAGAAGCAAACTTGATAAACGACTCATGAGAAACCGATGATCCCTTGAACTGAATGGAAATTGGTTCATGGACTTCTGTCAAACGATCAGCCAAGTCTGTCTCCCAAATTCCATAGTCCCACATCTGATGAAGAGACAATGAAGAGTCCCGGAACAAGACCCCTATATTACCTCCGCCACTATCTTGGGCGAAACCCGTGTGAAGAGGTTGATGGATATCGGCAACCAGATGGACGAGGAATTTGATAGCATCCATGCGATCTTCAACAGATGCTGATCTGTCAATAGCCCTCATTGCCCAGTCGGCTATCCCACTAACAACGCAAACACCAGATTGATCAAAACCGCAATCTCTTTCGAAAACAAACGGCTGACAGTCTTGAAACGGTGTGTGACTGAAATGCTCATCATCGCTTCCGGGGTACCGGTTAATTGCTTCGTCGGAATCGGCCCAACTACTGGAACCGATAAGTTCCTCCAATCCACCAGGGAAATGATCACGAACAAATTTTTTACCCTTTGAATGAAGTTCACGGGTAGCTAACCTGGTTATTTCCCGATGTATTCCTCCACCCCAACCAACGATACATGGGACCAAAAAGGTCGATAGTATAAATAGAATTTGCAAACGCATTGCTGACAGGGATGACAAAAGAATACAAACCAGGAATATCACTTGGCTATACAAACAAACTAGACCTAGCTGTATCGAGATCCCATTCAAAGACATGATAACTCTCATCATCGTCTCCGGGGTATGCAAAAAAATTATCAACGTATTTCAGCCGAAACACTCGATGTGGATCCTTGTCGAAGAACAACATATCAATGTCGCGCAACTCGCTTATAAGAGTTGGTCGGACACGCATATACTCATCAGATAGTGGCATATTTTTTGATTGCACAATCCCCAATCCCTTCTTGATCCGTGGAGTCAAATCACCATCATAGATCGCTGTATCGATCAGCATAAGGAAACTCTGACCTTTAAACACACCATTATGTTCAGAGAATCTCAAATGTTGATTGGTGCTGTTTGATAAAGTATCAATATGAATAAACGCCTGAATATGTCCAACGAGATACACTGCGATTTTATTTAGTTTTGAGAAGAATTCGAAATCCCATTTCTTCTCCAAGGATTCATATTCTGCACCCGGACCAACTAGTGCCGATTGGGCACGGAACCGATCTTGATGAGCCGCCTTCATTCGAAACGTTCGTCGCTTCAATATCAGTTGATGAAGGTTCGCACGGCGTCGACTTCGTTCATCGTGAGTTCCGCCCCATAGAGCTGTGAGACCCATATACCCAGAGGAATCATATGAAGATCCGGCCAAATCGGGCATAGCATATCCCGCTCTCTCCACTGATGTTATATCCGATGAAGACACAACTAGAGCGGATTCATCACCAGCCAATGACGAAGTGGATTCTTCCTCTATATCTTCGTCTCGAACCGAAATTCCTTTCAATTGAAGGATCGCACGAATGGCCATTTTCGTTGAGATTTGTTTTCGTCCAAAAACGGCTGAATCAAAATTAAGCGTTATTGGTTCCGAGCAAACGTTCTTTGTGAATCTCACTCTAAACGCATCAAACAACATTGGCTCATAATCACCCTTACCGAGAACGACCGATGTAACATAATAGTATCCCTTTCGTTTAATCAGTTTAAGATCGCTCAAATCGACCCAACCAGATGGTGTAGGTGAAGAAGTTAGAGAAGTCTCATCCTCCATTGCTGGTGAGACAGTAGTTGTGGTCTTCACAGGAACAACTTTCCGCGATTTAGTGACTGCCTTCTTTCCTCTCGATGATGAGCAAACAGTTGGTGCTGCCGACGAAGCACAGTCACTGGCCGCTGCAGAACTTGCAGTCTCATCCGTCTCTTCACAGAGATCATCAGGCTCGAAATCCATGTCCAATGCCAGAGCACCAAAACTGTTTGAGAATTTGATTTTGGGAACACTTGTTGGTGACAATGAAATCAATCGTCTACTTTCACTTTCTCGTTCTTGTGCCTCAATTCGCAAATCTTCTTTGCGCTCGTAATACAGCTCTGCAACAATATTCAAAAGATGGGCCAAACGGATCCCGGCACGTGAGAGCTGACGAATAACAATTCTGCTCCTGTCGACAATATACGCATCCGAAATGGTCGCATTAACTCCAATGAATGATCCGGAAACATCCTTGTAGGCATATTTGCATGTAGACTCAGTGCTGGATTCAGTTGCAAGAATTGAAGCATATTCCAGTCTCGCTTCGTCTGTATCGAGGAAGTACTCAATATTATCAACTGGAGCATTAATGTTGTTCACCAATACCGGATCTTTGCTCAGATTCGCTTTGATATAGTTCGCGACATCTTGCCATGTACCCGCTGGGTTCTTAGTGAGGGTGATTTTCAATCTATTGATTAATTCATAATCCCATAAATCGTGTAACGTCATTCGCGGGTCTGTCAGTGGTATGTTTACACCACCAGCGTCTCGGGCGAATCCTGTATGGAGAGGCTGATGAATATCACCAAGGAAATGAATAATGAATCTCAGTGCGTCAACTCGTAGGTGACGGGGAATTTCGGGATCCACTATATACTCGAGAAAGCCTGCAATACCAGATACGAGACAGTTACCGGATCTATTGAACCCACAGTCCCTTTTGAAATCAAACGCTTGACATCTTTGATACGGTGTATGACTGAAATGATATTCAGGGGACTCAGGGTAGTTGCGCTGGGCTTCTTCAGAGTCTGCCCATACGGACGCCGCAACCATATCTTCAACCGATCCTCCTAAATGACTATTCCAAAATCGAACTCCAGTAGATGAAAGAAACTCAAGCGCTACCTGAGAAATTATCTGATGGCCCTCTGAACTCCATCCAACGATTGAACGAGTCCACACAACAACCAAAAAACACAGATACAACATGATATGAACTGGGTGAGAAGTAATATGATAAAGAAGAAGTGGCTTTGAAATGAGGGGGGATCTCGTACGCGTAGGAGGGCAGATAAAGGAATCATTCAATTCTTTGGCCAACGAGTGACGCGCCAATCTTCTAGGGTTACAGTTTGGACCCGCTAGAGAACGCTTTGGTTCACGCCTTCATCATATTGACCTTGAACACGCTTAAGCTGTGGTAGATGTTAACTTGAGCTTTAAAGTGTAGTGTTCCTCCATAGTGAGACAGGTAGAATCGATGTACCAATATCAATTCGAACATCAACGAGACACTAGTCAGTCGCAGTAAAAAAAATACTCGCGTGCTGTTCATCATCATACAAGTTCATACAGTAAATTACATATCACTTAGAAAGTATTTCTAGGTTCGGCCCTAGGATGTGATATGATTTGTGCTATTGTTTACATTATCTGTACAATGGAGCTTGTCGAATTATCGTTTATCGCCCTTTGATTTTTTGATTATGCTGCGCGATTTAGTGACTGTACCGGGTTTATCATTATTTGACTCGGATTTCTTCGATCCCTTTATAATCTCAGAGAATGTTAATTTCTTCGATTCTTCATACGCAGCGAGCTTCTTTTTGTCGTCATCGTCTGTGGACTCGTCACTGTCGCTAAGCGTCTCCACTAGGAGATCTGCGAATCGGTTTGACGTTTTCTTCGTCTCTGGAACACTGCGAGTGATCTTCACCCGAGCTGCTTGTTTGATTTCCCTCGATTTTGCTGCAAAAGTCTCCGCAATACTGTCTAAAAGCATCGCTAACCGATACCCTGCGACCATGTATTGTGTCTTAACAATCTTCCATCGCTCTTCCAAGTAGGTCTTGGTAAGCATGTCACCTGGTTGGATGAGCCATCCCCGTTCGTTCCGGTACGCATACTTGCATGTGTAGTGACTAGTTGTTTCGCTGGCAATATCTGCAGCATACGCCTTCACAAGTTTGTAGCTGGAAGTATCGCTGGGAACCGGGACACTGTGGGCTTGATTTTCAGCATCATAGTTTTTCTCCATCTCATTCACGAGATCTTGAGCCAATGTGTAATAGTTCCATTTTCGTTTCAAATTTTTCGGGGCTTCCTTTCTGATGAATCGACTCACTATCACCGAATCCCATACATCGTGCAAATGAGTATCGGGATCACTTAGCCATAGTTTCGACCCACCCTCATCCTTCTTAAACCCCACATGCAACGGTTGATGAATATCACCCATAAAATGAATCAAAAACATAAGTGCTTCTTGACGAGCAGCAAGACTGGCGTTTGGGTCACTAGCAATTGTTGAAAACTTTGCAATCGCTGTTACTATACAAACTCCCCCTGGACAGTCTGACTTTTCATCAAACGCATTACACTGTTGATCTGTGTACGCATAATGCATGGGCGACGCCCATGCATATGCTGTATCATTCTGTTTCATATCGGCTTGAATTGAGACATATGCCAATCCTTCTGGGATAGCATTTCGGCTCACTTCTTCAAGATTATCATCCAAAAATATCGTCGTTCGCTCCTTCACATACTGACCTGCTATTAGTCCTATTATACGATGTCCCTGATTGTCCCATGCATGTGCCAATCCAACAAGAATCGATACCAGTATGATGTTCATTACAAAGGTCTAGAAAATTTTTTGAGCGACTAGTAAGGGGGTGAAAAAATTCGCCATGAATCTCTAAACGATTTACTACTATACAATAAACAGTTATATTTTACGGATCTTGGACAACCAAAGGTTCACCAATCGATGTCTCACTCGATTGGCTATCAATGTGGGCGGCATCAAGAGTTGCCGCAAGAGCGGCAGCTTCTTCGGCTGCTCTTGAGAATGATATAATATGCTTCAAGAGATCGCCAAGTCGAACACCTGCTTTCGATAAAATAAGTTTCATAACCTCAACTCGACTCGATATATATGTTTGAGAAACACGTGAACCGCTAGAGATGAAAACTCCGTCTTCGTTCTTGTATGCAAAATCTCTAACGTTATGGATCGATTCAGTGGCGATTGCTTTCGGTAACCGAATCGTACGGCTCGTTCGTGAAAGATCACGAGTATCCCGAGAAGGGTCACGGATCTTGTAGGCAGCGATTGTGGTCTCATTTAGGGATGCAACAAGTTCATTCGCAAGGAATTTCCAACCTGGATCCGGTATAGGTGTTTCATCTGATTCATCATCAGAATCAAACAGGAACATATCTTGAGGTGGTGGTGTGGGGATGGTTCCGGCTCGGATTCCCTCAACCTCGTAATGTCTGAACAAGCCTCTGTCCCATAATTCGTGCAAATTATAGTCTTTATTTTCGCGATACGGGTTGTACGAGGGCCAGACCCTTTCGATCTTCAAACCACCAAAATCCTTCCATAAACCAATATGTAATGGTTGGTGAATATCACCCATCAAATGAGTAATCATCTTTACTGCAAACTGTCTTTCAGCTGGAGTATTGGATATGGATGCAGCTTTAGCTGTCCAAATAGCTATACCAGTAACTACACAAACTGTCGGATTTTTCGAGTGACCACACATAGTTGCCTTATCCCAGGGTGTCGCAAAGCTCGGTAGAGCGTGCGCATAATGATAATATTTATACTGTTCCCATTCTTCAAGTTGCGAGTCGGCGTCCATAGCAATATCCACCAGTTGTTCTCGAAGTAAATCGGGAGATCCGATGTCCCATCCCATCAGTTCCTGCAAATATTGAGATTCGTTCTCATCAAGGAGGCTTCCGGCGATATACGCGATTATTGAGTGGCACTCACCTGACCAACCGAAAACCATACTGGTGTTAACCAGACTAAAGAGACCCCAACTGACATACGAGCGCATACTCATTATAAATGAATAAACTGCGAATTTAAATATTATATAACTAAGCGATGGACGGGCATCCAAGGTTCGTCTCCGTCTCGAAATTTTCCGCGTTGGAATGTTTGGAATGTTCTTAACCAACTTGTCGTATCTGAATCTGATTGGAATATCGTACAGTTGGGCAGGTGAAGGCCATGATATGATCGGAAAGATCGCACTTAACAACATGGCTCCTGGATCGGGAGATTTTGTATGTTCAGTTCTTCAATTGACCTGTCCACTTCAACCGCATATAAATGAACTAGGTAGATGGGCGGATAAACCCCCCGACAATCTATCATGGACTCAAGGGCTGCATTTCGCAAACATTCCGTATCATTCATGTGGCGGTTTCGACCTCTCTCGTGATTGCTCCAAGGACTGTATTGTTTCCGCTTTGGTTCGTTATATTATAACAAGCATGGACAACCAAGCGTCACAGGAAGATCGCCAGGTTGCGATAAAGATGGTTATCCATTTGATTGGCGATATACATAATCCTGTTCATATGGGATACCGGGAAGACAAAGGCGGGAACAATATACCAGTTGGAGGTTTTGCAAATGCCCGCTATCCCGCTAATTTACACAACCTTTGGGATTTCCATATTCCCATCCGCTTCAAAAATACACCATTTGCTCAGAACATTACTCCCCCACAGAAGGATCAACTTGTGGATAGTTTTACATCAACGTTCTCGACGAAGAAAGTTGACAGAAATGTCTTGGAATCGTCACTGAAGCGACTCATTTCCGATATTGCTACGGAGACTACATCGTACGTTTGCCAGGCCTACCGTCACATGGCGGGTGATGGACCCGGTAACGGCCCATGGATTCAGGCAGGTGACTCACCAGGCCCAATATATATGAATCGGATGACGTTGGTCGGGCAAGATCGGATTCGTAAAGCCGGAGTGAGGTTAGGAAAGATGTTGGATTTCATTTCCACTCATCAAGTAGGTGAGAATGATCCAAATGCCAAGAAGGACAACACAACATGGTCGTCTGTTGTATCTGTAATTGTTACCATGTCAGTATGCGTAATATTAATGAATTAAGCACAATTTTCTCCCAAGGCGCGATATACTGTAGTGACTGAGTTGTATAAATCTATAGATAGTCTAAACAATATTACATTCAGGAATTGTTACAATTCAATAGCGGCGGCTAAACGATTGAGAATAGAGGCCAAGTTAACACCTGCTTCTCTCAATGCCTCCACGGCGATTGGACAAGCACTGTCGAAATACTTCATGGAGAGATGCGAGCCCGATATCACAGGGTCCCCCTTGTGGTCAAAAAGTCCTACCTCCTTTGTGATTAAACGTGACTTTTCGGCGACCCGGAGACACATTTCAGCTATGGACTCATTATCCCTTATTGCCCGAAGTCGACCACGAAGTGTCGACTTCTCTTTCTTGCTTGAAGATATAAGATCATCTACAACATCATCGAGACGCTTTGATACTCGAGACTCATGGATTTTCAGTATGTGTGTATCCCAAACAGAGTGTAACGATACTTTGCGGGATGTCTTCGTCTTCTTTCCAATTAAACATGAAACCGGATCATATACAAGAATATTGATACCATTTTGATCTTCTTCATCACCTATGTGGAATGGTGCATGCAAATCAGCCGTAAAGTGAATCAAAAAACGCAGAGCGTCCGGTTGAGTAACACTATTTGGTTCGTACTCGGGTTCTATTAAAACACCCGCGAAATGCGTAAGAGATGAAAGCAAACAGTCAGGATCCTCCTGCATCACAAATTCATGCAATGACTTCCCTTTGTGGGTGAAATGAAGATCCTTCGACCATTTGTATGGTTCAGTACGGGCGACCCTATCAGCCCATATTGACATGTCTGCAAATTCAGAAACCCCTACATGTCTACCCATTATACCCGACATGAACCTGATTGTGGAGGGATGGAGTAGGCTGTATGCAATTTTAGCGATCGCGACGTGTCCTATGAAGCCCCAGCTACTGACACCTGTGAAATTCACAAGAATCAGAATAAGACCATATAACATTCGCAATCTACGATAGTATGTATTTATTCGAGAGAGAATAAAATTTTCGCGCAAACTAGCTCGTTCTAGCAAATATGAATCGCTTGGCGACAATTCTCCTACTGGGTTTCATTTCACGGAGTTGGTCCATCGACGCTTGTCCAAGATCTATTCAGTACAGGAAATGGGGGAGCATACGAATCGTTACTCACGTCTACGACGAAGAAACTCTCCGTCGGGACCGACCACAACTCGCGGAAGCGATAATTGATCGTGTACTTCCAGTCCTGACTCATTTCTGGTCGAGTGCGATGCGTGTTCGCAACGTACGTGGGAAACTACATGTCTCGAGAGATTGTCGTGGTGTCAATGGCGACTGTATGACTGAAGCAGCAACTAGTTGTGTAGCTCGTGGCGGATACGGGGTGAAGATACCTGATACATTCTTCAGTCAACAACGAGTTATCCGTCCGGGAGCTTACGGTCGGATGAAGGCCGAAGTTCTCCCAGCAGGTGCCGGTGTTGATGCCGATATGATTCTGCTAGTATCTGTTGATGAAAGGGGTCGATGTGCTCCCGGCCTCAATTCAGGAGTCATTGCTGAGGCGTTCTCTTGCCGTCAAGACTCATGTGGACGACCCATAATGGGTGTGATCCATATCTGTCCCCGAGGGACGGACCCGTCATCGCAAGCTTCTGTCACGTCGTTGTATGATACACTGGCACACGAGATGACGCATACATTCGGTTTCACTTCGGACAACTTTCATCAAATGCGTTATCTGTCAGGTGCTCCTCGAATCCCGTTGAGCGCCAGACGGACCGTTAGGTATACATGCAAGATTGATCCAGCAACGAACCTCCCCAAGGTTAAGTGGAATATACAGGGGAATCCCGACCCGGATAATACCTATACGTACACATTTCCGGTGGGAATTGTTTCTGCAGTAAAGACAAGAGGAGGTGTTGGTTCATCTTCTTATGGTTGTGACAAGTGTCCTTCGGACCCCAAGAAGAAGTACTCAAGCAAGGATATCGAAAAATGTTTATCCAATTTGGGAAAATGTTCTTTCGCAATATCCACTCCAAGAGTTGTTGAAACAGTTCGAGAATTTTTCGACTGTCCATCTCTTCAAGGTGCGGAACTTGATAATCGAATCAAGCAACCATCCTGTTCATTCTTTGATTCTCATTGGAAGCAACGACTGTTTGGTGATGAGTATATGACGCCATCAGTCACTGGTGGTGCGCAATTCATATCCCCAGTCACTTTTGCGTTCCTTGAAGATCTTGGTTGGTATAAAATGGACTACTCAAAGACAACCCCCCTAATTCAGGGGGCTCATTGGGGATACAAGGAGGGGTGTAACTTTGTCAACAACCAATGTATAAATGAGCATGGGAATCCTGTTCAGGCATTGTCGGAGAAATTTTTTTGCAATGGCCGAAACGTATACCCAGTGTGCAGTGCAAACACCCTACATAAAGTCGTTTGCGATACCACCACCAACAAGGACAATCTACCTGAACTGTATCGGTACCCAGTGAATGGTAAATCATCTCGGTACGATTATTGTCCGGTATATTTCCCAAAACGTAACACTTTCTGCCACTTGAATCCAAATGATGCTGCTGGGCGATTAGTTGGTGAAGTATTGGGAGACTCAAGTAGATGTCTGGATCAGCTGGCTCCAGGCGATGCAGACACCACACACCTTCAAGGAATGTGTTTCAAGATTGACTGTGTCGATCTGGGCAGGCAGAATACTACACACGTCCCGACCGACGTGATATATCTTGCCGAATCATCTGATGAGACCTCGGATGTAGAGACGATTGACTCGGACGATACGTCCGACGATGAGAGTGACACCGATACTACCTCGGACGACGAAGACGATACAACAAACGTTCCCGCATACAACACGTGGGGATACTTTGTCAGTTACACTGATACTAATGGGACAGTTGTCCGTATCACAAACCCATGTAAGGAGCATGGTCAGACTATTAGTTACTCAGGGGGGTCAATTATATGCTCGAATCCCGCTCTCATATGCAGTAAACATATCGCGCCACATATGGGCCTGAATTTGAGTCCTTTTGGTAACCCGGCTGGTGCCCGTAGAGCGGGTAGCTGGGCCGGTCAACCGGATGCACAACGTCCACATATTGTAGGAGAGAATGGTGAGAAGACTATCAAGGCCTCCCTCGAACCACAATCATCATACATCACATACATTATAACCCTAGCAGTCTTAGTGCTCGTATAGTTTCATCAAAGTCAGTTGAGTGAATTTGTACAGTATGTCACAATAGCTAGATCTTTATGATCTAATTATAAGACGACTCTTTGATGTACGAGAAAATGGTTTATCAGAAAGTGTAGTCAAAGACATCCTCTAGCCAGTTACCCCATCCTTGTTGTTGTTCTTCCTTTGTAATCATCTCCTGGCCGTCTGTATTACCACCCACAACCGGCGATGCATCTGTGGTTAGCACGTCATCTTCACGTAAAGATCCTTGCTTACGTTCAACAGCTTCCTCAACTCTTTGTAGAAGAGGAAACTTTCCGGATTTTCTCTCCTCCATGAGAGGTTCTCCTTCCACAATCTGTGCTGGTGACTCTCGCTCCCACGTTCCGCCTTCAGCACCAGTCTTTCTCTCGAACCAAGATCCTGGATGAGTCTCGTCGGCCACGATCATGTCGGGATTCAAATTGCCGAAAACTTCAAGCTTTGAATTGAGTCGATACGCAACAAAACATAGGAAAAGGAAACCAGCTGTTGGACCAACTATCAGCCCTAACACTGTTGATGTACTGTTGTCTTTACCCCATTTCCGAATGGTAGAAATAGGGGCAGACAGATCATCAACTTCGCTGGTTTTGACCTTGATCCGGGATGCAACTTCTTCCAAATCAACATAAAATATTACCGATGTAACCATCCACACAATTGTGAAAGAACAAACGATCCCGAACCATACCATGCCATAAATTGATTTAACTTTCTCTTTGTAAAGTAAATATCCAAAAAGGGCACCAGAAATCGCCGCAACTGACCCTACACATAAATTGAAATAAAATGTTGCACCCGTTATAGTGTGTCGGAGGTACTGAAAGTTCTTCACTAGCGATGGAATTTGATCTGGCGAGAAATGGTCCAAATGTTCTTTGGGATTGTCAATGACTCGCGCAAGCCCCGCTGACCACGAACCAAGAACTCCAGCAAAAAAAACTGTTAAAAAAAATATCGAAAATGTTGTCAGCATCTCCAAGTACCATAACGGTTTACCTCCCGCAACCATGATACAGAGAAGGTCTACGAGACAGAGAAGAGAGAAAAAATAGAAAAAAAATTATTTAAAATGAATATTTCATATGCAAAATTAAGCATTAAGGTACAACTCTGCCCCGACGAGGGGATAGACCTGCTGCTGACGACATACTGCTATCGAGCAAGCTGGGAGTTTGGACATACTGCCGTGGTGGTGAACTAGGTGGTGGTGCAACTTGTCTTGCAGATTTCTTCTCAACAGTTCGCGATGGTGAAACCACTGCAAATGCACCCGCTGGCCCTGATGTACTTGGTGGCACAACACGGCGAGGTGATGGATTGTGTAGAATCGGCCGACCTTCCTCTATATGAGCAGGTACATCATCAAAAGACGAATTTGAATGATCTCTTCGTTTCGCGTTTTTCCCACCACCGGTTCCGGTGCCAGACTTCTTCTTGTTGTTGAAACTTGGTTTCTTTCGACGATCAATATAATTGTCATTAACGTACATACCACCACCAGCGACGGTACTGAAATCGTCATTTGCTTGGTATAAATCACCGCACAAAATATCACGAATTTTTCTCGTATCATTGTCATTCAATTCGCCTTTTCTTTTTTTGTCATTGATCATTTCCTTACAACGAATAATAACAAAAATATATACAAGGTAAATGAGAATGTCTGCACCAAGGAACAAGAGAGGGATGGTGGCACCGTCACCTCCAAACAAAGTTTTATCCCAGTAATTTGCTTTACCCAGGGATATCCCTACCACCACGGTTCCCAACATGAAAACAATAACCGACATAAACATAGTACAGCTCAATTTTCCAGGTGAATGGACAACTGGAGAATTAAAGGCAATCAATTTAAATAATAAATTCAATCCCAAAATGACCTCGAGCGCTATATACATCCCGCGAAGACCTGGTGGAACTTTGTACATAACCAAAATCGCAGTACTGCAACCAATCCCGAGAATATCCAGAACAACTCCAAGGATCAGAAACAATCCAATGTCTTTGATTTGCATAGTAACCTAAGGGGGAAAATAATGATAAGGGGAAGAAAAAGCGCATGCAATTAATCAATAATGCATGTAAAAAATAATTATTATGCTCCGAAAAAAAATCGTCTTTTTTTTGGAGGTTTTTCTGAATCAACTTTTGGCGAAATTTGATCTGGCGGTATATTGCCCTTCTCCACATCTTTCGGACTCATCAGAGGTTGTTTTTCATCGATTTTAACGGAAACTCGTCGAACAACTTTCACATCTTCACGACGATTATTTCCACAGGTAAAAATAAATTTAGGTAAAAAAATTTTCTCGCTTTTTGCATACCTTCGAAAATCGTGAAGGAACGTAACCAAATGAGGGACCTGCGTTGTTATATAGATAAAGACCACACTGATAATAGCAAAAAGAATGGCGAAAAATTTAAACAAGACAAGCCGATCTCCCGCACGTTTTGGGAACGCTGACATGAAATATATCGTTGCACCAGACGCATAGAGGCACAAGATTGCATGCACATACAGAACGAAGGAAACAAACGAGAGATAATGTGATTGGTACTTGGCGCCGCCGCGGGAGAGGAAAATAAACATGGCCATGAGGAATACGATGAGACAAAAAACCAGCAACACAATCATTAGGGACCGATACGATGAGGAGAATTCATACACGTCAATCAGAACAACAATACTGGATGAGTGGATAGATGCACAGAGCATGATTGCAACAAGAATCCATGCTAGTCGAGTAATCATACCTTTCTCAATACGAGAAAGGTTGTTTGATGGCATATACAGAAAAGACTAGGAAGGGGATATGTTTGGGTGGGAAAGAAAGACTTTTTGGTTGTCTGATTAATATAGGGAATAACATCGCTCATTGGCGTTGTTTCGGATTATTCAAAACACCAATTACCGGTGCAGGAACTGCACGTTGAGGGATAATCTCACTTTCAAGATCATCATCATCGTCTTCGATATCGTCGTCATCTTCGTATTCCTTTCCACTGTAGTCACCGTCGAAAGTTGATGCCAAATCTTCCTCTATTCCAAGAAGATGATCTGGATCATCATAGTCTACTGGGTCATCTGTTGGGGGACCGTTACACATGTACCGACTCAATGGTGTGTCCTGGTAAGCCTTACGATGCTTGACAACACCTTCTCTGTTACTTGCTAAATAACTTCTAATTGAGAAGACAAATGGTATACTGAGCAGGATGAAAACACCTGGGCATATAACAAACATGAAGGCCGCTAGATCAATTCGAAGCCCAAGGAAGAGGATGAAGTTTAGTGGGTATGGGGCAACTGCAAAAATTACACCTGCTGAAGCTTGTTCAAAGGCCTCAAAAAGAGTGCTTCCTTCTGTAATATCATCCTTGACGGTCTTTGAGCCAGTGAGTTTTTCAAGTTTCTGACCACCGAAATTGGTGAAAGCGACCCAAAGTTCCTTGTGAATCAAGTACATTTGCCTGAAAGCGTCGCACATTATAGCTCCATACACAACGACAATCACAAAATGCGCAATCAAAAGGAACAGAAACAAATTAATAAGTGGGAGCCGAACCTTCGGGTTCGGAGTCATAATGGATGCGATTCCAACTACCCCGACGACCAGAGCAGACAACCACATGACAGGGCCCATCATGTTGAAAGTATACACAGTTGTTAGTTCCTTCAATCCGGGGTTCCCGGTATTCAAACTCATAATGAGTGCTCCCTCGTTGACGGCGAAGATCATAACACCAACAGAGATGGTAAGTATAACACCTCCAATACCAAAGAATCCACAGTGACCTACGTTATCGAGATCATGTGTGAAATGCATTTGGACATACCGGAATACATGAAGTGATCAAAAATTCCGCGATGTAAAATAATAGTGCATACGGTAGGCTGAATCAAAGTAACAAAGATTGGATACTTCATGTTATAGGCTTATATGTATGCAAATTGGTATTGATTGGTTGAGGTGTGCGCTACGGCTGATGAAAAACTCAACCATGTTTACACGACCATATTTCGTCCAGCAACAACCTTTCCGGAACCCGGATTGACTCGGACAACGGCCTTGTTCTTGTTGACGGTGTTGACGTTCCTAGGACTCGATGTGTATGAGTACTCGGGTCGCTTAGAGAGCGGCTTGCGAGACTCGTGATCATGTGGTGACTCTGAGGATGAATCGAATGATACATCACTATGGCTTTCATGATACTCGGAGTTATCATCCCACAGAGGCCCATCAGCGATCTTGTTATTCTTGTAAGCAGCCGGATTCGTAGCAAAAAAGTTTCGAGTTCCGAGCCCTTGATATAGACCCCACAAAGCCATCAATGCGGGGATGACAATGAATACCATCACAGACACACCAATCTGCCAATGGAGGAAGATGAACGCAGAGAGAGGGTATGGCGAATACATGTATATCAGACGCATGACCCCGGCCTCGGCAAAGACCCAGGCTCTTTTCCTAGCTGACTCTACCTCTGGTGCTAGGGACGGATTCTTCCACCCAGCAGCTTGAAGTCCCTTTTTGACTGCCGACCCTCCCTTCTTGTAAGCTAGACCCACTATTCCGTCTAGAACCTCATTATCCTTTGTCAAGAACATGATCATGTAGATACCAGCCGCGATTATCCTAGAGGAAAATGACTGATAAGAGATATTATAGCATACGCAAGCGTGTAAAGGACTAACAAAGCCACGAACACGTTGAAGTTCATGTTGCGTCGGCTGTCGCTAGAGGAAACGTTATGGAATTATACAATAGTGTAACATACGATTGAGCATATACTGTCATGATGCCGATAACAATGGCTAAGGTACCCAGTAACCATGCTGGTATGAACCACATGTTCGTGTATAGCATTGGCCAGAATGCAAAGCTATAAACGGGTCCAGATACGATCCAAGTCATCAACATGACCATAGTTGGAATGAACGATAGTCCGATGAGGACACAGACGAGCAGAGTGGAGCGAAAGTATCCCAATCCACAATCTCCTATGCGGGAATGCCCTGAATGGAGGAGACATGCACATACCTGACTTATATGTGAGAATTCCCATTTTCCAAAGACCTTCGTCTCGAGAGTTAACAAATTTTATCAACTGCTTGTTGTACAACAAGGTTCAAGAAAACATGGATATTGACCCAGTGAATAGGTACACAGAGATTGTCAGCGCCGATGAAATCAATGAACTGAGAGATCGCATCCTACAATGCCAAGACCTCGAAAGTGTCAGAACAATGTTTCGGGGCATAATCATAGATACTCTGGGAACGTCTTCAAAGGTATGAGTTGACCACTAAACACAGATGCATATCAATCACAGGTCCGAGCAGCTAAAATACTTCGTCAGCTTATCGACGCACTCTCTATGCAATCAGGGACTAGTCCCATGCAGATCGCAGTCTGTGAAGAATGTATCGAATGGTGTAGGAAAGAGAAGAGAACATTTTTAAGACACCGAGTGGAGATCCGATTATCCATGCTCTATCTTGAACACGGGCAATATCAGAAAGCTCTGGCGGTCATCCAAGATCTTTACCGTGAAGTCAAGAAACTCGACGATAAGTTGTTACTTGTAGAGATTCTTGTGGTTGAGTCAAAAATCAATATTTCATTGAATAATATCCCAAAAGCAAAGGTATCATTGACTGCAGCCAAGGCGAACGCGAATGCCATTCACTGCCCGTATCTCCTCCAATCGGAGATTGATATGCTTAGTGGTATCATCAACGCACAAGAAAAAGATTTCAAAACAGCTTTCTCCTATTTCAACGAAGCGTTCGAGTCGTTGCATCAAAATCATGAGAAACCGCGAGCAATTCGTGCGCTTAAGTACATGCTTTTGGCGAAGATAATGAGCGAACAACCCAAGGATGTTGAATCCATTGTTAATTCTAAGATCGTTGCAATGGAGTATGCCGGCAAGGAATCAACTGAAGCCCTTCTTGCTATTGCCAGGGCTCAGAAGACTCGATCAATCGAGGTCTTTGAGACAACAGTCCAAAAGTACTTGTCAGAGATATCTCAGGATCCGGTACTTTCGCATCATGTTCGTGAATTGAACGAAAGACTGGTTGAACAAAATCTGTGTAGGATTGTTGAACCGTATTCCAGGGTCGAGATTGACCATGTCGCAAAACTCGCAAAGCTCCCAATAGATCGTGTCCAGTCCAAGCTCAGTGACATGATCCTCGACAAGAAACTGAATGCCACGTTGGATCAAGGTATTGGTGTCCTTATTTTATTCACAGACGAGGAATTCGGCTCCTTTTATGACGATATACTGGCGACCATTGCCAACACCTCCAATTGTGTGGATTCATTGTTTGAGAAGTCAAAGAAGATTACTGCAGCTCCCGTTGTTGTAAACAGTAGTGTTTGATCACAGCAGGTATATATAGGAGACTATTGGTATGAATAGAGTGATACTGTATTTATCGGATACTGGATGAATCTCTAGATATAAAATCCTAATGATCTAATCTAGTCTCGTCTGCGCTTTTTAGCGTCTCGATTTGTGGACGCTGATACCACAGACATCGCAGCACTGGATGATGTATTGTCTATATTGGCATTACTGAGATGTTGATTAGCGGCAATCCACAAAACCTCCCAGTTGTCCATGGAACCAAATGATCCATCCGGATTCACCCGGAATCGAATGTGATCAAAAATAGTCAAATCTGGAACAGTCCATGTTGCCCTCACATGATCCAACCAAGCCCCATGAACTACCTTCACTAAGGGGCTTTCCTTCTTGGTGTCATAAACACGCTTGGTATGCTTTGCGGCAACCAACACAACCTTATTGCTCGAAGAATCCGCCAGTTCGATATCCTCAGGTAACAAACCGTTCATACGACATATAGCCCCGTATTCTTCTGCTTCTCTCATGAAACCGCCAAAATCTGTGAAACCGGTGAATGTCACCACCATTCCTAATAAAACACTTTTACGGATTCGGGAAAGAATTTGCGTCACTGGATGCATGCAGTTGAACCTCGTGTATTCTTCATGAACGCGTTTAAGGACGTCCTTCATATAAAACAAGTGGCAATCGAAATCCAAGGCGACCGATGTACACGAAGCCGTTGGTGACGGTGAAGCATACACGATCTCTTCTAATGCTTTAACTACAGAAACCTTCTTATAGGTTAGAAAGTTGTAAGGCTGGGCACGGACGACATTGCTGGGTGAGTCAGCCCAAATATCAACGCGATCATCGAACACGACAATCTCACCAACGGGACGGCAGCATACCCGATTAAGAACTTTCAATTCAACATCTAAGTCGGGCGAGTCATCCCTCGCAACGGCAGACGCAAAAAGCTTGCCGCATGGGTCAAGCTCGTTTATGAGGAAATTCAAGTAGTTTCTGTTAGCTTTCGTGTAGATATGTAGTTCATAAATCTCAGCCAGTTCCCGGAGGAATTGGCGGAGACCAGGTCGTAACTTTATGAAATACATTTCACCATCAAGCCAAGTAACTAGTAGTTGGCGGGGTTCTCCCATTCCGTCCACTTGGCCACCTTCTCCGTCTTTCGCCCCATAAGGAGGCACCAGCGAATCAGAACTGAACTGAATACGACTGGTGAATGACTCAATGTATTTCGGATTACATGTTTGAAGGAAATTGTTCACAACAAATGTTTCGAAATTATTCATCGCGGGATTCCCACCCACCGAAACGGTAGCTAGATATGGTCCTAATATATCGGAAAATAGTTCTGTCATTTTCGTCGCATGCACCAGCGTCTGATCGAGATCCAGAATTAAAGAGAGTTTTCGGTTATGCTGAGAAGTGTTTGTTGTCTTTGGTATCTGTAAGTCGTAGAATCCAAGCTGTGTTTCCTTCGCGGTGAACGTCTTCAAGTCCTTGACTTGC
>Ga0214917_10002315_pt1 | contig 23421 bp, 20 predicted proteins | sample LL_1208_BB_MetaG_FD_177983 | JGI IMG/M metagenome (GOLD analysis project Ga0214917, IMG submission 177983) | Freshwater microbial communities from Lake Lanier, Atlanta, Georgia, United States - LL_1208_BB | ecosystem: Environmental > Aquatic > Freshwater > Lake | place: USA: Georgia | collected...
TTCCGCGAACCGGAAATTTTTTGATCAAGGGGTCATAGCTCAGTTGGTAGAGCGCCTCAATGGCATTGAGGAGGTCTGGGGTTCGAATCCCCATGGCTCCAAGTATGAACGCTGGTTATCAAAGGCAGCCCTACCCAATCGGCAGATTTTCTCTATAACAAATGGAGTGACCTCCAAGCTTCAGTCGATGAAGGGCAAAGTGGTGCTGATCACCGGCGCAACACGTGGGATCGGCCGTGCCGGAGCGCTTGCGTTGGCCCGAATGGGAGCGGATCTGATTCTCGTTGGACGGGACCCCAAGCGACTAAAAGAAGTATCCGAGAATTGCTCGAAAGTGGGTGCGGGAAGGGTGAAGACTGTGAAGACCGATCTGACCTCCCGTCGGCAGGTGGCAACTTTGGCGAAAAAACTAAATCAAGAGGAAGTCCGGTTGGATGTTCTCTGGAATAACGCGGGGGGCTATTTCACTAAAAGGAAAACAACCCGGGAGGGAAACGAGCGGACCTGGGCGATGAATCACTTGGCTTATTTCGATCTGACTCAAGCCCTTTTTCCTTTGTTAAAAAAGAGCAGGGATCCGAGGGTAATCTGCACAGCCTCCGAGGCCCATCGTTGGGGAAGGGTGCAGTGGAATAATCTGCATGGCGAATCCCGTTGGGATGGTTGGAGGGCCTATTGTCTCACCAAACTGGCCAATCTTCTGTATGTGGCGGAACAAGGGAGGCGGCTTGGAAAATCAAAGATTAGGATCTGCGCGGTCCATCCCGGACTGGTGAATTCCGCTTTGGGGGACGAAAACCGGGGGGTGACGGGGTGGGCTTTCCTTTGGCTAAAAAGACTTTTTGGAAAGACGAACGAGCAGGGAGCCGATACGGCTGTATGGTTGGCGAATCGAAAGGATAGGCCCCATCAGGGGGGGTATTACGCCTATCGCAAGGAAAGAAAGCCCTCCCTTGCAGCTAGCAACATGGAGGATGCCCGCAAGTTGTGGAAGATTAGTGAGGTGATTCCGTGAGGATGCAAATCGGCTCGTTGGAGCTCGAGACACCCCTCTGCCTTTCGCCGTTGGCTGGCTACACCAACCTTCCGTTTCGCCGTGTTGTCCGTGAGCTGGGAGGGTGTGGATTGGCGACGACCGACCTCGTGAATGCACGTTCGCTTTTGGAAAACAATCGTCGGGCCTTGGAACTGGTGGCGACATCGCCGGATGACCGGCCTTGGGCAATCCAGCTTTTTGGGGCGGTGGCCTCCGAAATGAGGGATGCCGCGAAGAAATGCGAGGATTTGGGGGCCAACTCCGTCGATATCAACATGGGTTGCCCGGTGCGGAAGGTCTGCAAAGTGGGTGGGGGTTCGGCTATGATGACCGAATTGGGCAAGACTGCGGAACTGGTGAAGGGGATGGTCGGGGCGGTAAAAATTCCCGTCACGGCAAAAATGCGATTGGGATGGGACGAGAAAAATCTGACGGCACCTGACCTGGCAAAAGCACTGGAGGAGGCGGGCATATCGGCGATCTTTGTCCATGGGCGGACACGCCAACAGGGATTCGCCGGAAGGGTAAGTTTGGAGGGGATTGCGTCAGTTGTTGCGGCAGTGAAGATTCCGGTCATCGGTAACGGGGATGTGACCACACCGGAGGGGGCGAAACGGATGATGGAGGAAACGGGTTGTGCGGGAGTGAGTGTGGGGCGGGGCGCTTTTCTGAATCCATGGATCTTCCGTGCGACGGCACACTTCCTGCAGAAAGGGGAATTGATGAGCGAACCCGATTTCGAGGAAAGGATCCGAGTCATGAGCCGGCATCTGGAGCGGAATATTGAGTTCTTTGGAGAGGAGCGGGGATGCGTTCTTTTTCGGAAAGTGATTCCTTGGTATGCGCGGAGGTTCGGTCCTTCCAGCGAGTTTAAAAAGGCGGCGGTAAGAATTTCGAGTCGGTCCGACTATGAAAATGCATTGGGTGAATATCGGGGGTGGCGGAAGCAGTTTGTGAACGAACAAGGCGAGTTGTTGGAGAAATTTGCACCCCAAAAACTACAGGCGGTTTTCGCCGGGGATGTGGTTGCGGAAAGATCGGAAATTCCTGTCCCCAAAGGCCCGGTTTCAAACTGGTAGGCCGTTGTTTGACTCGAAGGCTGATTTCTTTAATGATCTTGTCATGAGCCAATCCAAAACTTACTCCACCAAGAATGACCTTTCTGCGGACCTTCGTGGAAAGATGATCCCCTTATTGAATGCCCGTTTGGCTGACTCGATCGACCTTCAAACGCAATGCAAGCAGGCTCATTGGAATGTGAAGGGACCGGACTTCATCGCCTTGCATGAGCTCTTCGATAAAATCAACGAGGATGTGGAGGAGTATGTGGATCTTTTGGCCGAGCGTGCCGTCCAATTAGGGGGGACGGCCGAGGGAACGATCCAGGCCGTCATCCAGGGTACAAGTCTGAAGGAGTACGGAGCGAAAGGCGGTTCCGGCCACGAGCATGTTCAGGCGTTGTCGAATGCCCTAGCAACATATGGAAAACTTGTTCGAGAAGCCATTGATTCAACGGACAAGGCGGGGGACAAGGATACGGCTGATATTTTCACGGAAATCTCCCGCGGGACCGATAAGTGGCTTTGGTTCGTCGAAGCCCACCTGCAGGCGGAGAGATAATTGAATCTTTTGGCCGTCACGATATTTCACCGTGAGCCTCAGGCGCTTTTCGCGCCGCCCCTTCCGCTGATTCTGACTTTGGGTTTGGGCATGTATGGCATGCTCGAGTTGGGGCTTTGGATCGGAAAAACGCATCTGCGAAGCGGGCGGGGAAAAATTCTCGATACCTTGGGGGTGATTGACGGGCCGATCTTTGCGCTTTTTGGGCTTTTGATTGCCTTCACTTTTTCTTCGGCTCTTGCCCGTTTTGACGAGCGGCGAAAGCTAATCGTTGAAGAGGCGAACGACATTGGGACCGCTTATCTTCGTTTGGACCTACTTCCTCCGGCGGATCAGGAACCGCTACGAATCTTGTTCCGAAGTTACATCGATTCCCGAATCAGGACTTATGAACTGATTCCTGATATGCGGGCGGCTTTGGCAGAGTATGACCGGATGCAATTGATTCAGACCGAGATATGGAATCAGGCGACCCAAAGTGTCGGGAAGAGCCCCAATACCTTGCCGGGAATGCAATTGTTGCCGGCTCTCAACACCATGATTGATATCACCACCACCCGCACGGCTGTTCTTCAGTTTCATCCTCCCGTGGTCATTTATGGGATGCTGCTGGTGATGGCCTTGGTATGTTCGCTTCTTGTGGGGTACCAAATGGCGGCATTCGAAAAGCGGAGTTGGCTCCACATCGTGCTTTTCATTATTTCCATCAGCCTGACGTGCTACGTAATTCTCGATATCGAGTACCCCAGGATGGGATTGATCCGAGTCGACGCGGCGGACGGGGTTCTGAGGGACGTTCGGGAGGGGATCCGCCCGAAAAAATAGTTACCAACCGCGGCTGCTGATCGCGGTGACGAGATTTTGGGCGGCGTTGATGGCCGCGGGGGGAAGTGCTTGCCGCTGCGATTCGGTCTGGTCGCCTTGGACAAAAAAGGTGGTGGTTCCCTTCACCTGAGTCGGAGGGATGATCTCCTTCTTTTCCTTCATGTTGTAAAGACGGTACTCCAAAGTCAGGATCAGTTGGTACTGGAGGGAGGTCAGGAACTGCTCGGTGGATTGGCGGATCGAAACGCGCTCGATTTTTTTGACGGTGATCTCAAGGGAGGCATCGCTTTCGTCCCTGCGGGCGTGACGAAAGGTGCCTTCTCGGTCAATTTCCTGAAGAAGGGCGTTGGTGACGATTCCCGGCACGGCCGTTTCGTCGGTTTCGTTTTGAGCGGTCGGGATATAAAGGACCCGGACATCCGTCAGGCCCTCGGCTTTGGGGGTGCTCCCCATCTTGTAGCTCGCGCATGAGCACAAAACCAATGTGAGGAGACCCAGGGCGATAGATTTCATGGATTCGGCACTCTATCGGGTTGGGGCTGGGGATTCGACCTAAAACTGATTTTTGCCTTATTGGGATCCGGGGTCTGCTGTTTTGCCTCGGAAATGCTTTCCTCAAGCACTTGCTTCCGTTGGCGGGCTTCCTGCCCCTGCGGGGAGTCCGGAGTTTGGGTGATGACCTCATTGTAGTAAACCAAGGCAGCAGGATAATTGCCGCTTTTGTCGTAAAATCGGGCCACTGAAAGGGATCCTCCGCTTAGGCGTTGTTGGAGGACTTGAATATTTTCGGTGGCCTGTTCCGTCTTGTCACTGCGTTTAAAGCGGGCCAGATAATCCTGAAAGGCCTCGATTCCTTTTTGGGCGGCTGTTTGATCATACTCAGGTTGACGGGCGGCCTTCATCCAGACATAGCCGATTTGGTACTGGGCATCGTCGATCAGGTCATTCTTGGGATACTTGTCCAAGATATCTTCATAAAATTTCACAGCCTCTGGCCATTTTTTCTGTTTCTCGCGGGCCAATCCACAGGAAAAAGTGGCGAGCGGGGCATAGGGTCCAAAAGGGGCGGAACGGATGATCGTTTGGTAAATCTCCACAACTTTGTTCATGTCGGCCGGCATGGGTATTTTCCACATCATCTGGTGCTGGCCGGCGAGATAGACGTTTCCAATGGCAAACATCCGCTCGATGGCCAGATCCCAGTACTGGTTGGCGGTCGATTCTTCGACGAGTTTTTTGTACGCCTTATAAGCGTCCCAATATTTGGCAAGATGCTCGTACATCTCCCCGACCTTGTACTGCGCTTCTGTTTTATGGAGATCGTCCGGGTTTTCTTTCACGAAATCCTGATAGATTTTCAGTGCCTGATCAAAGTACTTGATGGAGTTGGCATTGGCCTCTCCGCCGCGTTGGTCTGTTTCGTCCCGGAGGCGTTTGGCTTCCATCTGTTTTTCTTTTCCAAGATTTCGGGCGGCCTGTGCGGCTTCCTTGTCTCCCAGCTCTTCCGCCCGATCGGCTGAAGCAAACTGTTCGTCGGCGTCCCGTTCGATCTGCTCAACCTGTTCGTAAGCCTTCCCGATGGTTTCCGCATTTTTCGCCGTCTGCAGGACATCCCCGGTCGTTCCACGGTTCCCGAGAAGATCGGACTCCAAAGTAAAACCCTCGCCCGGGGTGTAAGTCCGAAAATTCAGGGGAATGGTGGTACTACCTTCGGCTAGCCAGTTTCCTTTGGTGTCCAGGTATCCCCAGGAAGGTCCCTGGGAATCCCCGTTGAGCAATCGGGAGCCAATTCGAACATGGGCCTTTCCATTCCGAAATCCATTTTCTACCGCCTCAATTTTCGCCGTTGCGTCCTGTCGGCCATCCGTCCCGACTCTCGAGGGAGCCCCTTTGATCGGAAGTGCGGAAGAGATCAGGGCTTGGTCAATGATCACCTTTCCTTGGGGGTCGACAAAGATCCATTTTCCGCCGGCAAACTCATTATCTTCCCGTTTTCCCCCTTCATTGACGGCAGCCAGCCCCTGGGAAAAGGCCAAAACCTCGTCATACTTTGGAGGCACGGCAAAAACTCCCGTGCGGTCGATATAGCCCCATTTTCCGTCCACCATGGCTCCGCACCGATCCTCCGAGAAAAAATATACCTGCTCGAATTTCGGAGGAATTGCCATTTCGCCTTCCTTGCTGACAAAACCCCATCGTCCCTCCCAGCGCACCGGGGCCAATCCCTGTCTGAAAATCCCGGCGTTTTCATATTTGGGTTCGATCAAAAACTTGCCGGAGCGGTTGATGAAGCCCCATTTGCCGTTTTCCTTTACGGCGGCCGCTTGGTCACTGAAAAGAAATGCATCCTCAAATCTTGGCTCGATGACAAACTTTCCTTCCCCATTGATGAAGCCCCATTTCCCATCCTTCTTCACTCCGGCAAGAAAATCTGAAAAGGGAAGAGCGTTTTCATATTGTGGCTCGAGCACAAACTTTCCCGCCCGGTTGACATAACCATATCTTCCCCACCAGGCTTTTTTAGGTTGAAGCTCAACTCCGCTGTCGGATTGGGCTAGGCCCATATTTCCCAAGGTCAGAAAGAGGATACTTAGGGCTACGGGGAGGGAACGGGCGGCTACATGTCCAAGTATCACTTGGACAATATTTTATCGTTCAACTGTGGGGCGTCAAGTTGGCCAAAAATAAGAGTGAGCCACGTTGGCGTTATGATTAGAGTCCATCGATGCAAAAACTCTGGCCACTTTTCCTTGGTTGGGTCTCACTCGCGGGGTTCATCGGGCATAGCGTTGGGGAAGAGGGGAAACCCGCCGTGGAACCAAGGGAATTCACGGTGATGGCTTACAATGTGGAGAATCTTTTTGATGTCGACCGGGTCTCTTCGTACGACGACTACATCGAATCCCCCGACGATCCGAACAGTTATGGTCCAACAAAACTGCTTCGAAAGTTGAAGTCGATCACAACGGTTCTGAAGAGTCTGAATGGAGGGAAAGGGCCGGATGTGGCGATTTTGAACGAGCTCGAGGTCGATCATACCCCCGATTCCAATGTGCCCGAGTTGGGTGAATTTCTTAAAAAATACGAAGGCACTACATACGAAAAGATGCTGACGACGGAGCTGACCGATGAATTACGAGGTCTTCCGGTGGAGGCTTGGCTTCTGAAGGCCATGGAGGACGAGGGGCTGAAAGGGTACACTTTTCTTGTGGGGGAGGTTCCCGGGAAGGCCACGGAGCATCAGGATGCAATCAAGACCGGCATCCTCACCCGGTTTCCTGTTGTCTCTTCGGTGACGCATGAGACTCCGTCCGCCCGTGGAATTTTGGAGGCAAAACTCAAGGTGGGGGATTCCACGTTCATTGTGATGGGGAACCACTGGAAAAGCGGGGCGGGGAACCCGGCCATGGAAAATGCCCGCCTCGGTAACGCGAAAACCGTGCGTGATCGTTTGGATCAGATTCTCCAGGAGGATCCTCAGGCGGATGTGATTCTCGGGGGGGACTTTAATTCCCAGTACAACCAGGGGCAGAGATATCCTTTCATGACAAAAACAGCCCTGCAGGACATTTTAGGATCCCAAGGGGATGCCAAAGCTCTCGGGGGAACCGGCAAGCCAGACGTGTATAATTTGTGGTTCGATGTGGATCCTGAAAAACGTTATAGTGATGAATTCGGAGGGGAGTGGGGAACGCTGATGCAGTTGCTGGTAACCCGCGGATTGGGGGACGGAAAGGGAGTCGAGTATGTTCCCAACAGCTTTCATCATGTTTTGGTTCCGGGGGTGAACTATCGCGAGCCGTTGGGACTCCCTTGGCGTTGGACCAATTATGGCCCCGGTTGGGGAGCCAGCGACCATTTCCCTGTTGTGGGCACATTCCGGACTGCTGAGGGAGTTCGGACCGAAACTAGTTCTGGTGCCAAAAGCTCGTCCCCCCAAAAAGAAGGTATGAAGGTCGGTTACGACAAGATCGACCGTTCGAAACTGAGAAATGCCTCGGTTCTCAAGGATGCCAATCCGGAAGAAATGGCAAAAGCCATGGGAGAAACCTTTGTGATCGATGGGACTCTTTCGAAAATCCGCCCCTTGGAGATTGAGGTGGATGGGAAATCTTACTCCCTTTTTTCCTATGACAAAAATCTGAAGGACGCGATTCGTGTGATGTCCAAAGGGAGCCGGGTGAAGTTGCTCGGCGAACTGGGTTTTTATAAGGGCAAATTGCAGTTTATTGTCCAAGATCCGAGCTGGATTAAATAGGATCAGGCCCGCTTTGCCTCATGGGTGAGGCAAAAAAGGCGGTGTTCGATTTCCGGTGTTAGTTGCTCCCACCGGAACCGCCACGACCAGTTTTCCTCCTCCCTCCCGGGAACGTTGAGGCGGGCTTCCGATCCCAACCCGAGAACATCCTGCAGCGGATAGATCGCAGTATGACATGGGGTGCGGAGGGCGAGGTTGATCATGTCCCAATGAATCTGCGAGCCGTCGCAGGAAAGATAGGTGCGGGCACGATGTTGTTCCTTGGCAATTTGTTCCGGCGTACGGGTTGAGTCCTGTCCGGCCTCGTTTCGGTACCACCCTACGGTTGTGTCATTATCATGGGTGCCGGTGTAGCAAACTGTGTTTGAGGGATACGTGCCGGGAGAAAAAGCGGGACTGGGGGAATCCTCTCCAAAAGCAAACTGCAGAATCCGCATTCCCGGATAGCCGAGACTGTCCCGCAGGGCATCCACATCGGGAGTGATGACTCCGAGATCCTCGGCGATGATGGGAAGTTCCCCGATTGCCAGGCGGGCGGCATCGAAAAGTTTCTGCCCCGGTCCCGGGGTCCATTTTCCATTTATCGCGGTGGGTTCATTCACGGGAATTTCCCAGTTGGCCGCAAAGCCGCGAAAGTGATCGATCCGGACGATATCATAGAGTTCGAAGGAGCATTTCAGGCGGGAGATCCACCACGAAAAACCCTCTGCAGCGTGGTTTTCCCATCGGTAAAGAGGATTCCCCCAGCGTTGCCCGGTCTGGCTGAAGTAATCGGGGGGCACTCCCGCGACGACGGTCGGTTGCCCGTCGGGTTGGAGAAAAAAAAGCTCCGGTCGGCACCAGACATCCGCGCTGTCGTGAGCGACAAAGATGGGGATGTCCCCGATGATGGAGATCCCTCTTTGTTTTGCTTCGCTATGGAGGGAGTCCCATTGCCGGTAGAAAAGAAACTGGAGAACCTTGGTTTCCAGGATTTTGGCGGCGTGTTCTTTTCGGGCTGAACGAAGGGCGGAGGAGTCTCTTTCGACGAGGGGGCTCGGCCAGTTCCCCCAAGGACCGCCCCCGTGATGTTTTTTCAGTGAAATAAAGAGTGCAAAATCTTCCAGCCAAAAGGAACTTTTCTCCTCGAATGCAAGAAAAGCAGTTTTGAGGGATGGGGAGGCACGTTTTGGAAAAGAACGGGCGACCTTTTCCAGAACCCGGGTGCGGGCAAGAATGGCCGGACCATAGTCGATCCGATCCTCGGGCAGAGCGGGGAAACCCTTGAGGTCTTCCTCCTTGAGAAGGTTTTCTTCCCGCAGCGCGTCAAAAGAAATAAGCATGGGATTTCCTGCAAAAGTCGAAAGTGTCTGGTAAGGGGAGTCGGCGTAACCGGTGGGTCCCAGCGGAAGCACCTGCCAGAGTTTTTGCGACATGGTGTTGAGGTGAGTCAACCATTGCCGGGCATGGGGACCGATTTCCCCCATCCCATGTTTTCCCGGCAGGGAGGTCGGATGAAGCAGAATTCCCGCCGATCGTGAAAAGGTCATCCTCGCAGAAAGATCCATCCGGTTAGGGCAAGGATGGGCAGGAGAATCGGCAGGACGAAGCGAAGGATGTATCCAAAGAAGGATGGCATATGAATTTTGGAGGAGTCCGCAATCGACTTCACGAGCAGGTTGGGTCCATTGCCAATATAGGTGGCAGCTCCAAAAAAGACGGCACCTAAAGAAATAGCTGCAAGGGTTGCGGGATCTTGAAGTGCAAAGCGGGCGACTTCGGTCTGATCGAAAAGGTGAAGAACAGGTTCATGTAAATTTAAGGCAAGGGTTAGGAACGTTAGGTAAGTGGGCGCATTATCAAGAAACGCCGAAAGAGTGCCTGTCATCCAATAGTATTGGAGATTGGAGGGGTGGCCCAGGTCATGAGCGGAAGCCGTGAGAAGGTGGATAACAGGAATCAGGGTGGCAAAAATTCCGAAAAAGAGCCAAGCCACCTCTTGAAGAGGCTCGAAGGAGAATCCATTCTTTTGCCGGATTGAGGGAGAAGTGAGGCGGTAGGAAACCAGTGCACTGATCACCATGATGCCATCCGAAAGAAACCAAGGGGTCCCCCATCCCCGGATGAGTACGGCAAAAAGAATGATTCCCAGGAAAAGACCGTTTTTTCGCCCTTCGATCTGAAAGGATTCATGCCCCGCCTCTTTTTCCTGAATATTCCTTGAGGCACGTGCGAAGTTTCTGCGGTCGAAAAAGTAGAAGACGGCGAGAATGAGGCTGACGACAAAAAGCCACTCCAGCCAAAGATGTTGCAGGGTCCAAAAGAAGGGGACCCCGCGAAGGTAACCCAAGAAGAGAGGGGGATCCCCGATGGGGGTGAGGCACCCACCCACATTGGCGACAACGAAAATAAAAAAGACAATGTGATAACCGGTGATGCGGTACCGGTTCATCCGAATCCAAGGGCGAATGAGCAGCATGGCGGCTCCTGTCGTGCCGAGAATGTTGGCCAGAATTCCGCCGGTCATCAGGAAAATAACATTCCGAAAAGGGGTGGCCTCCCCCGCAACGCCGATTCGAATGCCGCCCGAGACCACAAAAAGAGATCCAATGAGGGATAGGAAGCTGATGTACTCCTCCAGACTCGCGAGGAGGGGGAAGTGGTTTTGGACGATCAGGAGGTAGTAGGCAACCACAACCAGCGCCAAGGTGAGACTGATGAGGGGGTAGTACCGGTGCCAGATGCGGGTGACGAGAAGGGGACCTACGGCGATGCCTAAAATCAGGAGAGCAAAAGGGGCCAGAAGCCAGAGGGGAGGAGGGGCACCCATGTCCATAAGAGCGAGAACCATCCTTCTTGGATGCAGGGAGTTAATACCAGGGTCAAGCGGGACTGATTCTTGCCAGACATTCTTGCCCTTCCCAAAAGGCCCTCTAGGTTCATCCATGTCGATGAGCACCAGTGAACTTGGCTACAACTCGAAGGTCGAGGGGAACGTGGTTTTGACCACCCTCGATGCAGCGATGAACTGGATGCGGAAAAATTCCCTTTGGCCCATGCCCATGGGGCTTGCCTGTTGTGCGATCGAACTTATGGCCTCCGCCTCCACCCGTTTTGATATTTCCCGATTCGGGGCCGAAGTGATGCGGTTTTCGCCCCGGCAGTCGGATTTGATGATCGTGGCCGGAACCGTTACCTACAAAATGGCACTTGCGACAAAAAGGGTTTGGGACCAGATGGCGGAACCCAAGTGGTGCATTGCGATGGGTGCCTGTGCGAGCACGGGGGGGATGTACCGGAGCTACGCCGTCCTCCAAGGGATCGATCATCTGATCCCTGTCGATGTCTACATCTCCGGTTGCCCGCCACGTCCCGAAGCCGTCCTGGAGGGGTTGATGAAACTGCAGGATAAAATTGCAAAAAGCCGTGGTGTGGTAGTGGGGCAGAAGCAAACGGCATGAGCGGCTTGTGCGGAGAAGGCCATGGAGATCTTCTCTCCGCGGCACAAAAGCTGTCCGAGTTCCGGGGGGAGACCTCTTGGCTGGTTGAAAAAGAAAAGCTTCCGGAACTGATGGCTTCCCTGAAGACACAGGGATTCACGTATTTGGTGGATTTGGCAGGAGTGGATCATCAGGGCGAGGATCCCCGTTTTGAAGTGGTTTATGAGTTGTGTGATCTGCGTCGCAAGAGGCACCTCCGGATCAAAACCAGGGTGGCGGAGGGGGATTCCGTCCCCACGGTTTCCCATGTGTGGAAAACCGCAGATTGGCATGAGCGGGAGGCGTGGGACATGCTGGGCATTCGTTTTGTCGGGCACCCTGATCTCCGGCGGATTCTGATGTGGGACGGGTATCCGCATCATCCCCTGCGGAAAGACTTTCCGCTCGCAGGGCTTTCAACGGAAATGCCAGATATCGCCTTTACGGCCGCAGCCCCCCTTGAGGGAGGTCCTTTTGTTACCCATACGGCCTCTCAGGCACAGGATCGGGAACCCCGCGCCCATCCGGCAGAGGAAAGGAATCTGTGAGCACCAGCGCATTGGATGTTGGGGACACGCTGGCCCGAACGGTGGCAGCAGGGGAGGTGGGCGAAAAACTGGTCCTCAATATCGGACCTTCCCATCCGAGCACGCACGGGGTCTTACGCCTGATTTTGGAGTTGGATGGAGAGGTCGTGACCCGGGCGGATGCCGACATTGGTTATCTTCATCGTGGGGACGAAAAAATCGCCGAGAACATGACATGGAATCAGTTTGTTCCCTATACCGACCGACTGGATTATCTCGCTCCTCTTGCGAATAATGTGGCCTATGCCTGTGCCGTTGAAAAATTGATGGGGTATGAACTGCCGCCACGGGCGAAGGTGACCCGGGTGATCTGTTGTGAACTGGCCCGCATTTCGGCGCATCTTTTGGGGTTGGGTGCCTTTGCGATGGATCTGGGGGCGATGACGATGTTTCTCTATACCTTCACCGAACGGGAAAAAATTTATAATCTGATCGAGTTTCTTACCGGAGCGCGTTTCACCACCAGTTTTACCCGCGTGGGCGGACAGACCCGGGATCTTCCGCCCGGCTTTTTGGAGGGGGTGAGGGAGTTTGTTGACCAGTTTGACGAAAAGCTGATCGAGTTCGGAAAAATGTTGAACCGAAACCGTATTTTTGTGGATCGAACAAAGGATCTTGGGGTTATTCCGTCAGATGTGGCCCTCGATTTTGGACTGACCGGGCCCAACCTGCGCGGATCAGGGAATGATTACGATGTGCGCAAATATTTCCCATATTTGGGGTATGAAACTTATGAATTTGAAGTTCCTGTCGGTTCGGCAGGCGACTGTTATGATCGCTTTACCGTCCGTATGGAAGAGATGAAACAGAGCGTTCTGATTATCCGGCAGGCCATCGACCGGATGCCCGGCGGGCCATGGCAGGTGGACGACCCCAAGAATGTTCTTCCTGCGAAAAACAAGGTGCTGACGAAAATGGAGGAGCTGATTCATCAGTTTCTGGTGGTGACCCAGGGTCCGGATGCCCCGGTTGGTGAAGTTTACTTTGGGGCGGAAAATCCAAAGGGCGAACTCGGCTTTTATTTGAACAGCCGGGGAGGGGGGGTGCCCCATCGTTTGAAAATTCGGGCTCCATCTTTCTGTAACCTGAGCATTCTAAACCAGCTTCTTCCCGGGCATACAGTCAGTGACGTGCCTGCGATTTTGGGGAGCTTTGATTTTGTCATGGGAGAGTGTGACCGATGAGCCTTCCGCTTCATGCCGGAACTGAAAACTGTGTTGGACCGGAAAAAGGTGAAATCACGCCGGCTTTCGACAAACAAGCGGATGAACTGATTTCCCGTTATCCCGTTTCGAAAAGAAGTGCCGTGCTGCCTCTTTTGCACCTCTGGCAAGAGACATTCGGCTATATCGGGCCACGAGGAGTCGAGTGGATTGCCCGAAAGCTTTCCCTTCAGGAGATTCAGGTTCTTGAACTGGTCACTTTCTATCCGTGGTTCCGGCAAAAGCCGTACGGGAGGTTTCATTTTCGGGTTTGTCGGACTCTCCCTTGCGCTTTGGGAGGGGCGGGAAAGACCTTTGCCGCCCTCCAAAAGCTGATGAATCTGAAAGAAAACGGCCACGGGGGAGCTATGGTGAGTGAGGATGGCCGTTTCTCGCTGGAGTATTCGGAATGTCTGGCCTCCTGCGGAACCGCCCCGGTGGTTCTCTGTAACGATGCTTTTCATGAAAAGGTGGATGACACGAAAGCGGCGACTCTTGTTGCCGAGTGCAAGTGAGGCGCTGATGGCCTACAAAGAACAGCGGCTTATTTTCAAGAATATTGATGCGCCCGGCTATACCCGGGATATCGCCTGTTATCAAAAACATGGCGGGTATGAGATTTTGAAAAAGGGTCTGGCCATGGGCGGTCCGGCCATCCGAGAGGAAGTCAAAAAAAGCCAGCTGCGGGGACGCGGCGGCGCCGGTTTCCCCACGGGAACGAAGTGGAGCTTTATCGATCCCACCAAGGTGACGAAACCCATTTATCTCATTTGCAATGCCGATGAATCGGAACCGGGCACCTTTAAGGACCGGCAGATCATCTACAAGGATCCGCATCAGCTGATTGAAGGGATGATCCTCAGCTGCTTCGCGAATGGAGTGAAATTGGCTTATCTCTATATTCGATGTGAATTTACGGAAGGCTGGCGAATTCTGGAAACGGCCCTGGCGGAAGCCAAGGGAGCCGGTTTTCTTGGGAAAAACATCCTCAACAGCGGGTACGATCTCGAGATCCATGTTCACCGCGGAGCCGGAGCTTACATCTGCGGTGAAGAAACAGGACTGATCGAGTCGTTGGAGGGGAAACGGGCTTATCCACGGATCAAACCGCCCTATTTCCCGGCGGTTCTCGGGCTCTATATGTGTCCCACGATCGTCAACAACGTGGAAACACTCTGCCATGTGAAACACATCATTGAGATGGGGGGCGAGGCTTATGCCAAGATCGGGCGACCGAACAATACGGGAACACGCCTGATTTGTGTGAGCGGTGATGTCGTTCGGCCCGGGTATTATGAGTTTCCGTGCGGGGCACTGACTTTGGGGGAGTTGATCCAGCATGTTTGTGGCGGAATCCGCAATGGGAACCGTTTGAAAGCCGTGATTCCCGGGGGGTCTTCTGCAAAAGTTCTTAAGGCCGGTGAGGTTTACAAGATCAAGGAAGCCGGGATTGACGGAAAGATGGTTGAGAAAGAGCTCAAACTTGAGGACCTCCGCCTTGATTTTGACACCTTGGCGGCTGCAGGAAGCATGGCAGGGTCCGGGGGCGTTATCGTGATGGACCACACCCGGGACATGGTGGAATGTCTGGCCAATATCTCGACATTTTATGCCCATGAATCGTGCGGGCAGTGCACTCCCTGCCGGGAAGGCGTGCTCTGGCTTAAAAAGATCCTTTCCCGGATCGCCGAAGGCCATGGGCGGGACGACGATCCGGGCTTGCTTAAGGAGGTGGCCGACCGTATCGCCGGGCGCACGATCTGTGCTTTCGGTGAAGCCGCCTCCTGGCCGGTTCAGAGTTTTCTGGCGAAATTCAGGGACGAATTTGCCCAACGGATCCGGCGGAATGGGAACGCTGCGAAAAAGGATCTGGTTTCCCTTACCCATTAATCGGCCTTTATGAACTGTAGCGAGAAACACCCCATGAATCCATGGAACCACGATGTGGCCAAGGATGAGAAGGATTTGGTGGATGTGCAGGTAGACGGCGTGTGGATGCAGATGCCACGCGGCCTGAATGTGGTGGAGGTTGCCCATCGGGCCAAAAAATTCATTCCCCACTACTGCTACCACCCCAAGCTTTCGGTCGTGGGCAACTGCCGGATGTGCCTTTTTGAAATGGGGACTCCCAAGATGGGACCGGATCGAAAACCGGTTCTCGGTGCGGATGGGAAACCGGAAATCGCCTGGATGCCCAGGCCCCAGATCGGTTGCGCAACCAACATCACCCCTGGAATGGGCATTCGTACGGATTCAGCCCTCGTGAAGGATTGTCGCAATGGGGTGATGGAGTTTTTGCTGATCAACCACCCGCTCGACTGTCCGATTTGTGATCAGGCGGGGGAGTGCAAGCTTCAGGAGTATTCGGTCGAATATGGCACCGGAGCCAGTCGCTTTGTTGAAAATAAGGTCAAAAAACCCAAGAACGTGGATTTGGGGGAACGCATCGTGCTGGACGACGAGCGATGCATTCTATGCTCCCGCTGTATCCGTTTTTCAAGCGAAGTCATGAAGGATGATGTGTTGGGTTTCGTGAACCGGGGGAGTCACAGCACCCTTACGGCTTATCCTGGAAAAAGTTTCGACAACGCCTACTCCCTGAATACGGCCGATATCTGTCCGGTAGGTGCCCTGACCAGCAAGGATTTTCGTTTTCAGATGCGGGTCTGGTTTCTGAAGGAGACCAAAAGTCTTTGCACGAGTTGCGGCACAGGTTGCAACATCACCATCGGCTCAAGGGAGGGGAAAGTTCATCGATTGACGCCTCGTGAAAACGAATCGGTGAACTCCCAGTGGATGTGTGATTTTGGCCGTCTCAATTTTCATGATCTTGAATCTAAAAATCGTTTGGTTCGTCCCTTGCTCAAGGCGGCCGGGCAGCAGTTTCCGGCGACATGGACGGATGCGATTCAGCGGTCAGCGGATGCCCTAAGAAAAGTGAAGCCAGACGAGATTGCCGTGGTGGCATCGGGACGGCTGACGATTGAGGAACTCTTTGTTCTGAAGCGACTGTTGGGGGAACTTGGGGTAACCCGCGTGGATACCGTCATGAATCCGGGACAAGCGGATAACTTTTTGCGAAGTGGGGATGGAAATCCGAACAGCCGCGGGGCTGAGTTGCTGGGGCTTTCGTCCGGTGGAAGGAAGCTGGGGGCATGGGGCGGGGAAATTTTATCGGGCAAGATCAAGGCACTTCTCGTCTTGGGCGGAGAGGACCTGGTTGCGGCGGGGATACCAACAGAGGCGCTAGCCAGACTCGACGTCCTGATTTTCTCCGGCATCTTATCGAATGCGACGAGTCAGTTGGCCCAGATAGTTCTTCCTGGGGCGGCTTTTGCGGAAAAAACGGGCTCCATGCTCAATGTCCATGGCCGTTTGCAACGGATGACGCGGGCGGTTCCCGCACCGGGAGAAGCCCGGGAGGACTGGATGATTTTGAGGGATTTGCGGATGGCACTCACGGGGGGTAACTCACTTCATTCCGTCGAGGATGTATGGAAATCCATGGCTGCTGAAGTCACCCAATTATCCGGACTCAGCTGGGCGAAAATCGGGGATTTGGGAATTCAGTTGGAATCGAACCCAAAACTCGGGGAGGAAGTTTCTCCCTGATCCATGCGTTCCCTTTGCGTGTTTATCATGATGGGGCTTCTTTGCACAAGCTTTGGGCAGGAGGCCTTGAAAAAGAAGATTGAACCGCGCCCCCTGCGTGAGTTCATCGGCGAGGCTGGCGAGGGGGTGGATAAGGGGCCGGTCCACGAAGTGATTCAAGATCAGGCCGGTTATGAACAAATTTGGCGGAATCTTGGTCTTGCGAAAACCCCCGGCGAAATTGATTTTGCGAAAGAATTTGGGGTGATCTCCACCACCCGTGGGAGCCGTGTTTCGTTTCGACTTCGGGATGAGGGGGACGGAAAGCTGAATGTCATGTCGATCTCAACCCGGGATATCCGGCCGGGATTGCGGTATGCGATCGGAGTGCTTTCAAGGTCCGAATGGAAACAGGTGAATGACACTAGGCTCTGAGAGAGTCTCTTGTGCCCACGACGGATTACAGTAGAGTTTTTTCATGTCCGTAAAGCTTTCCACTCCAAGAAACTTTACTCCCGGAGAGAGTAAGGAAGAACAGATCAAACGGGCCAAAGATGGCTTGGATGTGATCAAGGATCTTCCCCGTTACGTCAAGGAGGGGTATCAGGCGATCGAGTCCGACGACTTCATGCGTTTCAAGTGGTACGGCGTGTACCAGCAGAAGCCCAAGGAGGATGGTTATTTCATGCTGCGGACGAGGATCCCCGGGGGGCAACTCACTCCGGCTCAACTTCGTGAAATTGCCGCCCTGACGGATCAGTTTGCCCACGGCTTTGGGGATGTGACGACCCGGCAGACGATCCAGCTTCACTGGTTGAGGATCGAGCAATTCCCGGAAATTTTCAGGCGTTTGGATTCCGTGGGCATCACCTCCAGCGGGGCTTGTGGTGATATTGCGCGAAATGTGGTGGGTTGTCCTGTTGCCGGAATGGATCCGGATGCAATCCTCGATGCCACTCCCGAGCTCCAGGCGGTGGATGCCCATCTCACAAACAACGCCGAATTTTCCAATCTTCCGCGGAAATACAAAATTTCGATCTCGGGGTGCCGCATCATGTGCACCCAACCCGATATCAACTGTGTCGGGGTTTTTGGTTTGGAGAGGGGAAAAGAAAATGGGTATGGAATCAAGGTCGGCGGGGGACTTTCCTCGGCTCCTCATTTGGCCCAGACCTTGCCTGTGTTCCTAAAACCTGAGGATGTTCTTCCGATCGTGCATTATACCTCGGTCATATACAGGGATCATGGATACCGGGACAAAAGGGCCCGGGCCCGTTTGAAGTTCCTGGTGGCAGACTGGGGCGCGGAAAAATTTATTTCCGAGGTGGAGCGGGTGGCGGGCAGAAAGTTCGAGAGGCATTCGGAGTTTGTTTTTCCAGAGGATCCGGAATCCGACCACGTGGGGGTCCATGCCCAACTGCAAAAGGGATTTTATTGGGTGGGGATTTGTCTGGCGGGGGGGCGACTTACCGGCGCCCAGATGAGCATCGTCGCCGATCTTTCGGAGAAATATGGCGAAAAGGGGAAGGTAGGAATCCGGGGAACCAACAAGCAGAACCTGATCATCGTGAACGTTCCGGAAAAGAACGTGGAAGCGTTGAAAAAGGATTTGGTGAGCTCCGGGTTGGTCGTTGAGCCAAGCAACTTTCGCAAAGGCTGTGTTTCTTGTACTGGAATCGAGTTCTGTAATCTGGCGGTGGGAGAGACGAAGAACCGTATGATCCGGTTGGTGGGTGAGTTGGAACAGGTCAGTGCCCATTACAAAGACAAGGTCCGGATTCATTTCAGTGGTTGTCCCAGTTCTTGTGGCCAACACCAGGTTGCGGATATCGGTTTTCGTGGGGCGACCAGGACAGTGGATGGCGTGAAAAAGGAGTGTTTTGACATGTTTTTGGGCGGAAAAACCGGGGCCGATGCCCGGTTTAATGTCCTGATTCAGCCCAAGGTGCCGTATGAGGAGGTTCATCTCTACATCGACAAGGTTCTCCGAGCCTATGAGGCGAGGAAGAGCGGATCAGAATCCCTTACACGCTGGCTTGGGCGAAGTTCCAAAGACGATCTAAAGACGATTTTTGCAGATGCCAATGGCGCTGCCAGTTAAGCTTCGGCTTTCAGGTCTCCGGCCCCATGTGCGTCATTAGCTTTTAGTAGGCAGTGGAAGTGCTTTTTCCTGAAATAATTGCCGCACCCGACGAGGTGCCTAAACGTGTCGCCCCGGCTTCGATCATTGCCAAGGCAGTTTGAAGATCGCGGATCCCCCCGCTTGCTTTGACTTCCATTGTCCGAGGGATGGAAGCCTTCATCAGGCGAACTGCTTCCAGGGTTGCACCGCCCTTCGAGAAGCCAGTTGAGGTTTTGACGAATTTAGCCCCCGCCTGGGCGGCGGCGTGACATGCTTTCTGTATCTGATCCTGTGAAAGGAGGCAGGTTTCCAAAATCACTTTTACGGGAGTGGGTTTCACGGCTTCCACGACCTGGGCAATGTCACTTTGCACTGCTGACCAGTTTCCCTCCTCGGCCCAACCGATATTCATCACCATATCAATCTCGTCGGCACCTGCCTGTTTCGCCTCTTGAGCGGCCAAGGCTTTGGAGGTTGTTAGGTCATTTCCATGGGGAAAGCTGATCACCGTGACCACTTTGACCCTATTATGTGGAAGATTTTCTTTCGCGAGAGCGACCCAGCAAGGAGGCAGGCATACGGCATAAAAGCCAAATGTCTCGGATTCCCGGCAAATATCCAACACTCCCTGACGCGTTAACTTAGGGGAGAGGGATGTGTTATCGATGTACTTGGCTAGACTTGTTGTATCCATAAATGAAATTAAAACGGGGAATGGGCGGGCTTGAACTGCCCGGATACTTCTCCTGCCAGGTCAATGCTTCCTGGTGTCAAAGACATCGATGACTTGGCTTTTTCAGGTTGAAAGAGGGCTAACTCGACCCAAAAGAAATTTGGGGTGGTGGTAAGTTCAAAGCCATAGACGCCGTGGCTCAGGTCGCACACCGTTCGGTATTCGGTGTTATAAACCGGAAAGCCGTCCCCCAGTTTGTTGTAGGGAGTGCCGAACGGGACGGAGACGCTTCGGATGGCTGCCAGGATGGTGGCAAAGGCCTGTTGCATGTCCTTGGGTTCCGGAAAGAATTTTGAAAAATAAGCGGCTCGTTGAAATCGGTCGGCCGCTGAGATGTTGCCCGGAACGGGGGTATCTTGGCCAGGTTGGTTGAAATCCATCTTGGCCAGCAGGGCGAGCTGCTCGTCGTAAGGGGGATCGTTGGTCATGATCGTGAACTGCCGGCCTTCGTGGATTTTGGGTTTTCCACCAATGAATTCGATGATGGCGGAGTCTCCGCTTTTGTCCTCGAGGGCGAGGTGGATGGTGGAGTCATGCCCGTGAGCCTGAATCATCACCGGTTGGACGTTTTTCAACAGGGCGAGTGCCTCCTTCACGGTGGCCGCCCGATCGAGGACGTACTGGAGCCAGAGAATCGCGGAGATGCCCTTCTTCTTGGGGTCGCGCGGGCCGAAATCGGTTTTTGCCAGATAGAGCAGATGTCCGCCCAAGCCTTTCTCGTTCATCCCGTCTACCGTGCCGACCCCGTAGATACCGATGGCAAGGCTGGCGTATTTCGAATTCCAGCGGAGCGGATTCTCTTTCACCACGGTCTCTGATCCGCATTTGGAACCATCCCGCTCCATTCCGCGGGGGAGAAACCAAAGCACGGGTTCGGTGCTTTCCGGCCAGTCCATGGAACGTGCCACGAGAACTCCGAAGCGGTTTTCATTCCAAAGGATCCGCGTGCAAGCCAGGGAGCCCGAAGCCAGGAGTCCTGTGATAAGGGCATAGGCAAGGGTTCGTTTCATGAAATTTCCTCGAATGGGGTTAAGCTCTGTTCGATCGCTTCTTGTAATCGTTGATGAGTTGATTGGTGGACGAGTCGTGTGAGATGACCGGACCGGGTTCTGCCAACTCAGGTTCGATCTTTTTGGCTAACTGCTTGCCGAGTTCCACGCCCATCTGGTCATAGGAGTTGATGTTCCAGATTGCCCCTTGGACAAAGATCTTGTGTTCGTAAAGTGCGATGAGGCTTCCGAGGGTCTTCGGGTCAAAACGTTGGACAAGCAGGGAATTCGTTGGTCGATTCCCCGGGAAGGCCTTGTGGGGAATTAGTTTCTCCAATGCATCTCCTTTGAGGCCATCCTTGATGAGTTCCTTCCTGGCCTCTTCCTTGGTTTTGCCTTTCATCAAGGCCTCGGTCTGAGCAAAAAAATTGGCCAGAAGGATGTCGTGATGTTTCCCGAGTGGATTGAACGTTTCTACCGATGCGAGAAAGTCGCAGGGGATCAGCTTCGTCCCCTGATGAATCAACTGATAAAAGGCATGTTGACCGTTGGTGCCCGGCTCTCCCCAGATGACGGGGCCGGTGCTCCAGGTCACGGGTTTTCCGTCCCGATCCACGCCCTTGCCGTTGCTTTCCATGTCGCCCTGCTGGAAGTAGGCGGGGAAGCGGTGAAGATACTGATCGTAGGGGAGAATGGCGTGCGTCTGGGCATCATGAAAGTTGTTGTACCAGATGCCGAGAAGAGCAAGGGTCATGGGTAAGTTTTCCTCAACGGGTGTTTTGAGGAAGTGTTCGTCCATGGCATGGGCGCCCTCAAGGAGTTCTGCGAACCCTTCGTATCCGATTGACAGGGCAATACTCAGGCCGATGGCCGACCAGAGGGAGTAGCGACCGCCGACCCAGTCCCAAAAAGGGAACATATTGGCCGGATCGATCCCGAATTTGATGACCTCGCTCTCGTTGGTCGAAAGAGCGACGAAATGTTTGGCGATATGTTTTTCTTCGATTGCTTCCTTCAGAAACCAGAAACGAGCCGAGTGGGCGTTGGTCAGGGTCTCCTGGGTGGTGAAGGTCTTGGAAGCGACAAGAAAGAGGGTGGTGGAGGGTCGGCATACCCGGAGTGCCTCAGCCAAATGGGTCGAGTCGATATTCGAAACGAAGTGAAGACGCAGGTCCCGGCGGGCGAAGGGCTTGAGGGCCTCTGTGACCATAACCGGTCCGAGGTCTGATCCGCCGATTCCGATGTTGACGATATCGGTGATGGGTTGGCCCTTGTAGCCCTTCCAAGAACCGGAGCGAACCTGGTCGGAAAAAATCTTCATGTGCTGTCGGGTTGCCTCGACTTCGGGCATGATGTCCCGGCCTTCAACTAGAAGGGGTTGGTTCGCGGGTCGGCGCAGGGCGACATGAAGAACGGATCGGTTTTCGGTGAAGTTGATTGGATCTCCACAGAACATCTGGTTCCGGAGTTCCTCGACTTTGCATTCGTGGAGGAGCTGCCGGAGAAGCTTTAAGGTTTCGATGGTGATCCTGTTCTTGGAGTAGTCGAGAAACAGATCGTTCCATCGATGGGAGAAAGTGGCCGCCCGGGATGGATCTTGGGCAAAGAGATCCCGCATGTGGGTGTCGCGAGAGCATTGAGCGTGCTTGGCAAGGGCTTGCCAGGAAGGGAGGTCAATCGGGGTGGGCATCCATGAAGAATGAACCAAAGACTTGTTTGGGTGAAGGTGTTTTGTTGGGCCATGGGTGCTTGTAGTTTCCGAGCAGAGTCGGGATAATCGGACAATGGCCTCGAAAGTGTCCGTTCAATATCTTGGGCATTCGTGCTTTTTGATCACGACCCCCAAGGCAAAAATCCTTATCGACCCTTTTCTCACGGGAAATCCGAAGGCTGCGGCCAAGGCGGAGGACATACAGTGCGACTTCATCTTGGTCAGTCACGCCCATGCCGATCACTACGGGGATGCCGTAGCCATTGCCAAACGTACCGGGGCCACGGTCGTGGCAGCTTATGAGCTCGCCCTGCATGTGGGGGCTCAGGGCGTTCAGGTCCATCCCATGGGGTGTGGTGGAGGCGCCGATTTTCCTTTTGGCCGACTCCAACTGACCATTGCTCATCATACTTCTTCCGTTGAGGGGCCGAGCGGACCGGTGATGCTTGGTGCCCCGGTGGGGTTCTTGATGAGGTTGGAGGGGAAAACAATTTATTTTGCCGGAGACACGGCTCTGACCATGGATATGCAGTTGCTGGGCGAGCGGAAGCAGATCGATTTGGCCCTCCTGCCTATTGGGGATAATTTCACGATGGGACCCGAGGATGCAGCTGAGGCGGTGCGCTTCTTGCGCCCAAAACTTTCCGTTCCGATGCACTACAACACATTTTCCATGATTGAAGTGGATCCGGATGTTTTTGTCCGTGAGGCCGGGAAGCACGGATATAAGGTGGAAGTGATGCAACCGGGAGGCATCCTCGAGCTGTGAAAACGACTCAGGTTTACAACCCATTTAACGGAAAACTGGTCGGCGAAGTGCCGATTCACGACGGGAAGCAGGTCAAGGAGGCACTGGATCGCGGGGCCAGCGTGTTTGCAGATCGGCCGAAATGGCTGACTGTTCCCCAAAGGATCCAGATTTTGGAAAGTTTCCAAAAGCTGGTGGACTCAAATCAAGGGAAGCTGATTCAACAGGCCCTGGCAGAGGGCGGGAAACCTTTGGTGGATACCCAGATTGAAGTGAATCGAGCCATAAACGGGATCAAGGTGGCGATCGAAACGATTCCTCATCTCGTGGGGCGTGAGATTCCGATGAGGTTGAATGCTGCCTCCATGAACCGAATGGCTTACACCTATCGTGAACCGGGTGGATTGGTTTCCGCAATCAGCGCCTTCAATCATCCGGTCAACCTGATCATTCACCAAGTGATCCCGGCTATTGCCGTGGGTTGCCCTGTGGTGGTCAAGCCTGCGAGCAAAACTCCGCTTTCCTGCATCAGTCTGGTTGA
>Ga0214917_10002318_pt1 | contig 23406 bp, 34 predicted proteins | sample LL_1208_BB_MetaG_FD_177983 | JGI IMG/M metagenome (GOLD analysis project Ga0214917, IMG submission 177983) | Freshwater microbial communities from Lake Lanier, Atlanta, Georgia, United States - LL_1208_BB | ecosystem: Environmental > Aquatic > Freshwater > Lake | place: USA: Georgia | collected...
TTTCTTTTTCTTTTCCTTGAAGTCGTGTATTTTCCAGAATTCTCTTATTTTCTTCCTCAATTTGTTTCTGAGTCTCAAGCGATTTTGCGTCAAACGTTGCAATTGCTTGCTTGTTTCCCGCCATTACGCCGATTGAATTTGCCTCAGCTTCGATAAGGGCAAGTTCACGCTGTTTTTGTTTAACAGTATTTTCTCCTTTTGCAGCTTCAAGTACACGCTGAAGAGCTGCATCTTCGCCAAGAGCATTGAGCCTTTCCTGGAGCACAATTGCTTCTTTTTTGATTCTATTATCATTAGCACTGAGCGTTGCCATTTGCCCCTGAATTGCTGAAACTGGAGGGCCAGGAACTCTGAATTTATTTGGAATAGCGGAAATTGGGACTTGACCACTTACGGTGGCAGCTTGTGTATTCACTGGGGCTGGGCCAATCATATTCATTTCTCTTGCTAATGCTGAATTCATTTTTATCATTCCACCTGGGCTGGGCAGATGAAGATGCACATTGGAGTCCCACGGTCCACGCCCATGTCCCGCCGGATCGCTAATCGGCCCACGCAAGACACCGTTGCCACCCTCTGGGAATGCACCAGTCGCCCGCAAACGTCGCTCCATCTTCACCGTTTCCCGATAAGCATCGGCGACAGTTCCAGACAGCCATCCCATATCCATTGCGTTGAGCATGTGATTCGGGGTTGCATGACCAGCATTTGTAAAATCGCCTCTGGTTCGATCGAATCCTTGCGAGCGCAACCACGCACGCATTACAGATTTATTGATATAAGCTGGAAATGATTGACCTCCGGTGCCAATTGCACCACCCTGATAGACGGGTGATCCGCGATCAGCCTTGATCTGTGCATCTTGTTGATCCCTTAGGTACTGCCTATTCATGTCGTCAACTTTTCTTGCATTCGCAAACTTCATCTCTTCAACTTGAATTTCGTAATTCAAGGTTGCTCTACGAATAGAATCTGCCTCCCTCGCCAGTCCGTAAACATAGTTCTGCGTATCGCGCTGCTGTTTTGCAATATCAAGCTCAAGATTGCGGCGAGCAGTCTCAATTTCGGCTGCATTAGTCTTGCGAAGTTTGACGAGATCGGCTTCTGCAGAAAGAACGGCAGCGGCCCTACCCTCTTCGTTAGAAATTTCCTTGCGGTATTGCAAGTCAACGGTATCTATTACAATTTGCCGCTTAAGGCGATCATTCGCAATTTGATCACGCTGAAGCTGTTGCTGCTTGTTGAAAATATCGTCGCTGACTCGACGTTGCAAATCCCAGGCTTGCCGTTGCAGATCAATTGCTTGATACTCAAACTGACGGGTTTGAGTCTTGGAATTTCTGATATAATCTTCCACCTCCCTTGCTCTTTGAAGCTGCTTGTCGTCCCTGTCTCTCTGTTCTTGGCGATTTTTGTCTTGCTCTTCCTGCTGTTTCGCTGGATCAACCTTTAAGGCTGGTGCCGCAAGTGGCACCGTCATTCCCCTCAGGCTTTGCTGAAGAGCAGCCTCCGACTCTCCAGTTGCTCCGTAAAGATTTAGAGCCTTCCTCCTGTTATACTCAATTTTACCAGCAGGCGTAAGTGATTGGATAAAATCTTTGCGCTGAACCTCCCGCCTATTTCCACTCGAAAATAGCTCGACTACACTTGTTACCCACTCAAGCAATCCAGCAAGCGGCCCTGCAATGGCTGCTTGTATCTGGAGATTTAATTCAGCCCAAGCCTTGCCAAGCCTTACACTTTGCTCGTCAAGATTTGCCATATCTCGCATGGCAAGCACACCAATCTTTTTCGCAAGCTCTTCCTGAATTACGGCAGCAGCCTTTGTGGAATTTCCGTATTCAATCAGATTCTTGATCTGCAGCTCTTGAGACTTACTTGCAAACAGACCAGCATCAGCCAACTTTTGGAAATTGGTGATTGGATCACGCATAGCGGAAGCGGCGTCCTTGGCAGCCGTTGCCAGACCGTCGATAGCCGATCCCAAGGCCGTTCCAATCAAGGACAGGCCGAAGCCAAGGCCACCCCCGGCAAAGCCGCCTGCAGCACCGCCCAGGCCGCCTCCAAGGGATGCCCCGAGCCCCTGGCCGAACAGCAGCGGGAAGGCGCCACCGATCAAGCCTTCACTGATAGCAGCGCCGCCCTTTCTGCCAAATCTGCGCTCCAGGAATGGTGTTTGATTGAAGATGGGACTTCCTGGCATATTGACCCCTCCCATAATTGGAGAAGATGGATAGCCGGTCGTCTGTTGTTTTAGAGTGCTATTTCTTTGTCTAAGGAGGGCTATGCTTCTGCTTATTGCAGCAAGAGTATTATTTTCAATATCAAGATTTTTTAGGTTAATATCAAATGTTCCAGATTGAATTCTGTTGATCTGATTTTGCAGTGTAATTTTTTCACTAGATACATTAAGTCCCTGAGCTTCAAGTCCATTCAGCTTGGCAAGAAGCATTTCATTAGCACTGTAAATAGCGTTTAATTGCTTCTGTCCGTTAATAGGGGAAAATTGACCAGTTTTAATTGGCCCAGTGCTGCGATTTAATCTTTCAAGAGAAAACCTTTGTTTATCAATTTCTCTTGTAATTCTTTGAGCATCTTCAAGCCTGTTTTGCGATAAAGCATCAAAGCCTTGATGAAGCCGTCCAAGTAGTTGGGTTTTTTGTACCTGAGTCAACAAACCCTGATTTATCCTATCCTCAAGTGCGGCCTGCCTGCTCAGTTCATCGCTTACCTTTCTTTCGTATGTTGCTTTTTGCGTGAACGCACTTACTGATCCAAGGTTTGTGGCTGGTCCCTTTGCGGTCGCAATTCTTGCGGACTGGCCGCGCATTCCGATAGCAGACAAATCGTTTTTTGCCCTGCCAATAATCTCCTCAAGTGCGCTAAATTCATTGCTGATAGCAGGAACTATTGACTGAAGTTCACTTGCCCTGGCGACAAAAGCAGACATAGCTGCTTCACTTTTTACAATACTGGAATATGAGTTAATAAGATCAGTTACCTGACTTCTTGCCGCACTAATCGAGCCCTCTCCGCCGCGACCAATATTAACTCTTGGTGCTTGTGCTGACAATCCAAACGCAAGAGCCTCAAGCCTTTTTTGTTGAGCTTCGTAAGATTTTCCGCTTGCTAGTTGAGCTGCAATAGAAAATCTATTAAATTCAGAAGAAGCAATCTTTGAGTTATTTGCAATAAGCATCAAGGCATTTCCTTGCGCCGTAAGCTGTGATACAGTTACAGCTGATTGATCCTTCAGTATTTTTCCATCTCTAATTGATCTTTGTTGACTTGCTCCAAGCAAAAGATAGTCGTCGGCTAATTGCCTAATAGCTGCTGCAGCCTCCTTTGCTCTTTCTGCCTCTTCAAGTCCGCGACCAGCTTCTTTTCTTTTCTGCTGAGCTTTGGCTAAATCAAGCTCAGCCTTTCCCATTTCATACATTGACTGGCTAAGGCCATCCTGAGCTTTTTTCTGATCCTCAAGTGCCTTGGTATATTTTTTTGTATTTGGATTGGTTAATTCAAGAATTTTATTAGCAGCAGCAAGCTTACTTGCATACGTTTCAAAGGATTTTGACGCAGAATCAGAAGTCTTTTTAATGCTATCAATATTTGCATCAAGAATTTTTGTTTGCTGCCAAAAAGATTCTACTGATTTTTCGGCAGAGGAAGCGTTAATATCAATTGGTTTTTTATTGATGCTATTTACTATTGACTCAAGCTGTGAAACCTTGCTGATAATCTTCTCAATTTTTGATAAGCCATTTGCAATTATATTGATTTGCGCCTCGTAACTTGCCATTGTTGCAAACCGCCTCGTCACCCAAGTCTAGCTAGACAAGAAAAAGCCGCCCCGAAGAGCGGCCATTACTTGCGTTTGATTTTTTCAAGTTCCGCTTCCTGTCGTCTAGCTTTGATGGCAAAATAAGCAGCCCAGAGACTCATCTCTTCGTCTGTTATTTTGCCTTTAAGCTCTGACAATGTGCAATGCAGAACTTCGGCGAGAGAGAGTTGAAAGTAGAGCCTGCCATCAGACTCCAGCTCGCTCTCAATCGCTTTTGGCGTCAGGTTCTGCGTCGTCGGAACCCCGTGGCCTCAACACACACAGAATCAACTTCTGAAGATCCTCATCTTCAACTTCACGCTTGAGTACGGGAATGTCGCCAGGCTTGAAAAGCTTTTGACCGCTTTCGTCAAGCGCTTTTGCAATCAGCAGTTGCATTGCAAAATCACCAGCGGTATCAGACTTTGCATCCTTCTGTGCTCGCTCACGCTCGGCAGCGGTAAGAGGAGCGGCGTAGAAAATGAATTCATCGCCGTTGACAAGAGTAACCTCTTGCTTAATCGGCTCAAAGTTTGCTGCCTTACGCAAGCGGTCAATCGCCCTGATCGTGGAGGCCGGAGATGGTTGAGTTGCGCTCATAAAAAAAAAGCGTTCCCGAAAACTCTACAGCACCCTGCTGCACACTGCAAATAAAAAGCCCCGCCGAAGCGGGGCAAGAGATCGACCATTCGCAGGATCAGGTTTGAGCAAGATCGAAACTGGGGCTTGCACTGGGGCTGAAGTTGATTGCCACGCTGATAGCGTTATCAGGGTCAACACTGATGCTTGCACTCTCAAGCACAATGTCCATCGAGATGGAACGGGACTTCGTTTCATCAGTAGTGGTGCCACTGGAAACAATACGATCAACGTAAAGTCGCACCGAAGCACCAACCTGATTGCGTTGAAGAACATCTTCAATCATCCGGTTAGCAAGAGCGCTATCTTCATCCGTCATGTAGACGGTTGCGCTTCCACTGCCATCAGCAAAGCCGGTGATGTAGTTCTTGAAAGGTGCATACTGGCCAGGAGCTTGACCGATGGTGGTAACATCAATCTTGCTACGGCTAATATCAAACTTCCAATCACGCACCTGTGCAACGATTGCATAATCCGCATAGTCAACACGGAATTCATTGGGGGCAGTTGCGGTGCCAGCAGTGGTAAGAGTAACGGAAGCCCCACCAAGGGTGGCAGATACCTTCAGGACACCAGTCGAAGGAACGTAGGAAAAAACGTAGTAGGTCGTACCAGCAGTCAGGCCAGCGGGAAGAGTTCCAGAAACGGTTCCACCAAGGATGTTATAGACAGCGAACTTGACCGGATCACCAACTTTCAGGTTGCGATAGGTTTCAATGGTGATTTCAGCAGAGGCAAAGGCAACGTTGGCCGGAGCGAAAGTACCAGAAGTTCCAGCAGGCTTGTAAGAAAAAGCGCCGGAAGTACCAGAAAGAACGGTTGCGGGCATGACGAATCAGGGATAGTGGCTGAGTGGGCACTGCCCAGCTAAGAACAGAATAGCGATTCACCCTGATGTAGCCTGCCAACTAGCGTCAATTCGTCCGACAAAGTGAGGAATGGTATCCGGCGACTGAAAAGAGGGTCCAGTGATTTCCCCAATTCTTACATAAGTTGAGTCTGCTGTTTTTCCGGTTGAATTAAGCGCATCAATTACGGTTTTTGCAAGTGCAATGAGTTCCTGACAGCGAGCCGGACCAGCGCCTTTTGCGGTAAAACAGCGAACAATAATTGCACCCCTTGCATGATCAAGCGATCCTGTGAGTGTTGATCTAGTTGTAAGCCCAAATGCAGTGTTGATCCTAACGTACTCTTTCGGAGCATCAGGGGGAACTGCGGTTACATTATCAAAATAAACAGGAACTGGTGGAGTCTGTGAATTGTAAGCTGTCAGCAAAGGTGCCTCGATTTTTGCGCGAATTGACTGATAGTTCATTTAGTTGCTCCTCGCAAATGCAATTTTAATACCATTCTCAAGCGACTTTTGCAATCCACCTCCATTGATATAGGTGATAAACCAGTCTGGTTGTGCAGTTGCAAATGACGTTGATTCTTTTCCATCCTCTGGTTCCGCAATATCTGTTCTCATGCGACCAACACGCCTGCCTTCAATAACAATCTCACCCTTTGGTGCAAAACCTGGATTTTCAAACACTCCTTCCTCAAGATCCATTGCCGCCATTGCGTAGTCAGTTGTATTTACAATTGACAGCTTTGGATTTCGCTTTACAGCAGCAATTGTATCTGGTAGTGCCGGAGTATCTCTAATTGTATAAGGATATGAGCCCTGTTTTCCTTTGCCTACCCCTGGCGCATCAGCAACCCAGCTATTGGCAAATTCTCCACTCCAATTAGGGCCAATTCTTGCAAGATCATTCATGATTTCTGCTGCTGCATGTCTTGCGGCACTTTGAACCTGTCTGCGAATATCACGATTGATCTGCTTAAGCGGTTTTGCCATGTCAATTCACTCTCGCAATAACGACATGAAGAATAGGATTGTCGCCTCGATAGGAAATCGGGTCGATAATTCTGGCTGTCCTAGTTGTGCCATTTTGCGCGTAACTAATCGAGTCAGTTGTCTGCGGATAGTACCCTGCTAGATAAACCGCCGGAATCAGGATCTTCATATCACCGTGCTGATACATTCCATCAATTTCTTTTGCCTTAAGATATGCTACAACAACTTTCATCGAAATTTTTGATGGCCCACCCGTAACAGTTCCAGTCTCTGGATCATACGATTGATTCTTATTTGCTTTCAAGTAAGTAGCGCTGATTCCAAACTGCTCGATCAGCGGTCCAGGAATTGAGGAAAAAATGTCATCAACAAGCGCCATGATTACAGCGGATTACTGGCCCAGCCACCAGTAGCTGGAAAGACCTGGCCATTTGCAAAGCGAATTCCCCTGGCGCGAAATCCATTGCCGTAGTATGGATCAACCCTTGCAACACTTCTGCGAGTCACAAATGGCTGCGTAAATCCTGGATCATTCATGTAACGACGCAGAATATCCATTGAAAATGGAGGAATATAGTCAATGCCAGTTTGTGGTGCATCACTACCCTTGAACTTGACCTGCAAGGCACCGTCGCCAAGATTTACTTCACTGTATTGATTTGTGTTACGCAGCGATCCACCGCCATCTCCTTCTGCAATAGCAGTGTATCCGCCACCACTGCCAAGAAAAGCTGCCATATAGGCAACTGCAATTTCAAAGTCGATTGGCAGATCGTCGTTTGAAAGCCGCCTGCTATCAACTACAATAATTCTTGGCCAGGCAAGAGATTGAGTAGATGATGCAGTTGTCCCCTTCCACTTTAGGGGATTGATTGTCATTGTTGCAGCTACAAGCGTCTGCTCTTGCTCTGCCTCTGTCAATGCAAGCCAAGCTGTAATTCCGTCGCTTGCTGGCAAATCTTCAAGCAGAGTCGTGGCCCTCGCAACACTCAGGAAGGAGTTGGCGTTCTCCGCCCCCAGTGTCGATACGAAGGCCATCTGCTCGTCTCCCTAGGGCTCAGGATTTGACGGTAGCGGCCTTGCCCTTTGTCGTGGGTGCAGGGGCTTCAGGAGCCGGTGCAGGGGCCTCTTGCACAGGCTCAGCAGCTTGCTCTGGCATGGGACAGGCGGCAGCGGCAGCGGCAGCGGCTTCGCGCTGCTGACGGGCCATACGAGCACTAAAGGTTTCAAACATGGCTCAAAAGTAGTGAAATTGAAGTTGATGATCTTGAGATTTGCAAATGGCCCCACCGAAGCAGGGCCAAATGCAAAATCAATTCGCCTCAATCAGATGTAGGCCCGCAGTTGGGTAATCCGAATGTTGCGATTGTCGGTGAACACCTTTTCCCAGTTAGTGCCGACAGCAAGCTCAGCATTGGTGGGACCACCCTGAGCAGCCGCATTGCCAATCCAGGAAACACCATTGGGGTGAACCATGTAGTGGGTGCGGTTGAACAGATAGTCCATGCCAACGCCGGGATCACGGTAGGTTTCCAGCGGAGTCTTGGCAGGAGCACTTGCATAGGCAAATGCACCGGGACCGAAGAAATAGGTGTAAAGTACATCGGTGCCGCCAGTGCCAGCACCAGCATCGACGGGCAGGGTGTCGTCAACAAAAACCGGGCGACCAAGATAGGTGCCAAGTTCAAGGCGCTCAGTTGACAGGCGCGTGTCAATCTGAGAAACACCAGTAGCTGGAACAATCAGATCCAGCTTCATCAAGCGGTAATAAGTCCGCGAGTGCATCAGGGCACCAGTCAGCTCATTACCTGCATCACCAAGTTTGGCGATGGCGTCAACCATCACATCCGAGGTGAGCTGGGTTGAAGTGCCACCGACAGCATGGGAGGTTGCGAGGGGGCCACCAGTTGCAAAGAGGCCACGAATTCCAGAGATCAAGGTTCCCTGCATCTTGCGAACCCAGAACTGACCAGTGCGACGAGCAACGGCCTGCATGGGATCGGAGCCAGACAACTCAGCAGCGAGATCCGAAGCCTTCCAGGACTTACCACGCATCAAGCGAACGCCAGTTTGCACGTTGCCGCTCAGCGTGTCAGCGGTAAGGCCAACGGTATCGCTGAGAACTTCGTCTTCTCCGGTCAGATCACCGAAGAAAGGAAGGTCGATGGTTTTGCCGCCTTTGGCAAATTCATCCTGGATGGCCTGGTTTGTAACCATGAGGCCACTGGTAACAAGAGAGTTCTTGTTTTGCAGCTCTTCCTGCTGGTATTCCAGGAAAAGCTGGGGAATAAAAGGAACGCCAGCAATGAGCATTGGTCTTTACCTTGGGAGGGTTTGGGAAATTAAAAAAAGTTGACGGCACAGCCGATAGGGTCAAGTCACCTGCGGTACAACCGCTATGCCGATGCCTGACCTAGCGAGGCACAGCCTCTATTGCCAATAGAGTAGCAAGGATCTACTTGGTCCTAGGCTTTTTCTTTCTCATTCCAGCTTCGCTCATTGCAATTGCAATAGCCTGCTTCCTGTTTTTCACAAGTGGACCCTTCTTGCTACCAGAATGAAGTTTGCCAGCAGCAAACTCCTTCATAACTTTGCTCATTTTTTTTTCGGCCTTGGTTTTCTTTTTCATGACTAGAAAAGCAATGTAATAAAAAAGCCCTGCCTAAGCAGGGCCAAAAACTTGCAACTAAATCAAACGAGGGTAAGAGTCCAGCCTTTGCCGGTGGCAATGGCTTTTTCACCAGTTGTCAGGGATGCGGTGCCGGTGGCGCCAACAATGTCCAGGGTCTGAGTACCAGTCACAGTTGGAAGACCGTTGAAGATCCTCACAAGTTGTGCTTGAGTCAGGGCAGTAGGAAGTTTGATGTTGGTGCTCGTCCGCAGACCAGTACCAGCAGAGTACAGAATGCGGATACCAGCAATGACCTCATCAGCATCATCAGTAACCTGACGACCGATGATGTTTTGATCGGTTTTGTAGGGCATGGGGGAATCAGATGTGCGCTCAAGTACAGCTTACTGATGCCGTCCCGATCAAGACCGCTCCAATTGCAATCCATTTGACGCGATTAGCCCAGTAAGCGGCTGACATTTTTCCCTTTGCAATATTTTTTGCGTGTCGAGCCTTGAAGGCTTCACGGCGCTTGCGATAGGCTTCCGATTCTCCTTCCTTTTTGGGAGAGCCAGAAACACCCTGCTGGCCAAATCGAATAAGTCTCACTTTGCCATTTTCCTTGACGAGAACAGCGTGCGATTTTTCTGGATGGTTTGGAGTTCGCTTTGGTTTATTGTATCCCTCAAACGTTTCCCCTCTGTATGTAATTGACATTTTGAAATTGAGGCTAAAAAAATTCTAGCAATAAAAAGCCCCCAGTCTTGACCGGGGGTGTAATCGCTAAAAGCATTAGCACTGCTTTACATTGATTGAAGAGCCCTGGAAATAACAGGATCAAGTTTTCCAGCCAACCGTGCATCCTGAATCAAGCGCTTTGCCTTGTCGGGATCGGAATTAAGCAGCCTTGCTGCCTCCGTAGCATTTGCGGAATCCTTGCTGAAGGGATTGTTTGTATAAGTAGGGGCTGGAGTGCGATTGGTTGTCATGCCAGATCCAGTTGCGCCGCTACCACGGAAGTAAATTGCAAACTCTTCGTCTTCACGGAGCTTGTTGACAGCATCACGAAGAGAAACGGGATCTTGCTCAGAACCAAAAACAACAGTGTTTTCATCGTCAAGAAGCCTGAACTTCTCCTGGAGCAGTTTGTAAACATGCTTCGGTCGATCGCACTGAACTTTTGCAAGCTCATCAGTCACAAAACTTTCAAGTTTGTTTTGACGACGCTTGTCGCGCTCTTCATTCTTCTCCTTCTCCAGCTTTTCGTTGGTCTTGCGAAGGTTCTCCAGTTCCGTCCGCAGGGACGCGAACTGGGCCTTCACGGCCTCGTCCATGGCGTCCGAGGGGGATTGCCCTTGAGGCGCAGCAGGTGGCTGTCCCTGAGGCTCTGGCGGGGCGATGGCGGCCTTCAGAACGGGGGCGAGACGCTCGGCAAGGGCTTCCTCATCGAGATCACCCGACAGATCAAGACCGGCAACCTTGATAAAAGAATCAATGGTTTTTTTCTTCTTCAGATCCTTAAGCAGTCCTTGATTTGTTGATTTAAGCTTTGCCTGCTCGTTTTCAAGATCACCTGCCTTTTTGTCAAGCTCTTGGATCAGAGCGATGGCTTCTTCAAGTGTTTCTGGAGGATTCACGCAAAGTCGTGCGTTGACTCGTTACATCATAGCACCTGTTGTCTCGTTGAGTTCAACCCCAGTCTCCTGCGTTTCCATATCACGCCCCTCCGAAAGCGGAGTGCTGGCATCAACGGGAATCTGGCCGCGATTGGGAACTCCACCCTTGTCGGCAATGCCAAGATCAGTTGCAGTTTCGTGACCTTCAAGATTCATTTTCTCCAGCAAATCTTTAACTGTAAAGTCAGGCAAGCCTTCAAACATTTCGCCAGCTTCAAGCATCCGCAAGAAAAGCTCAACGGTAATTGTATTGCTCTTAAGCAATGCCAGCAAAGCAAGCACCTGTTGAGAGTGCAGTTTGACTGGAATAAAGTTTTTGCTAATCGAAATGCTAACTGCTGAAATATCTCGATATGCAGAGGCGTACAGAAGGGCGCGATTCATTGCATCTTCAAGGCTCTGCACAAGAACCGCAAGCTGAGAGTCACTTTGCGAACGATCAAGGAGCTTTGCAAAGCCAGATTCTGCTTGCGTCTTGCCAGTTGTCATTGCAACAGCGGCCAAGCGCTCCATTGCAGACTCAATACGCTTCAGGTTTTCAAGCGTAATTGATGCTCCATCCATCGAAGCACTAAGCATTCCAAACTTTGCATCTGGATTGGAAGAAAAAAGCGCTCTACCGGAACCTGCTTCAACTTCATCCTCAGCACGCACCCCAGTACCCGTAAGAAGCGGAGAAGAAGTCAGGTGGATAGATTCTGCAAGATCCGCAGAAATGCTCCAATGATGCAAGTTCAGGCGAGCAATATCAAAGAGGAGTGGGCGAGCACGGAAAAATGCTTCCTTCTTCCCGCCGAATACTGGCACAAATGGAATGAAGGAGATCGAAAGATATGAGGTATCCTCAAGGATATACTTGTCAATAGATTCTGTTCCGTTTTTCTTGGTGTAAAGGCGGCAGCGAACCTTCTCCGTGCCAGGAATCACACTCGGCTTGTCGCCAAGCATTGAAACCTCGTCGTCAATTGCGCTCACAATGTCGTAAACACGCACTGCAGGGACAACTTCTTCAAAGAATTCGTTGGAATCACTTTGCCGTCGTACTTCTGCTTTGACGCGCAAGTAGGTGGGAAATGCCCCAAAAAAATTTTGGCTTCCAATCTGTGCATTGAATACGCCGTAGCGACACTCAAGCACTTGATCCATTCGCATCAGGACAAAATATGGACGCGGATTAAGTGTCTTCTCTTCGCTTGCCGTCAAATTTTCTGGAAGTTTTGGATATTCAACCCAGATTCCAGAAACGCCACCGTCAATAGCTTCTGTAAAAGCCTCTTTAGCATAGGAAACCAGGGAGTGACCCTCAAGATCAACATCGGAAAAGAAATTTCCCCATTCCATAGGAATCTCTTCTGGCAGTGACACACCCTTGCGAAGCGCCGTGCCAACAACAAGATCCCGAAGGTGCGCGTAATAATTCTGAAAGCTACTTTGTGCGCGTGTTTTACGCACTTCGTAGCTGCCTCCCTCTTCAAGATAATCTTTAGGAATATAAGCATCAAGCGCTTCTGTCAGGTAAAATTCTGGAAGCGTGCAAAAACGAATCGGCGACAAACGAGAGAATTGCTCTGCTTGCTCTAATGAGTAGGCATCGACACCTACAACTTCCTCAAATGCTTCTTCGTATTCTGGAAATCTACGCTCAAACGGAAGTGCAAGATTGTCGCCTGTTGGAACGAGCGAGTTTGGAACGAGCGACACTGTTTCTAGCGCAATCTCCTAGCAGTGTAGCTCTTGCTCTTCAACGCCAGCGTGGACCGCGACCAGATGCCATCGAAGAACGCGGCATTGTATGCCAAATCAAATACCTGAAAGCATCCCCGGCGTGAGAACGATCATTCTTTCCGCCTTTTGCTGGTTTGTAACTGTCGTCGTAGGCCCATTGCTCTAGCGAATCGACCGTTTCAACGCAATTTGTCAGGTTTACTCGGACGCTATTGGCTGCAATGTGCATATTTGCGTGAGCAAGGGTCTCTGCAACAGGTGGATTTCGATTTTCTGCAATCACACGTACTCCTGCACTTCGCAAAATGTCGTGATCGGTCTGCGTAGAGCTTGTGCTGGCGTGACTTCCGCTCGCGTCTGGGTGGCATACGACCAATCCCCTGGCCAGATGCGAGGGAAAACGGCGTTTCAGGTGCTCTACAAGGTCAAAAGTGGTTCTGCAAGTGTGTTCGTCAAAAACATGCAAGATTTGTCCAAGCGGACCAGCTCGCATAACGGCGTAACAAGACTGGCTGCAGCCAATATTGAAGTCTGCACCGAAAATAATCCTTTCGTCGGCGAGAGGAGAGAAGATTGTTGTGCTGTGCTTTGCTCTGTCGAATTCGTAAAAGACGAGAGAAGTGTTGAGCGAGACAAATTCACCGTTAAGATAGGCTTCAATCAGATTCGGCGGGTAGGAATTGCGAAGATTCTGGATGAAACCTGGGTCAAGGTATGGATTATCTTCTGTTTTGGCCTTGTACAGCTTCTTCTCGTCTGATGCCTCGCGTACAAATAAGTTGTAAAGTGACTTGTGGCCTTCTGGCGTGGAAGCAAAGCCAAGTTGTGGGCAATTTCCAACGCGAACACGACCTTGCAGCTTAATAATTGCAGCTTCTGCAATGTGTGTTGCAGCCGTGTCGATCTCGTCAACAATCATCGACGCCGCGTTTACACCGATCAAACGCTGATAATTCTCAAACGAGCGTAAAAGGATAGGTGTATCACCCTTTGGCAACTTCAACGTATAAACAGGTAGTGGGCTGCTCTTAAACTCATACGGAATCGAGTATCGTTCAAGCAAATTCTGCCAGGCGGGAATTGCAATATCTCGCAAGTTTGGAATTGTCGGCTCCAAAAACAAGTGTGTGAAGCCCTGGCTTCTGAAGCAAAGTAAAACCGACTTGGCGACAGCAGCAAAGCTTTTCCCGCTGCCAAATCCTCCGCATAAAGCAACCATGCGATGGTCAAAGTCAGTGACAAAGCCGTGCTGATGCGGCAAGAGATCCGAAACAATCCTTGCTTCGCAATGATCGCAGTTGAAACCGTTGTTTGCTCTTTTTGCTACGTTACGCAGCAACGAAGTATCTGTAAATAGTCCAAGCGATTGCAATGCAGCCTTGTCTGCGTATCTGCTGCTTCGTAGTTTTGCTGGCATGAATTAACTCTTCTTTTTCTTTTTTCTTTTGTGCTGGTAGCCGATTCTTTTTGAGCTTGTCTTCTCCCGCTTAAACTTCTTTTTTTCTGCAGCAGTCAATTCTTTTGCAGTCTTTGGCGTGTTGGCAGAAACTCTTTTCGACGGGCGACAGGCAGGATAGCCTCTCCTCTTCTCGCCCTCTTTCCTTCCGCACGGCTTTCCAGTTTTAATATCTATCCATTCTTCTTGAAACCAACGCTTTAGCGACATTGGAGCAACCTACTTGACAGAAGCATAGCGACCACCTCTGCGCTTGTACTCCTTCACAAGCCATCCATTGGCGTAGGCACTGGGATATACTTTGAACTTGCGTTTGGCCTCTGCTTTTATCCTTGCGTACAGCCTTTTGTCGAGCGGGACGTTTTTCATTGCAGTTTCTCAAGACAAAGGGGCGGGATCGGAAAGGTTTTCTTTCTCTACTTGCATTAACAGGTACTCTTCTTCCTTGAATAAATTAACGATACCCTCGGTTTCCTCTTTGGAAAGGTAACGTGTAATCCTGCATGTCACAGCTTTGCCGGCTTCAATGCCGATCTGAATTGCGGATACAGAATCACTATTCACGCCAAGCACTTGCAAAATCTTCAGGCCAACGTTACTTCCGCTTGCAATCCTTGCCATCTTGCGTTCGGAGATCAATTACCTACTAAGCATAGCAGTACCATCATGGAAGTAAATTGTAAGTAATTGTGAGGGAGGTAGGTTAAAAGTAGTTCATGGAATAGGGAAAAAAATAGGGGAGTATTTGTAAGTAAGCTGCTGAAATAGGGAAAAAAATTATGGAAGGAGGGGGACGCCAGGAAAAGGCAGTACAACTGTACTACCCCCGGTAACTATAGTTAAACCTAACCAAGTCCTGGCCCGGTAACTATAGTTAAAACTTAGCTAAGTCCTGGCCGGATTGTAACTAAAAAAGGGCCATTAGTATGGCCCTTAATTGTATGTCAGCCCTGCAAGTCTGACCGCACTTTAGCGATCAGTTTGTTTGCCACGATGGCAAAGTTTGCATGGCAAGCATGGGTCGGCATTGTGATACGTTCTAGCGTAAGGATTCCATCGGATACCTTGACGGGAAGGTTCATACGCTTTGCCAGCATTGTTACTACTGTTTTGTGAGTTTCCTTATCTGCGAGGCCGAATCCCACGGTAAGGGCGGCCAGATCAGTTACGGCAATCCTTCCCTTACTACGTGCCAGTGTGGCCGCAACGGCGCAGCACAGTTGATACCTTGCCTCTTCCGCTTGCCTCTTCTCTTCTCTCAGCTTGGCAAGCGAAGCGGCGTCGTAAGCGTCGGCGCCGCGAACCTTACCCTCCTTGCTGGGCTTCTGGGCTGGCTTGGCTAGCGCTGGCTTGGCGGCTGTGACGCTGCCAGCGACGGGTCCGAAGCTGGCAGGGACCTCCTGCCAGCCAGCGGCTGCCAGTACCTTCTGATCGGCTGTGGCCAGCCCTTGAAACCACGCGGAAGGGGTGATCTGTGCGCCATTAGGACGCGCTTTACGGGGAGTCTTGGAAGGTTCGGCAGTAGCCTCTTCCATCGCCATTTTGAGCAACTCTTCCAAGGTGGGCTCCCTCTTCCCACCGCTGCCGTTGTTGCCGTTGTTGGTGCCGTTGTTGGTTGCCATGGTCGGAAAGTTTCTTTTGTAAGTTTGGCGCGGCAAGTCTTGAAAGTAAGTCTCACCGGCAGAAAGGCCGTAGCCTCCCCGCTCCCTAATGATACAGCCACGGTTGACCCATGCAACGTATCGGGTGATCAGTCTTTCTTATAGGTTCCCTGCCGCTGGCTTGGCTTGAAACTAACGAAACAACAAACGACTACAAGTTGCGGTGATAACTTGTAGAAACTAAGTTGCTCGGTAACATTTAACGATTGCATTAGTTTAACTATAACGAGCAACTTGCTAAGTATCATTTAGCAATCTCTTTGTGTTAACTATAACAAGCAAGTCCTTAAGTAACATTTAGCAATCTGCTAAGTTTAATTATAGCGAGCAAGTCCTTAGGTAACATTTAGCAAGTAGGTTGCATTAACTATAACGAGCAACTTACTAAGTAACATTTAGCAAGTAAGTTGTATTAACTATAACGAGCAAGTCCTTAAGTAACATTTAACGATTACCATTGTTATAGTAAAACTAACTCCGCCAACGCTAACTAACAGGAACCGCCTAGAAACTAAGTCTGCAAAGTAAGTCAAATCTGCTAAGTCCGGCCAGGGCCAGCGTAACTAAGTCTATGCTGCAACTAAGTCGCAAGGGTAACTAAGTAAGTAGGGCAAGTAAGTAGGCACAGCAAGTAAATCATGGTTAAATGAATGTACACAATGAATGTATGCTGTGAATGCAAAGTATGAATGCAGTGAATAAATGAATGCCTAGATGAATGCAGATTATGAATGAATGAATCGGCGTGATGAATGAATGTTTTAGATGAATGCTCTTGGTTAATGAATGCAGTTAATGAATGAATGTTATTCATGAATGAATGAATGCCGTGCATGAATGCTAACTTTCAATGCCTAATCTAGCTTTGTTTTCATTCCAAACTTTAACTTTAAGTGCCTTTCTTTTGTAGCTGCCAGGATTAACAAGGAGCGGCGAAACTATTAGCCCGCTTCTGTCCGCCGTCTTACTTTTGTCTCCGAGTCTTTTCTTGAATGTTATCTTTTTAACTAAGTCAAGCAACTTAAACTTATGAATGGATGTTGCAACTTTGCTGTATGGCTCATTCAATGTTTCCGCCAGGAAGGCGACTGAATACTTAATGTACACTCTCCTCAATGAAAGTCTTGTCAAATAATCAAGTAAAAACAGATCAAAGAATGTTAAGCCAAGCTCCTTTCTTCGCAAGTAAAGTTGCCTAAATTTCTCTTCATTTGGGAGAAGGCGAGGGTTAATTGTTTCGATCATCTGAGTGAATGCAGCAAGTAAAAGGCGAAGAAAATGAATGAAAAAGGGGCGTGAAAAGGTAAGTTTGTAGGCAAATTAAGGGCTTGAGACGGTTGTGAGTCCCAGTGAGAAAGCCTGTCCACCACTAAAGTCTAGTACGGAAATCGCGTAAAAGTCGTCGCTGAGATCGACTGCGCCGCAACGGATCTCGAAAACACTTGATAAGTCTATTCTTAGCGGTGGTGACTTGCGACTCGCGCCAACTAAGTTGCAGGTTCAGGCTTTGACCTCGCGCAGTGTAAGTATCACAGCAATGTAATTCACTTAAAAACTGATCTCATAACTTACTCATCAATGTCAGCTTCCTCTAGTGCAATAAGTAATTGCTCAACACCTAAAGCTCCTGATTGCAAACTCTTACCAACTTCAGCTAACTTTGCAGCGCTGTTAAGTAGGCCAGGTATGTCTCTCATATCAAGTAACCTATCAGGGTGATCAATGTAAGCATCAAGTGTACGTTGTGATAACGCAGCTAACTTAGCTGCATTAGCTGATAGACTTCTACCTAGAAACTCCTGTTGCTGCCTGTAAGTCTCTAGCCTCTGTTTATGTTCTATCGCCCTACTATCTTGCTCAAGTTTAAGTTTCTCAGCTAACATGTCCATGTCATAATCAGCAGCTCTCTGTTCCCAGTAATTACGCTTGGAGAGTTTTCGGATGGAAGTATCTGTTAAATTATAGATAGTAGTTATGTAGGATAAAGATCTACCATTTCCCGACCTAAGGTAAAAGTGAAAAATTTCGTATTCTTTTTGAGTTTCATTTACGGCGCCTCCGTTTCTAATCGAATAGCTTTTTTCAGTTGTAACTTTATTTAAGATGGAGTCGTAGTCGGGCGCGATTTCAATGTTTGATTGCAATGACTCTAGGTCTTCTTCTTCAAGGTCTGTTTCGTCCTCAAAGTTATTGGAGTCAGTAACTTCTGTCATTGCTGTAAATAAATCTGTAGCATAAGAAGCTTAGCACGGAAGGCAATAAAAAAGGCCCGCAAGGAAACCCTGCGAGCCAAAGAAGAAAACAACGCAAGGAAACCTTGCTACTTATTTTGTAATTGCTTTTAACACACTATCAATATGCCTAGTGAATAACGATAGGATTATCTTTAACACTATCTAAGCAGTGCTCAAACAAGTATCTCCGATGCGGTTTTAACTAACGGCGGAAAAAGTAAATACTCCTTCCGCCGCATGTGTTAATTATACACCATTTTTACTGCTATGTCAAGGCAATCTCTAAATCAATTTAATCTAAGTCTACTGCGAATCACTGCAGATCATCGTAACTCTGCAACTTATCAAAAAAGAAGGTTGTTTTACTTCCAGCACGATAAAGAATCCTCGGCGCATGATGCAAGCTCCCCAGGCAAACTACACTCTTAAAGTCAATTTCCCCATGCTTATTAACAAAGCACATCGAAGTTAAACAGAACAGCCTCTTAAGTTGCACATAGTAACTACCTGCATACTCCTGCACGTTATAGAAATCAAACTCATTGTCATCAACAAACAGCTCTCGATTATCTTTCACGCATTCCGTCATCAATTCCTCAGTCAAGGGAATTGAATTAACAAAGTTGTACTCGCTCAAGCAATCATACCCTTGCAACTGAATGCAAGGAAGAATCTTTTGCTTCGGCGCCAGGAAAAGAACACGTTGCGTCTTGAATCGTTGCAAGTGCTCCTTCGCTGCTTGCAACCTACGGCGCACTTCAATCAAGCTAAAAGCTTCCGTTGTCTGTTTCGCCACTGTTTACAAGTAAGTGTGATTTGCCGTGAATCTAACTTAAGTTGCGGATCTCTTCAACGCCTCTCAGGATCGCCTACAACGCCCCTCAACCATCTCCAGCGGCAATCCCTCGTCGGACACAAAGAAAGCCCCTCCCAGCGGCAGCCAGAAGGGGCTCAGGAAACTCTGGGGGCCGGTCGTCTAAAGCTCCCCAGAAAGCATGTGCTCCAGAGCAACTTTCACCAACGCATCCCTATCATCTTTGTATTGCTTGACCAAGTAGATCATTTGCATGATCTTTTCACTATCTGTCATACAACATTCTTTTCGACAAACTGTGGCAACAAGTTGTGCCATCGACTTGTCGCTTTGAAACAAATCTGATCTCCTTTCGTCAACTTCCAGAAACTTATCTGGATCTGAAATGTGATAGCCAAAGCAACCAATCATTCCAAGATTACAAAGTCTTTCCAGGGTTCCAAAAGCCCAGAGAACTTGATCTTGTTGTTTGGTCGTCATGAAAGTTGCTCCGGCTTAATAAGTCGGTAGTCCTCAATGCCATAATAGGCAACTACGTTTTTGCCAGCATTGCGAAGGAAGCTAAGTTCGTTGTCTGCGCCTTTGCGCGACTTAAAAAACTTTGTACTCCATCTTCCATTGCACTTAGTCGCAACGCAAAAAGAAGCATCCTTTTGAACTTGTCTGCCAGTGGGCAAGATGAAAGTGTTCATTTTCTGTTTGTAGTGGTTTCAGCTGACTTTTATAACTTGAAGTGTTGAAATACCCATTCCAGATCGGATCACAACCTGAATGCAAGAATGTTTTGATAGTCAGCTTGTAAATGCTCGTTAGCACATTTAAGAAAGCGCTCGACAAACTGTTTATCGTCGAGTCCTTTCTTGCTAAGGCGAGTGAGCATGGCCTCTCTAAACTTTTCTGGACTTGCAACTGCTTCTGCAATCGTAAGTTTAGCGGAAGAAAGAGCACGCTGATAAGTACCGTAAGGGCACATGATGTTAAACCTCCAGGAAAAAGGAATTGTCATTTTCAACAAGCTCAAAGCTTGTATGAACAACATCAATGTACTCTTGATACAACTGCGAGAGTGCGTGGGGCTCTGACTCTGCTGATATCAGAATGTCAAACTTGGAATGTCTTCCAAACGCCCCAACCTCTCTTCCCATAAATCTACACCTATAAATATTCATGAAACCTCCATTGAGATTAAGTGATTGGCGTATCTCTGCGCCAAGTTATGGGCTCCGATCAAAGTATCTGCGTAACCGCAGAACTCTGCAACGTATTCCATCCTGTCCGGCCAAGATGGCATGTGAAATGCTCGGAAAAAGAAGTCCAGATCGACTTCAGTGTTTTTGGAGATAACTCCAATCGGCTCGCCATCAAGGCGAACTGTCTCCCAATGGAGAAAGTCTAAACTGTCTTCAACTGTGATGGTAATGCGTTCCATGGAAAAATTGCAAGTGAATCCGAAAGAGATTTTTAGTTCTTGTAAGTAGAAACCTCCGCAATCAAAACCGCAACCTCATCGGCGGTCACCCAGCCAGCAACTGCTCCTTGCGGATCAACCTTGTGCCTAATTGAATTAAACCTGCCAGTAACAAACTCATGCTCAAGGAAAACAGCAACTTCGCAGTCACTGCTGCTATGCAGTGATCCCGATTCCTGCATACTCTCTTTCAAGGTATGCTGGTGGCAACAATAGTTGCCTCTTCCAAACATAACGGATACTTGGTATCCGTTAGTGAACTGAATCTGAAAACCCTTTTGGGTAAAGACTGACAGAAAAGATTCCATTGGCGAGTGATTAAAGCAGGTAGTCAAAGATACTTGCGTGGAATGCAAGCAATGTTTGTTTGGCCAGGAAAAATTCTGTCTTCGTAACTAATAAGCGCTCGATCTGGACTGTGGGCACAAATAAGCCTTGAGACATTATTGAGCCCCTCCTGCAATGGGAAACAAAGTCCCCAGCCAACAATCCCGGCACCAGTGATGACAGCAGCGCCAGTAAGAAAGTCTTTCATGGAGTCAATGCGAGAAAAGAAAGATTGTGTTTGTAACTAACAGCGGAAAGGTTGCTACACCTCCCGCCGTTGCGCTAATTATAGCACTAATTCAATGCTATGTCAAGTCAATCTTCGTCCTCCTCGGGTGGAAAGAAACCCTCTTCTCTGCCAACCTCCAAGCCCACTGTGTATGGACAGCAAACTTCAAAAGCTTGCGTCATTAAATCATCAAACTTTAAGGATTGCTCAGCATTGAAACAAGGTTCTCCCGTTTCAAAGTTAACGTATCCAATAAAGCTATCATCTGGATGAAAGCATAGGTTTTCCACCCGATACAGGTATCGGAAGAATTGCCTTGCATCATCCAAAGATTCAATCTTCTGTGGACAGGTAACGTCTTGGCTGTCTGTCATGGGTTGGGATTGCAAGTATGCTGTATGACGGAAACTTCAGTGCAGTTGCCCTCAATTTCCATCAATACAATATCTATGTCGTAGATGCTTTCATGGTGCCTGCCATTGCCGTAAACGCCAGGAAACTTTGCTTCCTGACGAATCAACTCGGCCCTGTAATCAATCAAAGCAAGTCGAAGCGTTGTTGCGGAAAGAGTGGCCATGTCAATCTCTAAGAATGAACTGTTCCGCCGTCATTGCGCCATCGTTTTCACAAAGACGCTTTGCGGTTTTAACAATGATTGAATCGTTGCCAGAGTCAAAATCTTCGTTATCTTCCTCTGTGCAACATGCACCATCAACAAAATATCCACCTGCAACCCTGCAGATAGAGCCATCAGCGGCAACAAACAAAAGATTGTCGCAACCAAGCGAGAAGTGAAGAATTGATCTGTCCATGTCAGAAAAGCAGGCTGTCGTTTTGATCGTAAACGTGTTTGATCTCTGTATTGAGAAAAAGAGTGTTGTCATCTTCATCATCAATAGAAACCGAAAGCTCGCAATCTTGAGCTACGGTGAGCGGATCTTCGCCTTCGGGAATGTCTACCCGAACAAGAATGTAACAATGTGCCATGTCAGAAAAATGCGTGGTTGACTGTGCTGTACCGTAATTAAACATAAACCGAGCAGCTAGTTGCAACAAACTCAATGCTAAGTTTGTAACCAAAGGATGAGTCCTTGCACTTCTCGCAGATAGCGTTAAATCCTCCACTGCCACTTGTAGCTTTATCAATGCGATCCATCCAGGAAATTGAGCTATTAAACAAAACGTGAATCTGTATTTTCATTTCGTCAATCGTTGGACAACGAAACTCATTGCTGGAATGAATCATCCATTTCCAGTCAAGTGCGTCCATGACTTTAATTACTTTGTCAAAGTCAAACTTTTCAATGATCTCGTCAACCGCCATGTAAGCGCGGCCAAGATTAGCGACAGAAGTTTCCATTGTGAGAAAGAAAGTGAAAGAACAAAGTATGCGGAAGAAAGTAGTTACTCCCTCTCCCGCATACACAAATTATAGCATATTTTGTACGCTATGTCAAGTCAAACTCTGTTGCCTCTGTACTTATTTTCTTGAATAAGAAGTTGTTTCGTGGCAGCCTTCGCAATGGAAAGCAGCTCATTTTGCATTACAAACTTGCGACCATTACGCCTGAACATGGCGTAAATGTTGCCAGTCAAAGAGTCCCACTGCTGCCTTTCAATGTCTGAAAAGTCATCGTGATCTCTTGACCTAAGCGCATGTTTGTAAGCAACTGAACCACGAACAATGTCGATAATGTCTTGCATAAAGGAGATTGAGTTGAAAGTTATCAGCGTCGGCGAAGCATGGAGAGCATGTTATTCTTCCATCTGCGCCAATAGATTCCGATTCTACAGTGTTTGTAGCGCCTGGAAAGACAGATGAATACATCTATCTCTGGTGGCCACCAAGTCTCATGAAACATGAGACTCAGTGAGACCCTGCCGATCCTAAGTGATGCCTTAGGCGGCAGACACCAAGGCTGAGATGAATCGACATGGAGCATGAAACTCCAATCCGATAGTGTCATCAACGTGACACGACGAAGAAAAAACTTCTCCGTCCAAACTAAGTCCATTTGTAATGGACTAGAGTAATTGATGAAAGTCATCGGCTGAACTCCCCGATGGAAGACTTAAGGTCAGAAACTTGCTTTTCCAGTGCAGCAATTTTCTCGCGTGTTTCCGTAACCTCTAATGCCATGTAGTCTGTGCGAGCTGGCTCAAACTCTCGGAAGCCCTCAAGAATGCCATTTCTGATTGAGCAGATGTAAATGTCGCGCTTTACATAATCAACAGCACTCTCACTCACTCTGTATGTTTTGTCAAGAGTAGCGTAAACCGTGTATTGAAAACTCCAATCAAAGACAAGCCTGAATCCTCTTAAGTGCAATTCGGCTTGAATCGGATCCAAGATAATGGAAATCTTTTTTGTCGCTGATCTATACGGGGTTGTCTTGATAATCTTTTGTCCGATGTACGGACGAAGCAAGTCCATTAACCGCAACTGAAGTTTATTTGCGGTTTGATTGACTGAGTTGCGTGTTGCAACTTGTACTTCAAGCAAGTCTGCTTTGGTGAACTTCATGAATCTGTGTTTGTAAGGAACAAAGTATGCGGAAGAAAGTAGTTACTCCCTCTCCCGCATAACAAAATTATACCACTATTTTAGTGGTATGTCAAGTCAATCTTAGTAGAGCGATGTGTAAATCTCCACTGGATGTGAATATTTTTTAAGCTTACCAACAAAGCAATTTCTTTTCTTTGACCATACAACTTCTTCTGATTTAAGCAACTTTTCAAGTTCATAGCTAGGGGAATGGCTGTATCCAGCAGAAAGCTTTTCAGAAATGTCCTGCAAGGAACTATCTTCTTCGTGATCAAAGCGACGGAGCCAATAACCAATTCTCCATTGAAAGAACTCTGTGTCGGCAATGCCGCCAGAGTCAATGAAGTAAAGTTTACCATCA
>Ga0214917_10002320_pt1 | contig 23380 bp, 42 predicted proteins | sample LL_1208_BB_MetaG_FD_177983 | JGI IMG/M metagenome (GOLD analysis project Ga0214917, IMG submission 177983) | Freshwater microbial communities from Lake Lanier, Atlanta, Georgia, United States - LL_1208_BB | ecosystem: Environmental > Aquatic > Freshwater > Lake | place: USA: Georgia | collected...
GTCATCGGTCGCTCAACCGTCAAACATTTTGCCCACCCTCCCATTGTGTACCCGCCTTACTTCGCGTCGCCGCGTCGAGAATTGCAACTGCGATGCGCGGGAAGTAGTGGGCTGTCAGGATCGCCAGGAATAATGTGATCGGCTGTCCATGGGTCGTCGAGCCGCGCACCTTCCATACAGATCCAACAGTATTGTGCGGAGTCGCGGACTGCCTTCGCTCGTGCTTGGTAGTTGCCTGCGTAGTGCGGTCGTTTAGGTTTGGGATGGAGTCGATTGTAGGTGGTCTGACAGTCTGGGCATCGGCGTGGGTTGGTGGTGAGTTGCCGACAGGTTAGGCATGGTCTTGAGATGGTCATGGTGTGGTGCCAGAGTGGGTCACGCCGTCACGCCATACTATGTATGGCGGTGAACGGCGTATTTGACAAATTGATTGTCACGCCGTGTTTCACGCCGTAAGTGTAGCCCAATGGATATAAGGCTTTGGCGAGGTTTTCGGCGTACGCCGTGGTCACGCCGTGTGTGTTTGGCGTGACGGCGTAAGGCGTGTTTTTTGTGGTGTTACGCCGTTCAGAATATGTCACTGGTGAAGGCTCCTTCTTCGGTGTTTAGGCGTTTCATTTCGGCTTGGGCTAGGCGCATGGTTGGTCGTGTTGGTGCGTTGGGTATGGCTTTGAATATTGCCCAGAGTTTGTCTTGGCTGAGGTTGTAGTCGAGGTTGTGTTGTCTGATTATGTCGATGGCTTTGTCTAGTTGTTCTATTCCTTTGACATCTGTTGTGAACATTTCTGTTGAGTCGTTGACGACGAAGTGTTGGTCTTGAATCCATGTGTGTCGTTTCTTTGTGGCTGTGAGTTTGATGTTGTCGCCGGTGCGTGTCATCTGCCAGACCAGGTCGACGTCGTCGTTCTTGGCTGATGTGCCTCGTGCGCCTTTCTTTAGGTCTTTGCCTGCGTGGTCTATTCGTAGGAGTGATCTGCCTTCGGCTTTGAGGTTGATGGCTGTCCAGCGGTAGAAGTTACGGACTGTGTCGGCGTCGTTCTCTGCACCTTCTACTGCTCTTGAGAATGTGTCGATGATTACAAGTTTGGCTTGGCATTGTCTTGCTAGGTCGCAGATCTGTTTGGCTCCTTCGGGTTTGTCTAAGGATCCGATTGGTGGGAGTGAGGCGTAGTGGAGTCGTGTGAGGTCTGTCTTGTCGCTGTAGCCCATGGCGGTGAGTCGTTCAAAGAGTTGGGCTTGTTGCATCTCGTAGTCCATGTAGAGGATGTCGATTGGTTCGTTGTCGTGTCCGAAGATGTTTCTGCCTGTTGCTAGTCCTGCTGCAATGTATAGCGCGAGTAGCGACTTGCCTGTTCCGCCTGGTGCGAAGATGACGACGAGCTGGTTGCGTGGGATGACTGGTTCGATGAGCCAGTCTTCTGTTGGGAAGTCTTGTGTCCAGAAGTCTTGCCAGTTGATGAGGATGTTGTCGGTGATGGTTGGCTGCTCAACTGGGATGAGGGCTTTGCCTTGTTGCAGTAGGTGTTTGGTGAACGCGGATCTGTCTCCGTTGTGGAACATTTGTGCGGTGTATTGTGCGCGGTTGTATGCGCCTGCTGGAAGGTTTGGGAGGCTGGTGGTGAATACTTTAAGGATGTCTTTACCTTGCCATCCTGTGGTCGCGGACGTGCCTTCTCGTGCGTCTTTGCCTGGTCTGACCCAGTGTGTCTCACCTGTGTGGTCGGTGTGGGCTTGTGTCCATCCGTCTGCTCTTAATAGTTCTGGCCAGGTGGTGGCTGCGCAGTAGCGGTCGAGTGGTCCGCCTTCTTCACGGAGAAGCGATAACGATGGTGGTGTTATCTGATCAGATAACGGCTTAACCGATACTTCTGTTTGTGTTTTGGTTTTGAGTAGTAACACCATCCATAGTGGCATGTCGGCTGGTTTGCGGTCGGCGATTGATCTGCCTTCTACCCATTCATAGTTCTTACCGTTGGGATGTTTTGTTGGTGGTGCGAGGACTTGTCCGCCGATGCCACGGATGTCGATGCCGATGCCGAGTGTGCCGGATGCTTCGTTGCGGATTGGTTCGTCGGTGAGGAAGTAGATGTGTCGTCCGCCTGAGCCTGTGATGACTTCTACTGTGTCTGGCAGTTTGCCGTGTAACTGTTCTAGATCTGCGAGTGTTTCGCTACCGCTGAACTGTTGGCGGTCGTCTATGTCAATGACGATGAGGTAGCGGTCGCGGAACTCGCCTGTTGCGATGCCGAGTCCGCAGTCTTTAAATTGTCCTTCGAACCATGTGCGGATGGTGGTCGGGTCGGATGTTGCAGCGTTCTGCCAGCCTTGCATCGGCGGTCGTTTCTCACCTTGTTTGATTGGTATGACGCGGACTTGTTTGTTGGCGTAGGCAAGTGCAGTTGTTAACACGCTCATGAACCCTCCTTGGGTTTCGTTAGTTTAGTGTTTAGAAACTATGTCGACGATGTCTTGCGGTATCTTTCGTCCGCGCATCTCATACAACCATGACACGAAGACAAGTTCGCTGAGCTTGGTGTCGTTCGCGTTGCTCGGTAGGTCGGCTGTGTGTGCGTGGCTGTTGAGCGGAATGATCTGGAACCATGGCACCGAGTCTTCTGGTACTTCGCCCCACCAGCCGTCTTGGTTGGAGTGACCGTAACGAACGATGAACGCTGGGATGCTTGCCATGTCGCCGAGCGCGGTCAGGGTTCGGTTGTTCGCTGATTCGAGATAGATGACGCCGTGTTCATGTTTGTAGTCAATCAGTGCGACCGGTACACACTTGTCGTACTCCGCGAGGATAAAGTCCAAGTCCATTGCTGGCACGTTGCTTCCCCACACTCGATGTCTGCCTGACAGCCAGGCGTCTCGTTTGAAGTGTTGTTCGTTACTTGCCATAGTATTCCTCCTGTTTTTCGTACCAGTCTGACCAGATGGTCGCTGGGTGCATACCTATTCGACATGCGTAGTAGTCCGCTTTGAAGACGTGTAGGTTGGCTTCTTCGGGTCTGTTACGCCATCGGATAATCGTTCCTCTACTGACGCCGAACACGTCAGCGAAGAACGAATTGTTTTTATCCTTTGGGTAAAGTGCCAACAGGTTTGATACTGAATAGCAGTAAGCACCTGTTGGCTTCTTGCGATGCTTGCCCACTAATCATTCCATGTGGTCAACTGATCTGAGATGACCGATGGTTCAAAGTCGTATGCGTCGTTGACGAATGTGACGATGTCTTGTGGTGCGATGCCTGAGCATTCGATCGGTTCGCGCACGACTGCTTCGATGACTGTGCCGACACTGGCGACAATGATGATGTCGTCGGTGTTTGTTTCGTCGTAGTCGATGCGTGTTGTGCCGAATCGTGTGTTGATGTATATCTGTTTCATGTTGCCTCCTAGGCGTTTAGTTTTCGTTTGATAGTTAGATAAAGATTGATTGCGTTTACAGCAATTAGTGCAGGGATCAACATCATTCCTCCGTTTCTTCTTCAGTTGATTTCTTTGGCTCGTAGTAGAAACCTTGTGGTGGCATTCGGAACCATTGGTTCGGATGTCCACGTCTTGGTGCGCGTTTAGCGCGTGGTTGCCCGACTGAGATACCTGGGTATTGGATTCCGTTGCGTAATGTTTCGTGCATCAACAGTGCTTCAAATTGGCGACCGATGCCACCATTGATTAGCGCGTCTGCTAACGCATCAGCGCATCGGCGTTCATGGATGATTTCGTTTTGTAGTTGCTGGAACTTTTGTCGTTCTTCTTTATTCATTGTGCAGACCTCCTATGGTCATTCGTCTTGCAGTAACTGTCTAGCTATTCTTAGTTTCTCGGCAGCCGAGGCTGATTCGAGAAGTCCGATAGTAGTAGATGTAACTTGCTCAGGCGGGCATATCGTGAAAAACTTTTCTTCGGCAGTAACAAAGTTTTGGATGGTGGCAACCAATGTGTAAGCCGTGCAAACATTGTCAACATCACACTGCGACTCGATCAAGTATTTAAGACGGTCATCAAAGGTTTGTTCTTCTTCACTCATCGTCATCTGGCTTATCTCCGCAGCAAGGATGTGCTGGTAGCAATCTGGTGGGAAGGCAGGAGCACAGTTTCGGTTTCATTTGTTGTCAAGTCCGAAGTGCTGTTCCAAGATACTTCGCACGACTGCTGAGAGTGTCACGTCTTGTTTGTCGGCTTCTAGTTCTATGGCGTCGCGTAACTCGTGTGAGATTGCTGCGCAAACATAACTTCGTCCGCGCACATAGTTTGTTACCGTCCTCATTTTTCGGCCACTGTCCGCGGGAATGGCAGATCGTTGTAAGCCTGGTTGAGTAGTCCGAGGTAGCCGAGCGTGTCGAGCAGACTGTCGTGGTGAAGTCGGTTCTTGTCTAGGTTGGTGCGTAGTCGCGCCAGTTTCACTGACACCATGAACAGGAGCGCGTCGGCGATACTGAGCTTCACACCGGTCAAGCCTTCAAAGATTGCGATGACTTTGCTGTAATCCTCGGTCACGTTGCCGTACGAGTCTTGTCGTGCGCCTGTGACGAGCAGGTGGGCTTCGAGAAGTATGTCTGCACCGACTGTTTCATGTTTCATAGTTCAATACCTTGCTGGATGTGTAGTCGCAGTCGGTCAATGACCGAGTTGGCGATTGCCAGTTTTGCTTTCGTGGATTCAAGTTCTTGATGTAAGGAATCTGAGATGTCACGATTCGAGTCGCGTTGTTCGGTGACTGTTTCAAGTGCGACTGATAGTTCTGCGACTCGTGTTTGAAGTTCGTTGATTTCTTGTGTCATTGCGTAAATGTCTGCGGTCATTTCTTTGCTCTCCTTGCTAGTTCGTCTTTAAGTGATTTGATTAATTCAAACAATCGGTCTTGACTGCCTGGTCCTACGAATATCTTCTCTAGGAATGCGATCGCATCCTCAATATCTTTCTTTGTCATTTGTGTCCTTAATGTCAGAAACCCGACCCAGCCGAAACAGAGGGACCAAAACGGCTGGATCGGATTTCCTTAGATTTCTACCAACGGTCGTCTGTAGCGACCTTCTCAACTTTGGCGGCGAACAGCTTCGCAGCGTTGAATCCAGCCTTCTTCTCACCATCAGCCGAATACTTGACCGAGATCTTGTTGCCGGTCAACTCGGTGACTGATGCTTGCTTTGCAGCCTCACGGATCGCGGTGATCATTGCACCACGCGCCCACAAGTTGGCATTGCCATCACCAGTTTCTGTCTTGAGTGTGATCACATATACGAATCGTGGATCACCGTTCGGCCATGTCTTGGCGACACCTGCCGGATCTCGGTCTTCCAGTTTCTTGACATCGAGCACGATGCCTGTGTGAACATCACCTATTTTCTCGAACTTCAAACTTGGAAGTTTGGGTCCGCCTCCTGCAAGGAGATCTTGTTCATCTGACATTACTTACCTACTTTCTGGTTGTTTGGGAATCTGAGGTTGAATGTATTCGTTTCATCTTCGTAACTCATTTCGGCTTCGTCATAGCGCACATGGTTGCAGTATTTCTTAAACTCTTCTGCTTCCATGGCGTTTAGATGTCCGACCGCTCCGCCTGCAGTTTTCATTATGTACCCTGTCGCCGCATAGCAGACACTGCGGATCAGGTCTTCGTCGAAGTTGTCTGATAAGGCGAGGTCTATAAGACCGCGTCCGATGCAGAACCTTCGATGAGATTTGAGTTGGTCAAACGAGATTGTTTGACCGTATTCGTTGCATTCTGTCGCAACCTTCTTGATCATTGTCCGATGTTTAGGACGGAGCGTGTCAAAGTCGGCTTGGAGTTGTAGTGCGCTGGTTCGGTCGCTGCCAGTTGTGTAGATGCGTCCCTCGAATTCGTCAGTCATTGAGCATCCTTTCAATCCGATTGAGATTATCTTCGGCAATGTCAGCGATCAGATTTTGTATCGCCAAATTGCTTGACTGCAATTCACTCAAGGCTTCCCGACATAGTTTTTCTAATTCGGCGTTTAGATCTTGCAACCGTACAATTTCACGACCTTGCTCCAACATCTTCTTTCGCATGTCACTCATCATCGTCTCCTTCTGTGGCGTGTTCTTCTTCCCATTCGCAATACGAGCATGACCCGTCTTCGTTGTTCCAGTTCGCGCACACACATCTGCGATGCGGGTTGACGCCTCGGTTCTCGTTCGGATCATATTCTTTGTCAATTCGTGACCTCATTTAATTACCTTCGGCTTTACAGTTTTGCGTGGCTTCGGTGCCTTGGTTGGGTCTTCGGTAAAGAATTGGACGCTGTGTTCCGCTTCGAGCATCGCCACAATCTTGATGAGTAGGTCAATGTGTTCGTTGAAACATTCGGCGATCTTCGGCACCTCGTTCGGCCATAATGCTCGCAACATCTTCTGAGCCGGTTCAGGCAGATGTTTGATTCGTTCAATCATCCAGTTCTGTCGTTCAACAATGCTTGACGCAATGATCTTGCCTTCTTGGAATTGTTCGGTCAAGTTGTTGCGTTTACGCCAGGCACGAACCGTGAACGCAAGGTCTAGACCTTCGAGTCCTGCGTTCAAGTCAACCCAGTGCAGTTCGCATCGTCCTTCGCCTGCTGGGAGATGGAACACGATGCCTCGGTCTTTGTCGACTGTTGGCAGGCTGGTGCGCACCTGCGTCTGGTAGTTGTAGATGTGTTCGGCGTTGGCGTATGCGGCGAGCTGGATTGCGATCTCACGCCACGAGTACGACAGATTAGTGCCAGTCTTTAGGTCGGCGATATACATTCGGCCGTCCACTTCAACTATTCGGTCAAGAGTTCCCGCATATTCTTTGTTGTCATGAATTACAACTGACTCGATGTAGTCAGGCAGAATGTGGACACCGTACTTCTGCAAAGTAGACACATAGGCGTCGATGTCGGGTTGTAGTCCTGGCAAGATGGCTGGTTTCTTGCCGAGGTCAACTTGTTCGGTGATTGAATGCAACGCGGTGCCGAGGTTTGCTCGATGCGACCCGCCTCCAGCAGTTATTGCTTCTTCACATATTTTGTTGAGCGCAGATTTGTCGTCAAGTTTTGTTGACGCTTGTGCGAGTAGATCTGATCGGTTGATTAAACCTGTGACGACCATTCGGTTCGCCCACTGTTTGAGCGCACCTTCTTCGCTGCATGTTTTCGCAATGGTTGTGACTCGTGTGTAGCCGCGCTGTTTGCCGTCTGGTGTTGTGACAAGGTATCTGCCCCAACGATCTTTGGGTGCTTCTTGCCGTGTTTCTTCTAACATGTGCAGTCTCCTTAAGTTGTGGGAATCTTTAGAGTTTGAACTATACAGTGTCGGTATGCGGAAGTGAGGGATTGTTTGGGATATTTTTGTAGGCGTTCCACAACTTGATGAACTCGCTCATTGTCATGATCGCATACCAACTATCTACTTCGACTGCGCCTAGTTTCTTGACGGCGCAAACACCATGATTGGTGCCACGGTTCTTCTGTTCTACTTCTAATTCTTTTAACCAGCATCCGATGTCGTGTCGGCGTTGATCTTTGACTTCTATTGTCAGGTCATCGATCCCGTCTATGTCACCGCGGTCGTCCGACCAGCCTGCTCTAGATCTCTCCGCCTTCGGATGGCCGTTCTTGTTCAAGAACTTCGCTACCAACAATTCTGCGCGCGTACCTTTTCTTCTGTTTGGATTCGACATATTCGCCTGCACTCCTCATCAATCTGATTTTGTGTCTTCGCTCTACTGTGGTCATTCCGCCCCACACACCAACGCAATCGTTCTTAATTGCAAAGTCTAGACAACTTTCACGGACTACGCATATGTCGCAAAGTTTCTTCGCTTCGCGTACCGCGTGAGAGTATCGCTCGTGGAAGAAGATGTCGGTGCCTTCGCCTCGACATGTCCCGTGTTGTTGCCAGGCTGGTCGGAGTAGTTCGAAGACACTTTTGGATTCTGACCAGACATCAACTACGCCGTATTCGGTCATTGTGTGACTTCGCGCAACCAGAAGTGAACTTTGACCATGACAAAGAAGTTGATCAACGCAAAGATGGCGATGTGTCGAGTGATGTCAAGTTCTACATTTGGTCGGGCGAACAGTATGAACCATCCGAGCGCGATGTAGCCGAGCGTGACTTGAATCTTGTTTGTAGTTCTCATTGTGTCTCCTTTAGTAGTTGATTAGCAGTATCAGTTGTAGTACATCACGGTAGGGACTTGGTGGATGCTTTACAAGTCCTTGTGCGGTTGCACGGATCCCACGGGATCCAGCCGTTACCCGCAGCCTTCTCCCAATAGTCAAACAGCAGTTTGCCTGCCTTCAGATTGGTTAATGGGTCAAATAGTGGTTCTTGTGTACAGATTTTCATCTGTAAACAGATCGGTGCGGTCGGGTTTCTTGTCGGGTCAAAGTTTTGACCGTTTATCTGAAGCAAGGATGTGTCTGACCTGTGATTCCATTCGGACACGCCAGTCAAGTTGCAGTCCTTATCCACCATGTCGCCACCACGGCGGTTCGGACATCCACCAGATTCGCGTAGCACTATTTCAGCCAACTTAGGTATCTGGTCGGCTGTCCAGCCTGCCTTGAGTGCGAGTGCTGGAAGCCAAGACACATCGCCATGCCTGAACACGATCGGCTGATCGGCTGGGATTGGGTCGAGTCGGTCGGCTGACATCGGGTTTAGATGCACGGCGGCTCGATGCTCGTGAGCTGGTGCTGAGACCGCTTGTGCGATTCCGAGACTGTAGGTCAAACTTGCGAGTGTTGCCATGATTGCGGTGAGTATGCGCATCGTGGTCCTTTCGTATATGTGCAGGAATAACGCAACCAGAAGGAGGTGACTGGTTGCGGTGTTACATCAACCCTAGTGGGGAGAACACTCAACTACCTTAGCCGATCGGCTGGTTAGACCGCTATAACTAAGGCTTTCAGATATTTATATCTAATTCCATCAGAACTTTTATCTTCTGCACCATGCCAACTGGGATGTGTAGAACATGGTCAACTGAGTCTTCCATCCGTGATTGAAACAGTGTGAGATGGTTTGGTTTGCCACCGTTGTCTTCGTTCAGTAAGAAGCCAACCGATTCGACGACCGCTGGTTCGCGGTCAAGGTCTTTGATGTTGATCCACGACTCGGCACCACTATGCGCATCATGCCAGGTGACGAGTACGACGCTCACTTCTTTTGGTCTTCGGTCTGTTTCTTGTCTAGATGCCAATCAAGATGGCTTGTCATTCGTGCGCCTTGTTTACCGACCATGTCAATCAGGTTGTCTAAACGCTTTTGAACTACTGCGTGGTCGTCTTTGTTTTCTTGGCGGAAGCCTCTGAGTTGAATAATGGTGATGATGATCGCACCGAAGGTTGCAACTGCTGCTGCAAGAACGGTGGCAAGTCCAGCATCCATGTCACACAACCTTCTTGCTGTCAAGCCATGCTTGAACTGCTGGTGGCACGTTGTCACCGGCTGTGTATCGAAGATGCCATGGTTCTTCTGGTACTACTTCCCAACTGAATCCGAAGTCAAGTGCGTTGGCGAGCATCCATTCAAAGCGCGGACCTGATGCCGACCAGATGTCAACTGCGATGCCGAGGTTGTGCATCGACGTGCCAGGTGCGGCGAGTGATGCGAGTGTTGGTGATTTCTTGTACCACTTCACACCTTCCCAAGTACGAGTTGACGCGCCTTCGAGTGGTTGCTTCTGGTATCTCTGCAAGAACGATGTGGTTTGCATCTGTAATGTTCGATAGGTGTCACCAACTGATGTTGGCTTGAATGGGACGATTCCATCGGCTAGTGCTTTGTCGCGCATCGCATGATACGCATCCGCTGCCCGCCAGTGAAGTTTGCCACCAGGTTGGATGGTGCGTAACAAAGTTTCAGGCAACGCACCAGGCTTCACGCCTTTGAGGTCCGCGGGCAAAGTTACTTTGACTATCGGCCAGTTCTTGGCATTCACTTCTTCTTCGCTCCTGTGAACGCTTCTTTGATTTCTTCGGATGTCAGTTCACCGTCAACTGATGCTGTTGCAAGTTTCTGCACGACCGCGATGACAGCCATAGCACCAGCCATGATCGCCGACTTAGCGACCGAGATACCGATCACGGCACCTGTGGTGACTGCTGGTAGCGCATTCGCCAAGAACAGCGAGAACAGTCTTTGTGTCAGGTCAAGAAACTTTGCAATTGTTTGGTTCTGTTTAATCTTCACTTCTTCCACCATCGTTTTCTCCGTCCTTGCTGATTACTCCTGCCAAGTGTAGTGCTAGTGATAGGAACGTAAATATCAACGCCCAGTTCTGCACAGTTCCTGACAAAGTCATAATAGTTATGGCTGATGCGCCCAGCGTGAAGCCGAGTGCGAACAATTCATCTTTCAATTTACGGATCATTATCTGTCTCTTCTTCGCAGGCTCGCTCCTACCGCTACCAGTGTATTAGAAACCGCTAGAAGAGTTCTACGCTCGCCGACAGGAATCGTGGATCCGACCATCTTGTACGAGTCGAATACGCCTGCAAACACGTTGATTGTTTCTTGAAACTTCTTCTTTACTTTGGTTGGTGCCTCATTTAACACCGCGACTAGTTCTTCGGCCACTTCGGCAGTCAGCTCGTCCACGACTATCTCTTCGAATATGGCTTCGGCTTGTTCTTCGGTCACTGCCGCCAACACCTCAGCACTCGAAGCAATAACGACCGCCTGGTCGCTGGTGATGTCTGCGGTCAAAACCTGCTGGATTGTAGCCACAATTTGTGCCGGTGCCTGATCAGCCAACACTTGAACCATCTGTTCAACCTTGACATTGCTGATCGGCTGGTTCGGGATTATCTCCACTAGGGTCTTTTGTAATGAAAGCACTTTTGATTGTTCTTGGATTTGTTGGTTATCTTGGATTTGTTGTTTCGGTACTTCTAGCGGTACTGTTCCGAGAAGAGAAGTCTCAGATCGACTGGGAACAAGAGAGGAAGGATCGGTTCTAGATGTTTCAGGTTGTGTCGTTCTTGGTGTCCGTTGTGGAATTGTTATTTCGATTGGTGCTATTACCTGCACAAGTGTTGTTGGCAGTATTGAAGTTGGTGGTGGTGGCAATGTTGTTTCTGGTGGCAGAGTCGTTGGCGTTGTTGTCACTGACGGTTCTGTTCTTTCGGGAAGCACCGTTGTGGTGGATTGTTGCACACTTGGCAATTCTCTCGGCGGTTCGATCGTGGTTGAAACTTCTACAGGCGCGATAGATGTTGTTGCAGTTGGTACAGGACGCGGCTCAGTGGTTGTGGTCGTCATGGGAATCGTTGTGGTGGTGGCTGGTTGAGTTGTTGTTGAAGATGTGGAAGTTTGCTCAGGAAGGGTTGATGTAGATGAAGTGGATGTCGCTGATGTCGTTGTCGTACTTGGCAATAGTGTTGTGGTTGTTGTCGAAGTGGATGAAGTAGTAGTCGTGGTGGTCGGTGCTGCCTGAGTAGTAAACGCAGAATCTGGCACGATCTGCCAGCCTGCACCGTTGATATTCCAAGCCAACATATAACAGGCACGACCAGTTGCTTCGAAGAACCATCCGTCAAGTGGATAGGTTCCGCTTGTCAGCGCGAAAGATGTTGGCGTAGACCAGGAGCAGCCTTTGAAGTTCCATGTGCCGAACTCGGCTGTGTCACCAATCTTCACTGTGCCGCCATCGTCGGCTGCGACCATGAAACTGATTGTCTGATTCTCTGGGATCGTGATTGCGCCGGTGTAATGAACCATGAAGTTGTCGTTGCCACATTGCTGGAATGGTTCACCGTCAAAGTTGCGGTTGATGTTGTTTTCTAACTCCGAACCACATTGCGGATAAGCGATATCGGACCTGGTTGGAAGACCAGATATCAGATATCCGACCGCGTTCAATCCTGCGACTGGATCAGCGTGGACAGGGTTTGGAAAGAATGCGAACAATAAGGCTGGGATAGGTATCAGCCATCGAGTCAAGTTTCGTTTCACTTCGCTTCCATCTTCGGAATACTAGTTGTCCGACCGAAACGCTACCGATCGGACTTAGAAAACAAAGACTCGCCAGTTAGACAAGTCTGAATCCAGACACCGAAGCATCTGGAGTGAGAACTTTATGAACTGAGAACCCATCTAAGTTCTGCTTCGTTCCACCAATACATTTTGCCATCATTAGGTCGAGCTGTTGGTGGTTGCCAATCATGGTTTTTGTCAAGAGTCCAAGAAGCGTAAGGTTTTGGTGCGATAAAAACATCCGATACAGAGTTGTAGGTGTACCCAATACCGGCGAATTGTTTTCGGATCTTATGGTTAAAAGAAGTTTTAATCCAAGTGCCACCCAAGAGATTTGTACAAAACTCTGCGCCTTTTGATTCTGTTTCAATACCGTCAACAAGTAGTTCGTTGTTGTGAACAGAAATAACATTTGTGACAATGTTGTCAACTATTTGTGCGTAGTAAGCCATTAGTAGGTGATCGTTCCTGAGTCAGTAAATGTATAGATTGTGCCTGACACTGTTGGTGAACCTGTAGTCGATATCGCTGCTTTGCCTGCATCAATGATTACGACTCCCTTGCCACCTGCTGCACCAATTAAATAACTTCCGCCGTTTGTACCGCCACCGCCACCGCCACCCTTGTTAGCCGCGCCAGCCTGTGGGCTTGTATCTGGACTATTTATGCCACCGTTACCGCCACCACCAAGACCGCCCGTACCGTACGCTGTCCCGTCCGCGTCGGTTGATCTTGCGCCCGCGCCGCCACCAGCGTAATAAACGCCGTTAAATAATGCACCGTCACCACCGTTACCGCCTCGCTGTGGCGCATTCAAACCAGTTGCACCTACCGCCGATTTTCCGCCACCGCCTGACGCTGCGTAATCAACACGAGTACCACCAGCATTACCTTCACCGCTAACTCCTGTACCACCGGTAGAACCTATTGGTGAACCTGAGCCACCGCCCGAGCCACCGTTGCGACCGTTTACGAAAAGTCCTGAACTTCCGCCTCCACCACCACCACCACCTGTCGTTGACACAGATAAATTAGTGCCAACAATTGACGAAGTGTTTCCGTCATTACCAAGAGTACCTGCACTGACTTGTGCACCACCAGCACCGATTGTAATTGTGTAACTTCCCGTTAGAGCAATTTCTGCACCGACCGCTGATTTCATGCCACCAGCACCACCACCTCCGCCAACACCTTGCGCATAGTTTTCTTGACCGCCTGAGCCTCCGCCCGCAACTACAAGATAACTTATTAACGCTGGGACTGCGCCAACGCCTGCGAGTATTTGCATTACTACGCCTTAAGATTGCCGACAGCGACCCATTCGTTCGTGTCGATCTTTATGCAAGTCGCAACGGAGAACTGATCGTTAGTTTTCAACTTTGAACCACTTGAACGCACCGTGACTGTCGCAGCAGGAGTGATTGTCACGGTTGCTGTGCCGTACTGAAGAATGTTGATCTGGTCGCCGACAGCGAATGCAACAGTTGCGTTGGCTGGAATTGTGAATGCAACCGCGGTTCCAGATGTGAAACTAATTAACTTGCCGACATCGGTGAGTGCTGCGGTGTACGCGGTTCCGGCTTGAGTATTAAGTGCGACGATTGAAGATGCCAAGATATTGGCGTTCGCTGCTGTGAATACATCTCCACTAGTGAAACTTGGTCGTGTTGCCATATTGCTCCTATCCTAGTCCAACATCAACATCGTCAAGTTGGCTTGTGTTAAGTATGAATGCGGTCAAGAGTTGAGCCTGACCTAGTTTGAATGATATCCGATGATCAGATGGTGTGATGTCGTGCGAGACGGATTCTATGAACACGGACTCGGTGCGCGACAATGGCAGACCTTGGTCGTAGCGTTTTGTGACTGAGATAACGTCTCCGACATCGAGTGTGAGGACGGTTGGCCAGAGTGCTGACCCGCAAGCGTTGAGGCTGGTTGAGATCTCGTCGAAGCGGATCTTGGGTTCTTTGTATTTGTTGAGCAGGTTCTGTGCCAAGGCTGACCCAGCCGCCAAAGTATTGAGAGGCACATTTGAGAACGACAAAGTTTGCACACCATACTGAGTTTGGCTTGTGGCATCGAATGCGACTTGTGCTGCTGTGCCACCATCAACATCTATCTGTACACGGTTGAACAATGTTTCTTGACCGTACGCAACGCCGATCGCCAAGATTGGTATCTCGTTCGTCGCGGTGCCACCGAATGATGCGATAGCGGTTGAGAAGGTGAACGATATTCTTGGATCAAACACAATCTGGTTTTTGCGGTTTGCCAGGAGTCTGCCGTCTTCGGCGATGGCGACAGACTGCAACGCCGACAAAGTGTTTGTGTTGTCGGCATAGGCGACCGTGCCACAGGTTGCGACACCTGTTGAGATGTCTCGTAACGCGGTTGAGAAGTTCACTTCTGGTCTATCCAAGATCGCCGACACGCGAGCCGATGTAAGTTGTGAAGAAGGTTCGAATGCCGTCAGCGCGGTGCGTGACAGCTCGTACAGTGCGTCAGCAGATTGAATTGACGCGAACGACAGGTTCGGTTGCTCATAGGTGATGTCAAGGTCGGTGATTGCACCGACGAACAGTTCTGCGGTACCGGCAAGAACCTTGATCGCTCGCCTCGGAGCCAAGTCGAATGATCCTTGATACCAGGCTGATGCGGTGTTCGCTGGATCAAATAACCGTCCAGAAGCACGATCATCAGCCAACACTCGACAGGTGCCAGGTGAGAACTGATCGGTCTGACTGCCACGACCGCGCTGGATTGCAACCGATAGCACATATTGGGTTGCGTCCACGAAGTCGGTTGTGCCGTCAAGTGTGTTTGTGCCGTTGAGTGTTGATGTGTCGAGTATGAATGCGTCAGCGACCGCGCCAACATCCAGCAGAACCGAATATGCCTGTCCCCACTTCAATGTCTTTGGCATCGTTACCTTTGCGACACGAGTTGCGCAATCGCGTTGCGATCAAGTTTCGTGTAAGTTTGCAACACTTCAACGATCTCTCGACCAGCTTGAATACCGTTCGTGCCAATACCTGTATTGATTGTGATGTTCGCACCGCCACCAACAGTTGAACCTCCACCACCAGTTGAACCTCCAGGTGTTGGCACAGTTGGCAAAGTTGGAACGACCAGATTCGCTCGACCAGCGTTCTTCGCCGCTTCAGCCACTTTGGCGATCGCTTCGGCGAGATTCTCGTATGCTTCTTTCTCTCGATCTAGCGCGTCAGTCAAACGATCCGAAGCAGTTTCCTGTTGTTCTTTCGCTTTGTTGACCGCATCAAGAAACACCATATAAGTAGCAGACCCGACAACCGCACCACTGACCGCTTCGTTCAACAGATTCTGAGCCTTTGACAAGCCAGTAGTTGCTTCATACTGTGCGTCGGTCGCATCAGACACAGCCAACTTCGCTTGAGCCAAACTGATCTCGGCTTCTCGAATCATCTGCGGATTCGATTCAGGATCCGCACGAACCTCGGCAAGTTTCTTCTCAGCATCGCGAACAGCGAACACCGCTTCTTCAACTCGATACCCAGAGTTCTCCACACCGCGTTGAGCCTTCGAAAGTTCACGCTGGGCATCTTTGGCTTGTTGCGAATCTGCACCGTATCCGTTGATTGCTTTAGTGAAGTTTTCTTGCGCGGTCGTTAGCGCAGTGTTGGCGTCGTTCAAAGATTGTTGCGCCTGAACACTACCCTTCTGCGCACTCGTGAACGCCTTCTGTGCAGAAGTGGAACCTTTCAGCGCGTCGGTGTACTTCTCAAACTTCTGTTTGGCTGTCTCAACAATCTTCGATGCGCCACCTGCCTTGCTACCGAGACCGGTAAGCGAGTTTGACCAGTCATCTGTTGCTTCTTTGGCTTTCGGCAGAACTTTGTTGCCTAACCTGTCGGTCTGGTCAATCAATGGCGAGATCTTGTTGCCTTGCAGATTCAACGCATTGCTGGTGTTGGTCACCGAGTTACGCAACCTGTCAAATGTAGCGTTGACATTGTTGGTTCGGTCGATGAGCATCTGTTCAACTGTGATGATTCCGTCGCCACCTGTAACCGCCGAAGCGATGAGTCGCAGACTGTCAATGAATAAGAACGCAGGTTTGAAGAAGTTGACGATTGATTGTTCAAACTCGATCACTGACAGAATCATTCGTTCAACACTGTCAATGACTGCGATTGAGACTGGACCCATCGCCGCAGCAAAGTATTTCACTGCACCGGTCAGACCTTCTTCTTTGAATCCGTCAACAGCGGCTTTCAACGCTGGAATGATTCGAGTTTGTAAGAACCCGACAATTTTCTCAAATGCTGGGAGCAACAAGAAGCCAACTGTTTCAACAACTTCACCGAATGATGTTTTAAGAATCTTTACCCGACCAGAGAACGTGTCGGCTGCGGTCGCGGCTGCACCACCGAACTGTTGCTCCAAAGTTCCAAGAATCGCACTGAAGTCTTTTGACTTCTTCGCACCTTCATCAAGCGGGATGCCGAGTCGAGTGAGGGCACCAATGTTGCCCGTCGCCGCACGACCCAAACCTAAGGTCACTGACGTGAGGTCGCGTTGTGTCGCGGCTGAGATGTCGAGCGCGAGATTGAACAGGCGTTGAGATTTGTCTAGATCACCTGTAGCACGAGCAAGGTTGCCGAACGCTGGTCGGAGTTCATCGTCGGCGATACCTGTCGCCATCATCGCCTTCTCAATGAATGCTTCGGTCGCTTGCACTTGTGCAGTGGTTGCACCAGCTGATCGGATCAACTGTGCTTCAAGACTTTTCTGTGATGCTTCGTCTTGCGCTGCTGCATAGACCGCGGCTGTCGCTGCACCTGCAACCGCTGTGACCGCACCGAACGCAATCAACGCACCCTTCTTTACAACATCAAACGCATTGCCTAACGAGTTGCCAACTGATTGAAGTTGACCGATTGTGTCTTGACCTTCTTTAGCAAGTTTCTTGAACGCCGTGATTGCGCCGTCCGCGTTGCCAAGAATCTGTACAACGAATGTGCGTTCACCTGCCATGGTGACGCAATTCTACTCAGTTGGCGAGCATCCGTTTGCGCAACTCCGCCCACTCGCTTTGCATGTCACGATGAATCTGTTCATGTGTCATACCGTCATATTGTGACAAGTCAACTGGTGCATCCCACCACTTCGGATCCTGCACGATTCGCGCCCACTTGCCACTTCTAGTTTGTCGAGTTGAGCGAATGTTCGGAGTGTTGAAAGTGCGGGTCGGCGCAGCGATATCGGTGATGGTTGGGTCAATGAATCGCCAACCTGAGTGATGTGTGCGGAATGGTTGACCAGCCTCATGTTGTGGCAGGTAGAAAATACGCGCAGGATCCTTGGTTGCTGGGTCGCCTTTGAGACGGAGACGAGCGTGTGTCTCGTGCCAAACTTCATCCCAGTTGTCAACCGGCACAGCCTGCTCGAATGGGATGACAACATGCCAGTGAGGATTGTCTTCACGATGCGACCAGGTTGTGTACGCGAAGTGGATATACGATCCGATATCACAATTCTCAAATGCTTCACCGTCAAGGTCGGCGACCAGCGCGTGGATCTCGGTCACATTGGCGTTGCCTCGCGTTGTGTGGTCACGATAGGTGACTGGCGAGTAAAGCGAGCCGTCTGACTTCTTTTCATGTTCTTGATGCTTGCCGAGCATTGAAGCAAACTGCATCCAAGATTCGGCGATGGTCTTTGGATAGACAGATTTGACCGATGGGAACCCGACGACTTCAAACATTGTGCAGAACCTCCGACTTCAAGGATAGCGAATCCTCAGCCGATTGCAAGTATCAAATGCCTAGTTCCTTAACAACACGGTCTATGCCTTCTAGGTATTGTTTAGCGATCTCGTTCTTGCGTTTACGGACGGTCGGCCAAAAGAAGTAACCAGACTGACCTCGATGCCTTAAGAACTGTTTGGTCTTAGGTGTAGCACCACCACCGAACTCCGCACCGAAGAACACATCGGCGCGGGTCACTGGTTTCTTGCGTCGACGATTCGGACGAGACTTTGAGATGAACGGTTCTTTGCCGCGCAACGAGATAGTTGGAATGCGGTCATTTTTTGCTCGTAATCCTTTGGCAACCTGTATCGCTTGACTGGCTCGACTAACCGTGCCAGCTTCAATGCGAACCGAACCTTGCAGATCTTTCGCGATTGTGTAAGCAACCTTACGCATCTCTTTGTCAAACTGCGGACTTGCCTTTGAGAACTTGCGCAACATCTCAAACAAGTCTTTGACGACGACACTGTTACCTGCGACAGCGGCTTCACCAGCACGACCGAGAGTTCCACCTGTATCGCCTGGCAGATTCGGGAATGCTGAATATGCCATCAGTTGATCCTTTGCGGTGGGTTCATCTTGACACTCTTCCAGCGCAGATAGCCGAGCATCGTGTACAGCATTCTAGGTGATTCTTGCAGAAGTAAAGATGGAGCGATGTGAGTCTCACACGCTAGATATGCGATCAGCCAGTGGGCTGAGGATTCTCCAAAGGGACGATCACCGCAGAATCGGTTCCAACCTCCACACTCTCGATTGTTTCAATCCATTCTTCAAACTTCATCGCGGTATTCTTCGTGCGTTTCGTTGCGTGCCACGCCAACCATGCAAGGTCGGTGAGGCGTAGTTCTGTTTGGAAGTTTGCGACCGAACGATTCTTCTCTGTTTCGAATGCGATGAAGTCGGCGAACTGTGCAGACACTTTCGTTGTGACGGCGTCCAGCGTTGTTACTTCTAGATTGATTTTCATTCTTACCTCCTGATTGTTTACTTAAGAATTATGAAACAGTTTTTGTGATCGCTCCGCTGATTGGCCACGTTACGTCCGCTGTGTTTAGCTCGCCCACGGCACCGTTTACCAAACTGAACTCCGTGCATAAAACACTGAAAGTGTAGTGAGGTGAAGCCGTTCCTGCTGCTGCTGTGCCTGCTGGTTTGATGATCATCGTGACAGCGGTTGAACCGATCAATGGTTGAACCAATCCGTCAATCGCGTTGTAGTCGTTCATCAATGAAAGTGTGACAGAGTTGTCGATCAATCCTGATACGCGGGTCACTGCGCCACCACTGCCGAACGAAGTTGTTGGAACCTCTGCTGCTGAGGTGCTTAGAGTTATTGCAGCCACGCTTGAGGTGATATCTGTGCCATTCAAAGAAACATTTGAGTTAAGAAGGACTAACTTTGCCATGATTATTTATCTCCTGCCGTTTCGGCTTTCGAGGTTGATTTATCTGCGACCAAGACAATGCGACCCGATTGCAGTAGTGAGTCTAGATGATCAAACTCCTCACCATCAATAGTGGCTGGATATTGTTTACCGAGAACAGTGAAGCCCTCAACTACCTGATACTTTGCCATGACCTAAGCGTACACCACGACCCGAAAGTCAACAGTCAGGTAGGTCGTGTCGTTTGCGTCAACGGTTGCGATGTTGGATGCCTCTTCAACTTTCAAGGTCTGGGCATATCCGCCGAGTGTCTGGTCGGCTTCAATGGCGGCACGAATCCCGCTGTCGTAAGACAGATAAGTGTCGAGCAGGTTCTGCGATGTGCGTTCAGCTGCACGACCGACGATCACACTGACAGTGAAGACATGTGTGACAAGCCCTTTGCCCATCGCACCGTGATAGGTGATTGATTCAAGTGTCGGCCATGCAAGTCCGCCGATTGAAGGGTTGACCTGGTCGGGTTGTTGTGCGAATGCGCGAAGGTTCGTGATTGTTGCGAGACGTGTCTGCAATCCTGTTTTGAGTTCGGTGATTGTTGCGGTCATGCAAACATTCGCATTCGGCGATATGGCTCGACAAGTTGTGCGACATCTGGGTCGAGTGCGCGTGTCACTCGTATCGCACCCAAGTCTCCGAAGCCTGCAACGCCGAGCGGTGAATCGTAACGCTTGAAGATTCTTGATGCCTGAATGATCACCGCTTGTGTGATCGGTTCAGGCACGGACGGCCAACCATAGACCGCGGTGAGTTGCACTAATGCTTCTGAACCGTAGTTTGCGTTCACGGTTGGGAATAGGAAGTCGCCGACTGCGCGGATGCGTGTGAACGGAACAGTCAAGCCGTCAAGGATTCCGTTGACTGGTTCTAGTTGATAGTCGGTTCGTGTGAATGTGACATCAAAGTTGCCATCAGCCATCGTTGAAGTTTTGAGTGTGATCGCAGTTCCTGAGATGTCATCAATCTCGCAAACATATTCGTCACCAGCAGTGAACACTCTGGTCGTCGCAGAACCATACGCCCAGAACTGTCGATTGGCGTAGCCGTCAATTAGTCGTGACGCTGCACCGGCACAGTTGTCTATCAGTTCATCGTCTTGCGTGTCGGCTGTACCGATTCGAAGTGCAGCCTTGATCTGGTTGCGTGTGGCGTAGCCGTTGGTGATTGCCATAGTTCCTTATCTTACTTCAAGATCCGTGGTGGGAACTCTACTCCAGGCACAACTTCATGTTGACGCAAGATTGCACGCATCTGCTCACACTCAAGTTCGCCGTTCGCCTTCGGTGCAATTGAGTAGGAATCTGATCGCCGAATATGGTCGCCACATGGGTTGCCTCGGAACGCAACTTTGTAGCCAAGTTTCTTGATCTCCATCCACTGAATCCAATCATTCCAAACAACTTGCCGATAAGGGATCGACCACAGAACCGACCGACGAATCAGAGATCCGCCAACCATCGGGTTGTGAGATACATGAAGAATCTGATTAAAGGCTTCTTCCGTTGCAGCCCAAACTTGTCCGTCTTGCATCCACGGATTAGAGATGATCTTCACATCCTCATCAACATCTGTCAGACCATCTAGCGCGTCAGGGAACCAGATGTCGTCCATCCCTACTGGCATCACCCAGTCCGAGTTCGCTGCGAACATTGTGTCATTCCAATTATTCCACTTGTGGTGTGGTTGAACAATTTCGTGCCAATGCTTCGGCAGATTCAACGGCACAGGTGAAGACACAATCACCTCATCAGGTTCAGTGTTCAACTTCTCCATCTGCTCAATGAACTGTCCACCGAACCGATCCCAGAAGTCACCCCAAACTGTGACACACACAGCGATGCTCATTTCAATCCCAACTTAGATCTAGTCGGCGTTGCAGATCCCATTGACCTGCATCAAGTCTTGCGTTGCGAAGTTTGAACAGTTCAAGATTCGATGCGAAAGTTTGCGCGTTCTTACCTTGCAACGCCACATCTGACAGAAGTGTTGAAGAGTTGTCGTGCATGATGATGTCTTGTGACTTGCGAATAGTTTTGCCCATCCGCACAGCGCGACGCTCATAATCGTTGTCTTCAAAGTATGCGGGATGGAATGCTTCGCAGAACAGTCCGACATCTTTCACAACTTCGGATCCGATCCACGCGCAAGCCCACTCTGGTGAACCAGTGAGATGAATCTCATCTCGGTCACATCCGTTCCAGAACTGTTCAAGTTTGTCTGGCAGGAACCAGGCGTCCGAGTTGAGAAGAATCCAACCAGAAGCAAACGGTGTCATCTTGATACCAAGATTCCATGATGTAGCCACACCAAGGTTGCTCGGCATATCCATGATGTAAGTCTTGCCGTGACGACTATGTCGTGGCATCATCAAACAGTCCTCTTCGATCTTGCCTCCGTTGTCGATGATGATGATCTTTTCGACTGGGAAGTCGAGCGAATCAATGCACCGTTCAAGTAGGTCGTATCGGTTGAGAACTGGGATGATTACGACCGGCACCATGCGGACAACTCCTTCATAGTCGGCTTCCAATGCTGCTCAAATACCGTGTCGGCTCCATACCCTTGCGCATGGCTAATAGCCTGCTCAGAACGCCCTCTAGGCGCGTCATACGCCGACTTGAGAGCATTCACGATGTCAGGCACCGACGGTGTGAAGAACCATGACTTCTGAGCCGCATCCCACCATGGCTGACCTTCAACCGTCCAGCCGTCGCCGACCAGCTCAGGTTGTGCAGTGAAGTTTGAGACAATTACTCGACATCCACACGCTTGCGCCTCAATGACAGGAATGCCGAACCCTTCACCCATCGAGCAAGCCAACAGAACATCTGACGCCGTGTACATCGCAGCCATCAGGTTCTGTGGCATACCGTGCCGATATGCGTACTGGTCGACAATCTTGTATTTGTCTGAACTGACTCCGCAAGCGTCAAGAAGTTGAATCAGATTGATACCAGACATCGCACCCATCGGTTCGGTGTAGAGATACAGCACCGCATCAGGATGATCTTTCGCAAAGATTGAATACGCAAGCAGATTCTCTGCCCATGCCTTACGCGCAGGCTGACTGCCTTTGTTCGTTGCGACCATTGAGATGACGAATCTGTCTTCTTCCCATCCCATAAACTTACGGCCAGTCATCTTGCCACCATCAGCCAACGCAACAGTCTCGGTCGGTTTGAACACAGGTTCAATCGCGTGAGGAGCGTAGAGATGATCGATGCCTGCGATGTTCAACATTCGTGAACCAAACTTTGACATCGCGATCGGTTTCACATTCTCACGCGCACACCACTCCAACACTTCTGGCGGTGCAGGCTGATGATCAATCGGAACCCATGACGCGATGTTCTTCAACTCTTTCAAAGAATCCGACTTCAACACCCACACATCAAACAAAGTCATCAACAATGTTGGTGTTGAAAGATCTTGGCTTGACCATTCCATTGTGTGCGCAACCACAACATCGTCGCTGTATGTTGCGAGTCCTTGTGGATACATTTTGAAACCATTCCAAGTCGATACCGAACCCGCAAGTCCGTACATCGCGTGAACTGCTATTTGGTGGTCTTCTTTCGCGAGCCTTTGGATGACTTGCGCGGTTTGCTGACCGTATCCGGTGGCAGCCCAAGGTGCGTTTGAATACCAGAGGACTCTGAGTCGGTCGGGATTGGTTGGTCTGATGTTTCCAAGTAGTGCGCTACGCCCGCTCGGACTAATCGCTCCGCTAACGCTCCTGGCATCTCGACTGGTATGCCTTTTACTATTACTGTTTCCCACATGATCCTCCTAAGAATAGTGCAGGAATAGATAAAGCCTCGGCAAGTCCTGCACGACCGACCGAGGCTTAATCTTAGTCACAGTCCTTGCGGACTGCTATGTCTTTATTCGGATTAGTTCCTGATTATCAGGATGCGCCACCGATGAAGTATTTGACATGTGATGGTTGTGGCAAGTTGCCGTCGACACGCATTGTTGCGCGGAAGGTAACAAGTCCGGTGTTGAATGCGAAGTCATCGCTTCGATCCAAACGGATGCCACCAACTTGGCGAACATAGTACGAAGGAAGGTGTCCGAAGATAACCGACTTCGCTGCTGTTCCTGTTGATGCCATTGCTGGGTTCTCGAACACTGGGTATCCGAGGAGCAAGTCATTGGCGTCAGCGTTGA
>Ga0214917_10002321_pt1 | contig 23373 bp, 9 predicted proteins | sample LL_1208_BB_MetaG_FD_177983 | JGI IMG/M metagenome (GOLD analysis project Ga0214917, IMG submission 177983) | Freshwater microbial communities from Lake Lanier, Atlanta, Georgia, United States - LL_1208_BB | ecosystem: Environmental > Aquatic > Freshwater > Lake | place: USA: Georgia | collected...
TGGTCTTGTAAATGCTGATTGAGCTCCGTTTTGATATTGAGTAAATTCCCATTTAGTTAATTGTAGACCAAGTTCAAAGTCTGTATCAATCATTGACTGTGGAGTAGAAACACGAAACTTATTGGCCGGATCCACATAAGTTTCAGCTGGCATCATTTTTTCTTCATACTCATCAATTAAAAATTGTAATTTGTCATTGGCAGTCATCGAAGCTGTGTTAAAAGCTAACACAATTGTGGTTTGACCTCCGGACGATCTTGCTAGAGTATCTTGTGGGAATTGTTGACCACCAAGAGCTGTATAACTACTAGCGCCTAATGTGGTGTCACTAAAATTGTAGATAACCTGGTTGGTTGATACATTAGTGATCAGCACTAATCTTTCTCTAGGCACATATACAGGCAGCACAATTGTTCGTGTGCTAGGACTGAATGTGTAGTTTAATTCTCGTAAAATTTTTCTTGCCATTTTCTATTTCTCCGATTGGTCTTATTTAGTATCCGGTCATTATATCAATAGGTCTAAAAGGATATGTTGTATTTATTGTATTAGCTGTATTACCTACTAGAACACGTATTGTTATCTTGTCTGTAACTACCGGCACTGACGAAAAAACCAGACGTCCAAGTGAATCTAGTGTATAATCGCCATAGCTAATCCCTGAAAACCAGATTGGATTAGCATAATTTATAAAAGGACGTAAAATATCTGCATTTTTTGTAATCAAAGCTTGAATTGGTGCTGTAACTGTTATGGTATTTCCGTTGTTTCTAGGTGTATAAGTTGTAGTTCCTCCATCTTGAACTAGAGGATCTAATTCGTAAATGTCTGGTAGACTTGCCGCAATGTTTACCCACTGTGGATTGTTTGTAGCACCTTTACTTTGGAGAATAAATCCATTAGTTCCAGCATCTCCGCTAATTCTTAATTTACCTATAACGTTTATATCCCCAGTTACATCTAATGTATAACTTGGAGATGCGTTTAGTATACCTACTCTGTTATTAGCACTATCAACTTTCAGTGTATTTGTATCAATGGTTAAATCATTAGTAACCGTAACTGAGCCAAACGTAACGTTACTGGTAGTGGCGACTGCTTGACCTATAGCAATCTGACCAGCAGTAATTGTGACACCTGTGCCTTGACTAATAGCAGCACGTACATTTGTAGGACTAGCATATAAATTAGTAGTACCTTGTGTTATATCATCTGTAGTTACAGATTGACTGGTTCCTGAAGTTAAACTTATGGATTTACTATTCAATAAAATACTAGAGTTTGATAGAGATATTTGCCCTGAAACAAAACTGATACCTGTACCTGCGCTTAATTGTGCTCTTACATTAGTAGCGCTGGCCCACTTATTAGTTCGTCCACTATCACTTATATCGTCTGTATTAAGAACTACAGCACCGGTTTTAGCATTAACACTATCAACTGCTTGAGTATAACTGATAACACCAGTTCCGCTGTTATAACCTAAACTGCCTGTAACACTTATCTGAGTTCTAATACTAGCTGTGGTAAGATATCCTACATCATTAGTAAAACTACTAACATTTGTAGGTAGTGTCACATTGATTACAGTATTACTGCCTGAACCTCCTGGCTGTGTAATACTTACATTAGTTCCTGCTGTAAGTGCTGTGTTAACACGATCTTTTGTAAAATAAAGTCTTGTTCCTTCAGTAACCTGTGTAGTGGTTAAAGTAGGTGTTGCCAATGCTGCTATGTTTGCTTGAACATATGCGGTAGTAGCAATTTTCGTGCTGTTATCCGCAGTACTTGGTGTAGGAGCAGCAGGAGTCCCTGTAAAAGTAGGACTAGTTATGGGGGCAAGAACGTTTCCACCTACTGTAGATCCATCATGTACTATAAGTAATTTTCTAGTTGTATCAACAGTAACTTCGCCTTGAGCACCTGTAAAAGCAGCATTTTCTGCCTGCGTGCCTCGTCGTAACTGTAGCGTCGTTTTTGCCATTTCTTAGTCCTAATATTATATTTACCTTTTTGCTTAATCGCCTAGTTGACTGTGCATAGTGTCTCTGTCCCATGGCCCTGGCGGCGCAATATTTTGATTGTACCAGCGAAGACCTATGGCTCCTTGAACGATAGAAACACCATCCCTAGCTGTACCATCGTTTCCGCAGTATAGAACCTGTCCATCATCTGTAATATACAAACCTAGATCATTTGATGTACCTGAACTGCCGGTTCCATACCCCATCATTGTGGTTAGTCTGGCACTAGGTACTTTTATTGGTTGAAATAAATTAGTTACTCCAGTTTCTGGGTTTTGAGGAGGAAGATCTAAACTATTCCCAAAATATCCAAGGCTTAAACTTCCTCTTGTGTTAAGTCCCATACCCCATGCACGTCCTGACTCTTCTAGCAGAACCACTGTTAGCATTGATCCCGATGCATTAGTAGCACTTTGGGCACTATTATTTGTAACATGAACAAGATTTCTCGGTCCTTTCACCAAATTAAAAGCACCACTTAGATCACCACTGTTCCACCAATAACCATGATTAGCTTGAGAACCTAAGGTACCTTGCCAGTTATCACCCATAGCATAGGTTAAACCTGTGTCTTTTTCTCTTATATACATATTCCATGCTTGATCGCCTACTACCCAGAAATTCTCTATAGACTTGCAGTTAAGATTTGTATTAATATATCTTGTCCATCTGTTTACAGTTCTAGTTTCATTTCTCAACTGACCTAATGGTGTAGTACTACCACGAAAATATCCTGCTCCAAACAGGCTTCCATCAAATGTTAATATAAAAGCAGCTCTTACATCCGTTGTACTAAAATGAAAATAGGCCATCTTTTTAATACCACCGAATTTCTTGAAATCAAATGGTATACGAGTCGGTATGGCCCTACGATTATCTCTTCCTCCACTACCACCTAGTCCTAATTCGCCATAATAATCTGCTCCCCACCCCCATAAATCACCATCCTCATCGATTGCTAACACACTGGTCACTTCATTACCGAAACTCATTATATCCACTATACGCTTGTAATCAAAAAATTGAGCAGGTATTCTTTGAGGAACAAGTTGGTTAGTAGTATGGCCGCCTGTTCCAGGTGTTTGTTGACCTAGACCTAATTGACCATATCCATTATATCCCCAAACCCATACACTGCCATCACTTCCTAGTGCGTAAACAGGTGTAGCACTACTACTACTGGTACCTATGTTAGGAATATCTAATTTAACAATTTTTGTTTGATTAAAACTTCTAGGCAGTGTTTCGCTTAAAAATCCAACTGTACTGGCACTGTATACTCTTACCGGCCATGTCTTTGTAGCGTTACTACTATCTCCGGACTCACCATTACTAGAGAGTCCTGAAAAATAAACTTCTCCATTATTGAACAACCACCATGAACTATAGGTACTCTTAACCCATTGAATACACTTAGGGCATTGTCCATCAGGAGTAGGCAAACCTACAGTAGGTAAAACTCCACCCAATTGTAATCTTGTAACATTATCTGTACTTCTAAGCCAATCAACGAAGGTAAATCCCGCAGGTTGCCATGTCTGAGCCCAATTCTTAAATCCACGTCCTGCTGTATTGTGGCTGTTGCTATTTCCACATCCGCCTATGGTATAAGGAACTCCAAGAGCATCAATCATTGCCACTTGATTACCTTCGTTAGTTTGAGGGTTAGGCCAGTCACCAAAGTTTCTAGTCCATCCTAAAGGCTGCATATTAGCAGTGGCAACCGCATACATTCTCCTTGTATCAGGATTAGGATTTTCAAATACCTTAGTCCAGTATATAGGATCTTCTACCCATGTATTTCTCACAAGCGTTGGGTTTATAATTACTCTAGGAGCAACATTGTAATTAGATCCGCCATTTGTAATAACAATACTAGTGACTTGGTTAGACTTTACTAATGTTCCTGTGTTGCCGACATAAAAACTGCTAAAATTAGTGCCATCTACTGAGCTTACTTGATTAGCATCGGTATATAGGTCAATTTGTGTGCCATTAATAACTTTGATAAAATATGAATTATCATTTAACTGAGTCATTCCGGGCATATCTCTAAAACTGACATAGTTACCATTGGATAAAGTTGCTGTTGAAGTTAGAGTCACTCTTATTGGATTAGTTTTTGTAGCATTACTAACGCTTAAGGTTGATGTACCTAGAATAGCATATGCTTGAGCACCTATGCCATTAAAATTAACTATACCGGGACTTACAATGTTAATAGTTGGTGGATTTACATAGTTTGATCCGCCATTTGTAATAGTGATACTGACTACTTGTCCGTTACTTATATTAGCAGTAGCTTCTGCTCCAAATCCAGGTTGACCGGTGTACATGTAAAGATCGCCACCGTATCTAACTACATCGCCTAACTGATAAACTCTGTGAGGAGCCCATCCTCTTTTAAAGACATTTCCTCTTAGTATTAATTTCCAATAAGACAAATTATCTGGACGTCTATCTATTAGATAAAATTCAGGAGTGGCGAATCTATAATTATTAGTGTTGACACTAACATCGAATGCTAGTTCATATTCATCGTCCATGTCTAAAAGGCATACATAGGTAGACCCATTCCATTGAACAAGATCGTTCTTTTTATATTTTTGTCCTGAAGTCCATTGGCCTTTCCAAGTATATTTAATATTGGCGATGTTTAACGATGGCATTTTATATTCCTATTAGAACCCGTAGCTGGATAATTTAGCATCTAATTCAGATTTAATTTCAGCAACTATGTCTAAAATATATTTATCTTGATCCTTAATACCAACAATTACATCAAACATATCTAAATTTGTAAATAACTTTGATTTTATGCTTAGTATTTCTTGTCTTAAGAAATGTAATTTATTTTTTATTGAATCAAGATGTGCTTTGTCTTCGGCATTATTGCTATCATATACTCGTTGTTCAAATTCTGCTTCATTTTCTTGAAGTGTAACATTTGCTGGGTTAAAAGCAAAATAGCTATGACCTTCATACTCGCCTAAACTGACATGATCTTCTGGTTGATAATCTTCTGATCTAACAGGATGATTATAATTTTCCATTGCTACTTGTTTAATACTATAAACTCTCATTCTATTCTCCTTATCTTGCATGAGATACTGAAACTGGCATATTGATCGACCCACCTTCACCTGGATTTTGACTCCAGGTTATAAAACTTTGAAATTGACTATTTCTACCACCAGAAGTATTCCTATTCATTCCGTTTCCTATAATTTGCCCGGTTTCTGTCATATAAAATTGTCCGTGAACATTAAAATTATTTGTTTCTTGAGCTCCTCCTGACATCATTTGTCTTATACGTGTTCCAGGTATAAGATATGTTGTTAAGGGGTAGCTGGTTACAGCAGATTCATCTGTAGGATTAGAAGAAGTTCCTCTTTCAGGCTGTCCTATTAGGCCATAACCATTATAACCTTGACTCAATACTCTTCCATTATCTAATAAAAAATGAATAGTACGATCTTGACTAGCAAGACAACCTGTTAACTGTACATCTCTTAGATTAACTATATTTGAAACAGTAGGTATAAGTTGAGGTCCAGTGTTTAGTGTAGTAGTGTTAGCTGTAAATCCGTTTACAAATGAATTATTAGATCCTAATCCACAAACATAAGTAGTACCATTAGTATGTCTTATAAATGTTAGTTTATTTGAATTTTGAGTGCTTGACCATAATGCCCAAAAATCTTGTATAAACCCTCCAGGAGTGGCAGTAGTTTTAGTTAGTTGATTGCGGTTTGCTGCTGTAGTTTGTGCTAGATTTCCATGGGCATCATTACCTGTTCCCCATAAAAATCTATTACCATCTAAAATCATGAACGCAGCATTACCACCTACATGAACAGCCTGCCATTTAAGAATACCCAAGTTAGTGATAGGATCCCAGTTAATCATTTTAACAGGACGATATCTATTGGTGTTTGTACCATCTCCAAGCACACCAGAGCTATTTTCACCCCAAGCATAGATATTATCAGAAGCTGTTCTAGCAAAGCTATGACCACTAGTTCCACCTAGAGCAATTATATCTACAATTCTTTCATTTCCGAAATAACTTCTTGGAATACGTTCAGCACGACTATTATTGGTGGTTGTACCATTACCTAATTGTCCAGTATTGTTGTATCCCCAAGTCCATACATATCCATATTCGTCTAGAGCAAGTACATGGCGATTGCCACCGTTTTCACCTGTTCCTAGGCTTATTTTTATTATTTTTATATCACTTAAACCTATAACACGTCTAGCAATACGCTGAACAGTAAAAGTACCATCTCCCAGTTCTCCAGCACTATTATTTCCTACAGACCAAACTTCTCCGTTATTGAACAAAAACATAGCCTGTTCCCAAGTCTGTTCAATTTGAATACATTTTGGAGGCATGCCGTCCGGTGTGGTCATTCGTCCTGGACCACCGTTATCTCTACTCATCCACCAATCATGATGGTTGAAACATAATTCTTGTGCATGACTAATTGTTACGTTATTGTTACCATTATCCAATCCATGTGTATAATTTCCTGGACCATTATGATATATTCTTCCGCTTCTACTAATCCATTTAATACTACCGTATGCGTTAGCATATCCGCTTTGTCCATGCGGATACGGCCAATCTAAAGGACCTTTATTCATAAATGTAGCAATACTATTATGATCAGTTCTACGATCCCCGTTAGCCATCATTAACCATACATGATTATTACCTGTGGAATTAGGAATTTTGTTAAGATTATCTGCCATAGCTAGGTAGGTACAACCTTGTAATTCTACAATATCATTACTATAATATGTAGTTACACTAGACCATGCGCCTTTGAAGCTAAATCCGCTGGTCATTAAATCCCAATTTTGCCAACCTCTCCAACTAATAGTTTTTACCAGTCTTCCGCTAGCTCCTCCTCCATAATTAATATCATTTGCGCTGTAATAGTATACATTACTGGCACTGCTGCTAGGAAATACAACATTTATACAACCATCTATTCCAGGAGTACCTACATATTGAATACCTGAAGTCAATTCAACACCGCCAGCTCCAAAAATTCCATCAATTGTATTACTAAATGCGAATCTGTGTCCTAAATTACTGGGATCTTGTAAAACAAATTTGTATCTAACATTAGGATATAAGATAAGTTGTGGAGTGCGGACTCCATCAATGTAAAAAAAGTTATTACTTAAATAGGTCTGTACAGTTACATTATAAATGATTACTTCGTCTGGATCTACAGTTTTACCGTAAACACTGGATCTATCCCGTCTACCTGGAGCAAATTCATTAGAATACCCAGTCGTATGGGCTTGTGTACAGATCCAAACCGAGCTATTATGTATCACAACATCATTGGCAGCATAGGTAGTAACACTATTCCAAGACCCTTTCCATGTTAATTTAACTTTTCCTAAATCTAAAATTGACATTGTTTATCCTTACTTAATTACTTGGCACTATAGTCATTATAGGAGCACTTGTGTCGTCAGATTGCCCGGTATACAATCCTAAAGCTGCTCTAAGTCCTCTTCCAGCTATCATAATTCTACCGTCTGTGTTACGCCATAGCATGTTGAATGTAGTGTTATCTGTAAATCCCATTACATCATCCATTCTACCCTGCATGTAAGGAGCTGCTCTTACAGGTTGCCAAGCATAGCTATTCAAATTTTCTATGCCCGAACTGTCGGCAAAGCCTCCTGCGTAAGTTCCAGTATTACCGTTACTGGCCTGACCATATGAATTATCTCCTATACTATAGGCTATACCTTGATCAGTAACCACACTAGCAGTCATAGTATCATCAACACATAAAAATCCTAGCTTTTTCACATTTGTTAAATCATAAAGTGATCCAGCAATAGCTATTTTACTTCTTACATAGACTGTTGATTGAGTAGTACTTGTACCTCCTATACCTAATTGTCCTCGAGCATTATAGCCCGCTGTCCAACAAGTGCCATTAACAGTATTGTCTCTTACCATAATTGTTGCTCTGTCGCCGCCTGTGCCATACATCCACATATTTTGAGCTGTGGCATTTGATATAGAGCCTGGTCCTGATCCTACATTAGTCCATACATTTAACTGTGTAGTATTACTATTACCCATCCAGCCCGATCCATTTCTTCCACAAGTATAAATATACCCTTTATCAGTCAATACAGCACTACATCCCTGTCCAGCACTAACACCGTCCCAGCGATCTAATGCTTGAATTTTAATAATATTACCAACAGCTACAGACCCAAATTGTACAGTGGTTACTAAAACAGGTACTTGCCTACTAGTTGTATCATTTAATCCTAGTTGTCCGTTACCGTTATATCCCCAAACATACAAATTATTATCTGCGGTTACTGCCATACTCCAGCCTGTTCTATTACCAAAAGCCCAAATAGCAACTACTGCTTGATTATTAAAATAAGTAGCTCTGGATATTCTTTGTGGAATATTGTAACTTGTTGTATTATTTGTTCCTAACTGCCCATAGCCATTATATCCCCAGGCCCATACATCGCCGTTTTCATCTAAGGCCAGTGTGTGTCTTACACTGTCAGGGTAGCCACATCCTCCACTCATAGAGATTCTTTTAATTCGCACATCTCTAAAAGCATGTCCGCCACCAGAACCATTGGTAAATGGTGTCCAAACAGTATTATTATAGATAGACTGTAAAGTTCCTCCTACTCTAACTGGATACCCATAATTACTAGTATCACCGTGACCATTCTCACTGTTACCGCCATAACCCCAAGCAAAGACTTCTCCACTATTCATTAATACGCAATTGCCATCGTAGGATTTTTCCCATTGTAAAACACGAGGTGGTAAATTATCTGGTGTACTATGAACACCAACACCTCCGTTGCTGAGTGATCTATACCAATCTAAAAAACTAAATGTTAATGCATTTCTATGGTTCCAATAGCTATAGCTAGATATTCCTAACGCACCATTTATATCCCATCCCCAACTATCACATTGACCGTTCATGCTTACAACACCTATAGCACTGGCATCAGTAGTATTTTTGTATCCTCCGCCTCTGTAGTGTGTTTGACTATCAAAAGCTATACCTCTATTAGGCAGAACTAAAGCCCCGTAGTTACTATTAGAATATACACCCAAAGTATAAGCGCCTGTAGTTGCTGCTACCGCACTTTGAGCACCTAAAATTTGTTTTCTATTTATAGGAGTCCAATAACTAGCATCGATAGGTGTTATAACTCCTGTTGCTGTATGAGCATTATTACAATAATAGGCTTGAGGAACAGTTCTTGTAAGAGTAAAATTAGCATTACTGGGACTAATTACTCCAGGAGTATCGTAGACTACAATATCACCTACAGAATAAATTTGTCCACTTGCCCAAGTACCTCTATTATTAAAAAAAGCCGACATCAAAGTCCAAAAAAGTGAATTTGATGGAGCTGTACCAGCCGTAGTATTTTGAATACAGATGTATTGTTGTGTTCTATAACTGACAACATCATTTACTACATAAGTTGAAGTTATTAACCAATCACCCCTAAAATCTAATCTTAATTTTCCAAGATTTACTGTAGTCGCCATTTCTATTCCTAATTAGTATGTTATCTGTAGGTTACCAGCAGCATTAATAGCTATCACTGTATTTCTACTGCCTGTAAAGAAATCTGTGTAGTTACTACCATCTATTGTTGCTCCTACAGATCCAACATCTGTGGTATACAATAAATTACCATTAGGATCTAAATAAAATCCATGTAAGGTTTCTCTAAACTCACTATCAACATAGTCTCTGTTTACGATACTACTTGAAGTTAATGTTTTTATTGTAGCATATGATGCTGTATAATTTGTGGTATCAGTAAAATTTACCACTCCTGTTCCATCTGCTTCTATGTTCAGAACGCTGTTTGTTCCAGGTGTAGTAGTAATTGTATCGTTTTGTATATATACCTTTCCTGCTGTAAGTACGTTAACTTCAAGATTATTACTACCTGAGCCTAGCTGATTACTGATATAAGTACGTATAGCCTTTTGTGTAGGAATTAAACTATCACTATTTGAGCTAAGAGTTGAATCAGCACTAAACTGAGTAATTGTAGCACCACCTTGTAGTTGTAGACTGTTAAGTCCGGTTAGGTTAAAACTTGTAACATTAAGTGTAGCACTTCCTGTAGCCTGATTAACTTGAAACAGATCTCCTACACTTAGATTACCATCTTGGTCTGTACTGACATAAAATACTCTACCATTATTCAATGACTTCTTTTCATTTGCTCTAATGTATGATAAGGTGCTTACGTTAGGATAAGCTGTACTAGCAAAATTACCAGATCCAATAGCAAGATAATCATGTCCAGTTAGTCTTACCTGACTGAATTTTTCATAACAAGTTACCGTGTTACCATGTACAAGCGGTGTAGAAGAACTTACAGGAGTAGATACACTGACTGTGGCAGCACCTGTTCCAATACTAAAGAATGTTGTTTCAATAACTAAAAAGTTTCCTACTTGCCCTTGTATTGTGATAATACTTCCAGGTCTCGGTGCTTTTGACAAACCAAGAAATTTAAGGCTTTGACCGGTTTGTCCTATCTCAGCGAACCCATTACCTGAAATAGTAGGACTATTCACTGTGACAAATCCAGCTCCTCTATTGGCAAAGTTAAGTCTGCTTATTGCTCCATTCTTAATCTCAAAAGTAAGCACAGCTTCTGATGTATTTCTAGGATCAACAATAGTATAAGTAGGAGTTACGCTGTATCCAACACCACCATCTAAAATATATACTCCTATCATAGAAAAAGTTTCAGGATCTATTTGTGGCCGTAAAACTGCTGTTCTTGTAGGAGATCCTCCACCTGAAACTGTGACCTCTGGTACAATTTCATACTGACTGCTAGCATCTAATACAGTTACTATAGGGTCACCGGTTAAGCTCGTCCATCCATCTGTTCCACCTGGTGTTTGTTGAACATAAACAACTTTAGTGAAACCGCTTATAGCATCTATTAATAGGCTATTTTTTATAATAGCAGTTTGTCCTGAACCTAATCCATCTACAATTGTTATTCTCATTCCCTGATATTGATTTATCAGCGTAGCCGAATCTGTGCTAGCAAGAGCAAAATATACGCCGCTAACAGTCGTTCCTCCTAGTCTGCCAGTTCCTGTGACAAATTGATAATCTGTTCCACCCGATGTAACACCAATATGACTTATTACACCATTCCGTAGGTCTGCGCTGGCTGAAATAGCTGTACCACCAATAGGAGGAGAATCAAATGTGATGCTGGCACTGGTATATTGTTCACCTTGATAGCTGAAACCTGCTGCTAGAACTCTACCTTCACCTACCCAAACCTTAGATACAATTGCTTCATTATCTCTATTATTAACAGTACCGGAAAATCCTCCGTCTGTAGGATCTAAGTCTACCGCTATAGCACCATATGTACCGTAGCTATTATTTCCATTCAAAGCTCGTAAAATTCCGCCCTGTTCAGCAAGATATCCTATGTAACTATAGTATGTGAATACACTTACTAATTCTGCTCTAGCACCATTAGTTGCCCAAACACCTATTCCGTCATCTATGACCTGTGTAAAGTCATTAAAGGTCATTGATTTATATCCGCTAGCATGAATACTGCCGTCGATATAAGCACCAATAGCTCTTGTTCCAAATGTACTACAATTTTGAATATATGGTGACTTACTACTTATTGATCCAGTTGGATCTAAACTGATGTACGCACCTGAAGCAGCGGCACTGGGCCAATTTACATTTAATCTAAATACACCACTACCTGTGGGGTTTTGAACTGCTGATATAGTACCTGTTAACCCGCCCATTGAAAGATTTCTCAGCGTTGAAGCATTGTTTACTAAAAACATTCTACTTCTATTATTAGGTGTAACAGCATCGTCACTTAGACCAGCTGCTGGCATAATCATTACAGTTCTTAATTCATCTCCTACTAGACTTACATTGGCTTTTACCGTAATGGGTAATTGTTCATAATAAGTACCAGTTTTTATAAAAATTGTAGCAGGACCTGTGGCTTGAGCACAGGCATATTTTATTGTGGCAAATGGTCTATCTAGTGTTCTACCATATCCTAAAAGCACATTATCTGTTCCACTTGGAGCAACATACCATACATTAGCCACATAACCGAATTCTTCCCAACGTGGTTCAAGACCACTAGTTGGAGTTAAAATTGTTCTTGCTTTTAAAATATATCCTTCTTGTACAGCAGTTCCTGGATAAGTTCCATCTGTCATGTGTAGACCAACAACTGCTCCGCTAGCTTCTCTATAGGCAATGTCGCCTCTAGCAGTTAAAGTAAATCCTAGTCCTGCTTGGCTTAATAGTTGCCAATAAACCGCATTGGGTGGAGTTACTCCACTTACAGTAGCAATTGCTACATAACTACTGCTGCCACTTTCAACTATATCACCTGGTCCGTATAAGGTTGAACTATTGTAAGCACCTTTAGTAGCCAGTCCTTTGACTACCAAAGACCAATATGTGGTATTGATGCCAGTGGTGCCTATATATGGCCTTTGATTGCTATTTTGAACTTGACACACATAGCTCCAGCCGCCATATTGAACTACATCACCGGTCTTATAGGTGGTAGAATTATTCCAGGTTCCTATCATATTGAAACCTGTAGTTAATAAATCCCAATTACTGCTACTAGTACTTGGTGTGCTATTAACGTTTTGATTTACAGCTACATACGCATAGCCGCCATAGGTTACAATATCACCTGGTACATAAACTGCGCTATTATTCCAAGTATCTTGGAATTCTAATCCTAAAATGAAGATTCCCCATTTAGTATTGTCAAATGTGCCTGCGGATGTATGAGCAGTGGTACAAATATAAACATTGGCGCCATAATTAACTAGATCATTAAGTTTATACTGAGTTGTAGCAGCCCAAGTGCCCATCCAATAGACTGAATTTGTATACAGGCTCCAGTAAGTAGCATTTGGCGGCTCTGCTGTACTAGTAGCACTGGTATGCCCGAGTATACAAATATAACTATTAGCGTTATATTTTACTACATCACCTTGTTTGTATAAAGTAGCAGTTACCCAGCTGCCCTTATAGTCTGTTCCACCGGCCATTTTTTGCCAGTAAGAAGTTAAATTAGTATCAAAACTTGAAGAAGTGTGGCTTCCTGTACATATATAACTGACACCGCCATAACTGACTACGTCATCCTTGTAATAGTTTGTAGAAGTTGCCCAGGCGCCTTTCCAAACAAATTTAATTCTACCTAGTTTAAATTCTGCCATTTTTCAGTCCTTGATACGATATTTATCAAACAATTGTTCCTAGGTCTACTTGTAAGGACGCCAACTCTGGATCAATAACTTCACCTAGGTCTACAATTTGAATATTCTCTAGCGGATTGCCTGCTACTGCCCCTAAATCTATAGGATTTCCTAGCAGTATTTGGCTAGGCAGCAGAATAGTTGTAGTACCTTCTGGATAATAATATGGGCTGTTTATTCGAACAGTTAGCTGTCCATCAGCATCTATATAATAATAGAGATCATCTGAGCTCCATTTATATTGTTCATAATTTAGGCCGTCATATTTAAGCTCATGATCTACGTCTCGCCCTTCAAAAAAGTCCACACCTTCTTGAAGATTTTCAAATACTAAACCTTCACCAGTAAGTCCACTGAGATTTACTAGTTCTAATGTATCCAGTGACTTATCAAGATTTACCTTATCTATAATAATAAATCCTGTTTCTTCATCACGTTTAAGTCCGTAAAAATATCTTTCCTCACGTTTATTATAGCTATCTAAAGAGCGTCCAATATAATAAGTCATAATAAATCCTTAAATAATTTCAACGTAGCTGAGTATGATATCAACAGCATTTTGAACATTAGCGTAGGCTGTTAGTTCATTACCCGCAGCTATAATGAGCTTTTCTCCGCCATTTATGGCTCTAAGACTAGTTTGAGGAGGAATTTCTACATCTTTTAAAAAATATCCTTGAGTGCTGGAACCGTCAGTTAGTAAAACACTAACACTGACTATGCTTTCAGTTAGGTTAGTCAAACTCATACCGATGGCAGTAGCCTTGGATGTTTCTGCTATCTGTACAACCTGTGTAGGTGTTACTCCTAGATTTTTCACTACTTTTGTTCTAAAATATGTGGCCATTATTATTATCCAAATATCAATGCTGATACTAGAGCTATATCTTCAGCTTGAGCTAGTGTAATTCCTGAACTAGCTCCAGCAATATTTGCCCATGTAACACCATCATATACCTCTACAAATCCTAAAACTGTATTATATCTAATCATACCTGTAAGGGCTACTGTAGGCCTTTCAGTGTTGTTTCCTGATGGAATAACAACAGCATTAGAGCCAACTATTCTATAATAGCCATTTCCAGTTGATCTGAATTCAGTTACAGCATCTACATTAGTATTTAGTAGGGTGTTTGTACTAAACTTAAAACCATCAATATTTACAGCACCTGTTCCATTAGGACGCAGTTCTATATCTGTATTTGTGGTCGTTGTTCTAATAACATTACCGTTAATTTCTAAATCATCAACACGCAGAGCATTGGGTCTGAAATCAGTGCCTGTTAATGTAGCTGCTAAACTATTATTGGCATAAAAATATATTGTGTTGTCATTGGTACCTGGACTTGCTTCTGCTTTAATGTAGGTTTTACGATCTACGCTTGATACCCCGCCTAATTGTATCCAATAACTACCATTATAACCCTCATACTGATTAACTGTGCTATTAAATCTTACCATACCAGCTGCTGGAGTTCCTGGACGTTGAGCATCTGTGCCTACAGGTAACTGTAAACTCTGTGTAGAATTAATTTTTACAATGCCAGTTCCACTGGGAGTGAGTTCAATGTCCTGGCCCGAAACTAGTCCTGAAATTGTACTTTGTTGAATGCTTAAATTTTCAGCATATACTGAACCTCCGCCAGCTGCTCTTAGTTCTAAATTACTGTTAGAATTAATAGTTCTTATTACATTTCCATTGATTTCTATATCCCCTGTAGCAAAAGTACTTGCTGTAAGGGTATTGTTAACTGTAATGCTAGAAGCATTGAAAGAACCTGTTACTGTAAGATTGTTTAATGTGCTGGTACCTGATACTGTAACATTTTGATTGGCAATGAAGTTACTGGAAGTTATTCTTACAACGCCAGATCCGTTAGCACTTAGTTCTAGATCAGCATTAGATAACGTTGTAGTAATATAATTGTCGTTGATTTCAACATCGTTAACACGTAAATTACTGGCATACAGATTACGCCAAGTAAAGACCGACGATCCTATGTCATATAATCCTGCTCCACTAGGTATTAGGTTATTGCTTATACTACCTATTACATTTATAGTATCACTGGTCTGATTACCTATATTAATATTACCACCAAGAGTAATATTTCCGGTAACATCTAAATTACCTGTAACATAGGTATCTTTTTGTAACTGTATAGTACCTGTGCCATTTGGTGTAATCTGTATATCAGTATTAGTGGTATTGCTGGTTATAGTATTATTTTTAATGTCTAAATTATCAATTCTAATACTGCCAGTGCCGTTGGCACGCAGTTCTAAATTAGCATTAGATTCAGTTAACTGTATAACATTGGTATCTATTACAAGACTGTCTACTAACAATCGACTAGCATAAACATTGTTCCAACGTAGTGTGTTAGATCCTAGGTTGTAAACACTATTGAGATTAGGATTTATGTCAGTGTTAACCGACCCATTGAAGCTAATTGTATCGCTTAGAGAATCTCCAAAAGATAAACTGCCTAAGAAGCTACTGGTGCCAGTTACAGTTACACTACCGTTAATAACAGTGTCTTTTTGTAGCTGTATCGATCCTGTTCCATTAGGATTAATAATTATATTTGTATCTGTTGTATTGGTACTTATAACATTATCATTAAAATCTAAGTTGTCTATGCGAATAGCCCCAGTTCCATTGGCACGCAACTCTAAGTCAGCATTGGTGTTAGTTGTTCTAATAAGATTAGAATCGATTTCTATATCGTCTATTAGAATTTTCGAACTGTAGATATTTCTCCATCTAAATAAATCTTTACCGATATCATAACTGGCAGTGACAGCAGGTACAAGATTATTAGTAATACTGCCTACAACATTAATCGTATCACTTTCTTGATTACCAATAGTGATATTACCGCCTAATGTTAAATTTCCTGTTACATCTAGATTGCCTGTGACATAAGTGTCTTTTTGTAACTGTATGGTACCTGTACCGTTAGGGCGAATTCCTATATCACTATTTGTCACATAACTTGTAATGGAATTATTTTTAAAATCAAGAAGATCTATTCTTATGCTACCTGTACCGTTGGCACGAAGTTCTAAATTTTGATTGCTAAGAGTACTACGAATTACATTAGTATCAATTTCTATGTCATCAATTATGGCCTTGCTAGCATATAGATTTCTCCAACGCAGACTGTCTGAACCAATATTATATACAGAAGTTATACTAGGAATTAAGCTATTGTTAAGACTTCCAACTAAATTAATCGTATCAGAGCTTTGGTCACCTATTGTAATATTTCCACCAAGGCTTATGTTTCCGGTAACATCTAAATTACCTGTAATATAGGTGTCTTTTTGTAGCTGTATGGTACCTGTGCCATTTGGATTTATCTGTATATCAGTATTGGTGCTATTAGAAATAATAGTATTGTTCTTAAAGTCTAAGCTGTCAATACGTATAGCACCAGTTCCATTAGCACGTAATTCAAGATCCTGATTGCTTATTGTTGTTTGGATAATATTTGTGTCTATTTCAATATTATCTATAACGGTTTTACTAGAATACAAGCTTCTCCAGCGAAGTGTATCTGCTCCTAGATTGTATGTGCTGTTTGTTAAAGGCAAAAAGTCACTGTTAATACGAGCAATAAAATTAATCGTGTCAGTAGCACTATCTCCTAATATAGTATTTCCGTTAAGTTGAGTATTAGAACTAACGGTAAAATTACCAGTTACAAAAGTATCCTTTTGTAGCTGTATGGTACCTGTGCCATTTGGATTTATCTGTATATCAGTATTGGTGCTATTAGAAATAATAGTATTGTTCTTAAAGTCTAAGCTGTCAATACGTATAGCACCAGTTCCATTAGCACGTAATTCAAGATCTTGATTGCTTATTGTTGTTTGAATATAGTTTGTGTCTATTTCAATATTATCTACTAGCAATTTTCCTGAGTAGACTGTTCTCCAACGTAGACTATCAGCTCCTAGATTATAAGTAGCTGTCGCTGATGGATTAAAATCACTGTTGATACGAGCAATAAAATTAATAGTGTCAGTGGCGCTATCACCTAATACAGTATTTCCGTTAAGTTGAGTGTTTGCACTTACTGTAAAGTTACCTGTTATAAAAGTATCTTTCTGTAGCTGTATGGTTCCTGTACCATTAGGGTTAATAATAATGTTAGTATTAGAAGTATTAGAAATAATAGTATTATTTTTGAAATCTAAATTATCAATACGTATAGCACCAGTTCCATTAGCACGTAATTCAAGATCTTGATTGCTTACTGTTGTTTGAATATAGTTTGTATCTATTTCAATGTTGTCTAAAATTAACTTACCGCCATATACGGTTCTCCAACGTAGACTATCAGCTCCTAGATTGTATGTGCTATTATACAATGGTACAAAATCACTGTTAATACGAGCAATAAAGTTGATAGTATCCGTGGCACTATCTCCCAATATAGTATTTCCGTTAAGTTGAGTATTAGCACTTACTGTGAAATTTCCTGTAACATAGGTATCTTTTTGTAGCTGTATGGTACCTGTACCATTAGGTGTGATCTGTATATCAGTGTTGGTGCTATTAGAAATAATAGTATTATTTTTAAAATCTAAGTTATCAATTCTAATACTTCCGGTGCCATTGGCACGTAATTCAAGATCCTGATTGCTAATAGTAGTTTGAATATAGTTTGTATCTATTTCAATATTATCTACAATAATCTTGCTGGCATATAGATTTCTCCAACGCAGACTGTCTGAACCCAGGTTATACAAACCCGTTATGTTGGGTACAAAATCACTATTAATTCGTGCGATAAAATTTACAGTATCAGTAGAAGCATCACCTACTATAATGTTTCCATTGAACTGAGTATTAGCACTTACTGTGAAATTTCCTGTAACATAGGTATCTTTTTGTAGCTGTATGGTACCTGTACCGTTTGGATTTATAACAATATCAGTGTTGGTGGTATTAGAAATAATAGTATTATTTTTGAAATCTAAATTGTCAATACGTATAGCACCAGTTCCATTGGCACGTAATTCAAGATCTTGATTGCTAATAGTAGTTTGAATATAGTTTGTGTCTATTTCAATATTATCTATTATAGCTTTTCCGGTATATAATGATCTCCAACGTAGACTATCAGATCCTAGATTGTATAATGAGTTAGTTGCTGGATTAATATTGCTAGTTATTCTTGCTATAAAATTCACAGAATCCGCAGAATTATCTCCTAATACAGTATTTCCAAATATTGATGCGTTACTGCTAACTGTTAGAGATCCTGTCACAATAGTTGGTTTCTGTAGCTGTATACTACCCGTGCCATTTGGATTTATAACAATATCAGTGTTGGTGGTATTAGAAATAATAGTATTATTTTTGAAATCGAGAGTGTCTATTCTTATACTGCCAGTGCCATTGGCACGCAGTTCTAAATTTTGATTGCTTAAGGTGCTACGAATTACATTCGTATCAATTTCTATGTCATCGATGATAGTTCGATTCGAAAACAAAGTTCTCCAACGCAGACTGTCTGAACCCAGGTTATACAAACCCGTTATGTTGGGTACAAAATCACTATTAATTCGTGCGATAAAATTTACAGTATCAGTAGAAGCATCACCTAATACAGTATTTCCATTAAGATTAGTATTATTACTTACAGTCAAAGTTCCGGTTATATTAGTATCTTTTTGTAATTGAATAATGCCGATACCATTAGGGGTAATCTGTATATCAGTGTTGGTGGTATTAGAAATAATAGTATTATTTTTGAAATCTAAATTGTCAATACGTATAGCACCAGTGCCATTGGCACGCAGTTCTAAATTTTGATTGCTTAAGGTGCTACGAATTACATTCGTATCAATTTCTATGTCATCAACAATTAGCTTACTGGCATATAAGTTTCTCCAACGCAGACTATCTGATCCTATATTATAACTAGCATTAATAGCAGGAATTAAATTATTAGTAATACTACCTACTACGTTAATAATGTCTGAACTTTGATCACCTATGGTTATATTACCACCTAATGTGATATTTCCACTTACACTAAGGTTACCAGTGATATAAGTGTCTTTTTGAAGTTGTATTGTACCAGACCCATTTGGTGTTATGTTAATATTTGTGTTAGTAGTGTTCGATGATATAGTATTATTTTTAAAATCTAATAAATCAACTCTTATACTGCCTGATCCATTAGCTCGTAGTTCTAAATTACTGTTAGATACAGTGGTAGAAATTAAATTACCGCTTATTCTTATATCGTCTATAATGGCTTCAGCTAAAAAAACCTTATTCCATTGATTAGTTGAACTTCCTAAATTGAAGGTAGTATTAAGATCAGGAACAAAATTACTAACGACTTCTGCGTTAAATGTTACAAGATCTGCGTTAGTATCACCTATTACTGTATTACCGTTTACAGTAAAATTATTATCCACTGTAAATGTGCCGGTTACAGTGACATTAGATGTTGCTGTAATTTGACTATTTGCTGCTGTCAGTGTAATTCCATTAACAATACTCTCAATAGTATTTCCACTTATTTTAATATTACCAGTTTGAATATAAGTAGGAGTGAGTTCAGTAATATTAGACCCGTCGGTAAACGTAATCCCAGTACTACTGGTAATAGTAAAATCTGATTCGTTAAAAGTTACCGTACCATCTCTTTGATTTACATAAAAAAATTCACCTACTCTAAAATCACCTTTATTATCCACAGAAGTAAAATAAATTTGAGCACGATTTATTTCTACAACTTCATTAACATTAGTGCTATCGTCAGGGATAAATGTAGGATCGTTATTGCTTAATCTACCCGAGCCTATATAGCCCATATTATGACTTACAAAATAGCCTATTACACCGTCACCGTCGCCATAAATGCCATAATTTCCATAGACACTGGCACTAGCAATGCTTCGAATTTCTGCTCCGAAATCACTATAATCAACAAAGTCAATTATGCTGGCTGTACCGCCTGCGCTGGTTCTAACGTCTTGAAGAGTAACTCCATCATCTAAGAAACTTGTTGAACCGTTTGGTCCATCAAAATGTAGTAAGAGGACAGTACTTTTATCACCTTTTAGAGCACTAGTAGGTGCTGTGAATGTGCCAGTATATTTTGCAGCTCCTTTACAAATTCTCACATCATCAATATATCCATTCCAACCCGTCGACCCTGCAAAATTAGCGCCTATTGTTAAAGGTTTCGACGTTCCATAATTATTACTATCTGCATAAATGTTGGTAGATACAACTCCATTAATAAAAAATCTAGTTGTACCACTTGCTTTACAAAGTGCGACATGGGCCCAAGATCCGGTAGGAACACTATTGCTGCTTGTTAAAACATAAGAACCATTTACAAATAGTCTTAAATTTCCTGCTGCATTTGATTCTACATAAACGCTGAATTGAGCTGTAGACGATGTTCTAGCGTCAAACAAAACCATTTGGCTGGCAGTATTTTTATATACCCAGCATTCCATTGTAAAATTACTTGAGCCAAAACCAAAGTCTGCTTGGTTTGTTAAAACAACATAATCCCCAGTACCGTCTAAAGCTAAACTGGCAGTGCCGTATTTTTTCTGTGCTGTACTTAGTGAGGCATTTCCGTTAGCAAATACTGTTTTAGGATCCCTGTCAACTAAACTTTCAAATCCTAATGCTTTACCATCTATGACGTAAAAGTTTCCATCTATGCTTTCAATAGTGCCACTGGCTAGGACTGTGATACCATTAACATCATAATAGCTTAACGTATTGCCTACATTAAAAGTACCTGTCTTATTAACAATTTTTACTCTTGTTTTTCCGTCGCTGGCAAAACCAAGTATACCACTTACAGCATATATACTTCGATCTGCAAAGTAGGTAAAACTATTCAACCATTCTACTCTAACACCGTTTGTACAAGTTAAAGTATCTACACCCGGACAAATAAAAGTAACACTGTGAAATAAACAAGCAGCCTCTTTACTACTAACGTTTACCACACTGCCATCTAGATAAGCTCCTTTACCTGCATCACCTGTTAAAAATCCTCTTGGATCATTCACACTGGTTACACTACCTTGAGTAATAACAGTGACATTTCTAATGTAGGGACTTCTGCTGGTAACAGTCATACCAGGAGCAAATTTAAATGCATATCCTGTATTTGATCCGCTGTCGAATTTAAAACCGGTTAAGGTTAAGTCTTCTATTGTTGTTTCACCGTTAAGCAAAAACATATCAACAGTATCGTCACTGGTAGGTTGTACAGTAACAGATCTTAAACCTGTTCCTTTTACAGTAACTCCTGCTGGAACAATCAAGGGTAAAGTTTCACTATAAGTTCCTGGATATATATAAACCGTATCGCCTGCTGTGGCTATATCCAAGGCTCGACCTATACTATCCACAGGATCTTGAGGATGCGTTCCTGTATTACTACTACTGCCGTTTTCACTTACATAGATAGTATTTCCAGGTTCGAGCGCTATATCAATTCCGTTAAGATCAAATGCACCGGTATTAATTGAATCTGCCTGTAAAGTACCTACCCAAATATCTTTCCATCGTTTAGCACTAGTGCCTAGTTGATAGATATTATCCACATCAGGAATAATACTGCTAGCTATTTCTGCATTAAAAATAATGTTGTCAGTATCGGCATCGCCGAGACTTAAATTACCATCAGCAGTAATTGTTCCTGTAGCATGTAGATTTCCAAAAACTTCAACATTACCGTTTAGATTAATTACTCCAGTGCCATTAGCACTGAGATCTAGACTGGCATTACTGTTAATTGTTCTAATATGGTTGCCTTCAATTTGTATATCATTAACAATTAATTTATTTTGATAAAGTATGTGTTGACCAGTAGGCGAACTTAGATTCAATACACCTGTAGTACTATAGATATTATTTCCCGATATTACAATATCGCCTATATTAGCATAGGATGAAGTTACTTCTAGTGTAGTAGTTCTAGTAGTGCCGTTTACCGTGAGCTCATGTGTAGGAGCAGTGGTTTTTATGCCCACACGCCTATTTACAACATCTAAGTAGATTAAATCTGTATCAAAAGCAAGATCTACACCATCTCTGTCAAGGTTCCCTAAGGAATCGCCTAACATTTGTCCGGTTATTTTACCTACTGCCATATTTTCGCCTCTTTTTTATATTTACCAAATGGGTTTAACCAAAAATTAACGAGTACAGATTGCCTAGTTCGCCCATGGTTTCATCAGTAATCGCACCTTCACTTCCAGATACACTTACCCAGGTTGTACCGTTATAGACTTCTTCCAGATTCCTGTCTGTGTTCCATCTCATTGCACCTACAGGCGGGCTAGCCAAACGCTGGGCATCTGTTCCAGAAGGAAATACCACGCCTTTTGTGTCAATAAACGCCACATAGCCATCTCCAGTATAAGTGATGTCAGTAACGCCATTACTAGTTAAATTTGTTATGATATTGTTGGTTATAGAAAAATCATCTTTTAGTCTTAGCAAGGCTGTACCGCTAGGATCTAAGACAATATCAGCATTTGAATTTACGGTAGATATAAGGTTATTGTCTAAGTTTATTTCATCAACTACCACTTTATTAAATGTAACAGCCTGTTGTGTGATATTAGCGGTTAAAACATTATTATTATAAAATCTAATAGTATTATCACCGGCACCTACCGTAGCTTCTGCGGTAATGTAGGTGTTTCTATCTATATCATATAGTCCGTTTAGGCTTCTAGTTCCTCCAGGTACATAACCTTCAAATGATTGATTAGTAGGATTAGATCTTATTTCACCTGTGAGAGATAAAACTCTATTTGTATTATCTCCTATTGGAATAAGTGTGGATATTGTTGAATTAATTTTAATATTACTTGCTGTAGGAGCAAAAATAATAGAACGTTCAGTTTCTATTCCTGATGTTCTTAGATTACTGATAACCGAGTTAGTTATTTGTAGATAATCATCAAAAATTACCCCGCCGTTAG
>Ga0214917_10002322_pt1 | contig 23360 bp, 21 predicted proteins | sample LL_1208_BB_MetaG_FD_177983 | JGI IMG/M metagenome (GOLD analysis project Ga0214917, IMG submission 177983) | Freshwater microbial communities from Lake Lanier, Atlanta, Georgia, United States - LL_1208_BB | ecosystem: Environmental > Aquatic > Freshwater > Lake | place: USA: Georgia | collected...
CAAATGTGGTAATTTCCACATATGACACTTAGCGCCTACGCGGCGAACTAAGCCTTTGGTATCTTTGAGGCCTCTCATGAAACAAAAGCTTTTTCCGGTTTATTTTTTTCTTTGGCTCAGCGCTCCGGCTTTTTCGATGCAAGTGATGGATAAAGTCATTGGGGTTGATGCGGGAGTGGGAGTTCCTCAGCTTTTGGCAGTCCAAGTGCAAACTCTTGCCTTGCCACGTTTCCAGATGGGCCTCAGTTATGGGATGTTTCCTGGCTCGATTGGGTTTACTCCTAAACTTTCCTCTCAGAATTCTTCAGTCCTTTTTCCCGATGGGAATACTTACTCGTTTTCTCCCAAGGGTTCAGTGATTCTCTTGTCTCTTTGTCCCTTTATTCGTTACTTTCCCAAAGATGATAATTTTTATTTTCAATTCACTTATTCGTTTCTGAGAGCCCGTACTAGTTTTACCACTGGAATCAAAGATGCTGGGGGAACGGAAGTTCCTGGGGCTACTCTCAGCGGAACGGTCAATTTCACTCAAGACCTCCCCACTCTCTCAATGGGTCATATCTTTGCTAATCATCTCTACTCTTTTAATATCAGTTTAGGGGTTTCGCTGATTTCTCAATTGAGTTCGAAACCCGAAATCAATGGTGATTTAGGTTTCCTCCCTGCTGGAGATGTGCAAGATGCGGTGGATAGTGTTCAGCAAAACATACAAAACTCTTCGCAGACAGCAATTACTGAACTCCGCCGTGAACTTTCTTTTATTCCGTCTTTAATGCTTTCTTTTGGTTTTTTCCTTTAAATCGCCCTACCCGAACAGAAAAAGCTCAGCTATTCTAGTTTTCGTACTGATAAACTCAAATGCAGATACCTTTTAACGACACAGAAGTTGCCTTTAAAGCAAAATCAGATAGGGATCTTTATCAAGCTTACCTTTTATTTAAATTGGTCGGCTCTTCTCGATTCGTTTCTTTGAGCTCAAGTGCTTTGAATGTTCTGATTAAAACTCCACTCCCTTTTGATCCCTTGGTGAAAGCCACTCTATTTCGTCAATTCTGTGGAGGAGAAAACGCCAAAGAGTGTGCTACCACTATCAATCGCCTCGGAGCTCTGGGAGTAGGAACTATTCTGGATTATTCCATTGAGGGAGCACAAGAAGAGACTGTATTTGATTCTACTGAAAAAGAGCTTTTAAGTACTCTTACTTTAGCTTCTCAATCTAAACATATTCCTTTTTCCGTTTTTAAAATCACTGGGCTTGCAAGATTCTCTCTTCTGGAAAAAATCCAATCAGGTTCTTCTCTAGATTCAAGCGAATCATCAGAATGGGCTCGAGCTCAGGAACGAGTCCGAAGAATCATCAAAAGAGCTTCCGAGCTCAAAGTAAAAGTACTCATTGATGCAGAAGAAAGCTGGATTCAAGATCCGCTAGACGAATTGGTCGAAAACCTCATGGCTGAATTCAATCAGAAAGAAGCTATCGTTTACCACACTCTTCAAATGTACCGAGTGGATAGGATAAGTTATTTAGGAAGACTGATTGAAGAATCCAGAAAGAAACATTTTATTCTCGGAGTAAAGCTTGTCAGAGGAGCTTACCTGGAAAAAGAAAGGCAAAGGGCAGCTGACTTAGGCCTTCCCTCTCCTATCCTTCCTTCCAAACAAGCTACCGACCAAGCTTATGATGATTCCCTTGCTCTGAGCATGGAGAATTTTCCTCAGGTTGCAATTTGTGCTGGAACCCATAACGAACACTCGACGCAACTATTGGTTGATTTGATGGAAAAGCAGGGGATTTCGCCAAACACTCAACAAATCCATTTTGCGCAGCTTTTGGGAATGAGCGATCACTTAACTTTCAATTTAGCAGCTGCGGGTTACCAAGCAGCTAAGTATGTTCCCTACGGGCCAGTCCGCTCTCTTACTCCTTATCTCATCCGAAGAGCGCAGGAGAACACTTCCATTTCAGGTCAAACACCCAGAGAACTAGAACTTATCTCTAAAGAACTCCAGCGAAGAAGGGCTTTAAAATAGGCTGTAAGCCACTGCCTAAAAGAATTACTAACCAAGCTGGCAACTGAAACACTACTTGAACCAAAAGAAGTAAAATAAAGCTCATTTTCAGAGCCGGACTGACAAGCGCATTCGATAACAATCCGAAAGAAGCAGTGATAAGACACCCAATCACTGTAGGCACTGCACCTATTTGAAAATCAGTAAGCCAAGCTTTGCCTTCAATCGCTTTTCTAATCACTGGCAAAATAAAAAGGATCATCAAAGCTCCCGGAAAATACATTCCAGCAGTAGCAATGATACTTCCCAGCCCTCCAGATACTTTATATCCAATAAAAGAAGCCAAAGTAGTAACTGGACCCGGAGTGACTTGCCCAAAGACGAGCGCATCAAGGAATTCCTGCGGACTCAACCAATGAAATACTCCCACGACTTCTTTCTCTAAAACAGGAACAATGGCTAAGCCAGTTCCAAAGACAAATGCCCCTGCTTTAAAGTGCGTCCAAAACAAAGCCAACAAAACAGTCCCTGCTGGCATCTTATTTCTTAAAGTGGGGCGGCTTCGAATCAGCAAGATACTCAACAATCCCCCTCCTAGAATAATCACGGGTTCTAAACGGGGGTGTAAGCCCATCAGGAAAGCTCCTCCCAAGGCATAGAACCAAGCACTCACTTTCTTTTTGTAAGGGGAAAACAAAGAACCAATACTTTGAAGAATTACTACGAGGGCTCCTACTCGAAGACCATCCAGAATCCATCCAGAAGAGGAAAAGCTATGAATGGAATCATAAAATTTCGCAAACAAATAAAGAAGAGAGGCAGCGGGAAGTACAAAGAAAAATCCAGCAATAAAACCCCCGATTCTCCCCCGGAGCTCGTAGCCCACCCAAAGAGCCATTTGGTAAGCGATGGGACCAGGAAGCAATTTGCAGAAAACAAAACTCTCTTCAAATCTTTCTCGGGAAATCCATTCTCTTTGTTTGACACATTCTTGCTCCATCAGAGCTACCAAAGCCATGGGTCCGCCAAACCCCACGCTGCCCAAACGAAAAAACAAAAAAGCAAGTTCAGAGAGTTTCACCATAGGATTAGATTACCATGGAAGTGGGTGACGAAATACGTCTCGTTGTTTAAATCCTTCTCTATTTTTTAGCTTCTCTTACTTCGAAGTTACTCAGCACAGCTCTTGCAGTTCTTCTCTTTTGACTATGCGACGGTTCACTCTCAGTCTACTGATCCCTTATTTGCTTTGCTTTCATCTCTTTTTAACCTCGTTTTCTGTCGCAAACGAAACTGAGAAGCATGTTCCCCCTGCCTCGCACACATCGCGAAGACCTCGTGTATTCGATACAGAGCAAAATGCTTCTGTCTGGGACTTTTGGGGCCTTAAACAAAAAGTGATCGATAGTTATCAGGATACTATTTCATGGGAAGTAGAATTGGTTTTCGGAAAAAAGGCAGTAGATAAATTAGGCAAAGCTCTTCTGAGTTTTCTTTTCAGCCCCGAAGGAAAGCGTTTTATATATCAAAACAAACAGACTTTCTTAGTGAATAAACTGGAAGAAACAGGGGATTTTGAAGATGCTTTTTGGGATTCTTTTGAGAGTTGGCTCAAGGAAAAAAACTACAAAGAAGCTCTCGACACTCAAATCGTGGGTGCTATTAACCTGCTTCCGCTTCAACCCAAACTAAATATTAAAGCTTACTATCCCCAGACGCCGGTAAGACAAACCATCATTCGGGGAGTAGATTATATCCAGTACCTTTTGGCAGAGGACATTGCCCGAACCATGCCCGGTGGAGGGATTGCTCCCGGAATCATTGCGAACGGAATCAGAAGAGCCGCACGGGGTGGCGCTATTCTCCCTGTTGTACAGAAAAGCTATAACCAATCCAGAAATGCTCTGACTGAACGAATTGTGAATCTGATTGGAGTAGTAGCTAAAAAATTAGTACAACAAGGAGTTGAACAACGAAATATAGATATTAAGGCGAGTCTGACAGTAACCCCCTGGGAAAAAACAGAAGGCTTCCGAAAGAACCCTACTTTTCCCATTCGTTCTTATTACTACGCAGCAAATGCGAAAAAAGCGATTGTGCCCTATCAAGTAACACAATTTCTGGATTCAATTGATGAGTATGATTTTCAAGAAGAAGTGAAGAAGTTTGGAAGCCCCAACTAGAAAGAAACGCCCACTTCAGCTCGGAAAAACGGCATTATTCCCGAATAGTTTAGAAACTGAGGAGTAGTTGAGTTGGATACGTATTGGGCTCCTGCACTCACTCGGTAGTGGAGATTTTCAGCCACAAACCCTTTCCAGCCCAAAAGAGCAGCTCCCACATAGGAAGTAATCGTCTCAGAAGAACTGCCAATTTCAACAAGTGACGAATAAGCTCCGCCGAGAAGCTCGAAATTAAGTCCCAAAGAAGGCTGAGGAGCATAATAAGTAAAGCTCAGCAAGCCTCCATAGGTTTTATTTCGAGTGTTGTTTGATTGCGAGTCTCCATAAACACCCAAAACACCAAAAGTTACAGAAGGACTAGTAGCAAATTCGACGTGGACGCTTGGGAAAAAATAATTCAAACCAAAAGTCATACCAGCAGCAAGACCGTTTCGAGCAGGCATTTGGCCGGTCATTGAGTCGTAGTAGGAAGCGATCATTCTCTCCTCACCGACTGATTTATTTTCGCTGAGAACGGATATCACTTGTCCTAACTGAAAGGTCATGCCGCCTTTAGCAATTTCTACTAGAGTCTTTTGCTTATCTACTGACAAAATCTTTCCGCACTTCAAATCCATGTGTTGTTTCACTTCTGTTTTCCCTTGCAAACACACTCGACTTCCAGCAGTGAGCCCCTTATAAGCGGGAACAAAAAGCTCGACAGTCTTCTGATTGAAATCAACCAGCATGACTTTGCCGCTTACGTTCACTACTTCAGCTGCGTGAGAAAGAGTAACAACGCTTGCAAGTAAGAAGGATAAATATTTCATAGAGTATTCTCCACTAACCTTATCGACCGATTGTGGCGGTTTCTTTACTTTCAGAGATTTTGAGTCAACCCAGAGCAGCATTAGGCTCGACTTTGATAAAAAAACCACATTTGCTCCACACTTGCGACACACCTCGTCTATACGATGAACAGTGTAAAGGTTTAATGCGGGGGAACTTATGAAGACACTCAATATTTGGTTAGGAGCAGGTACTCTCTTCTTGTTATCAGGGTGTTTGTCTGAAATTCCCACGAAGGAATTAGATGGTTCAGCAAGTAATCCTGTGGCTGCATCTCAAAGGCAGTCTTTGGGGCTAGGAACTATTGCGACTTACGATTACACGAGTTTGCCGGCACTGACTGCGACAGGATTTATCGGGTCGCTCACGGGACAGGTTTCAACTGCAACACAAAACAGCATTACATCTGTTCCAAACTTAGCAACGGTAGGAACCATTACTTCAGGAACTTGGCAGGGAACACAAATTGCCGATACCTATCTGGCTACTATTTCGACTGCTGGAAAAGTTTCTAACGCCGCAACTACTGCAACCAGTGCAAATACCAATAGCGCAATCGTCGCACGAGATGCTTCAGGAAACTTTTCGGCAGGAACTATTTCAGCTGCGTTAAATGGTCAAGTATCCGCAGCAACTCAGAGTAGCATTACATCAATTCCAAACTTAGCAACGGTGGGAACCATTACTTCAGGAACTTGGCAGGGAACACAAATTGCCGATACCTATCTTGCTACTATTTCGACTGTTGGAAAAGTTTCTAACGCCGCAACTACTGCAACCAGTGCAAATACCGCTAGCGCAATCGTCGCACGAGATGCTTCAGGAAACTTTTCGGCCGGAACCATTTCAGCAACCGGATTGTCAGTTTCCGGATTCCTGAGAACAACCTGTGCTTCTGTAACCGTTGATGGCTCAAATACCGTGTTGGGTGATGTATCGGGCGAACAAGCTTCCTGTGTTATCGTCAGCGGCACCGGAGCTCAGACCTTCACACTCTCAAACGGGACTGCATCAGGAACTCGTCTGACTCTCATTGCAGCTTCTGGAGCAACCACTTCACTTAATCTAGCTAACTCTGCGGCATCACCTGGACCCTTTTTGACAACAGCAACTGCTTGGACCCCTTCCGAAAATGACACTCTCGAACTTCTTTGGACTGGAGATCGATGGGTAGAGCTGGGCAGAAGCGATAATTGAATCTGATGAACAACTCGTAGATTTATCAGCCATCCTTCGTTAAAATTTATCTATGGACCTCAAACAAGCCAAAGCCTGCTTCACTGCAGACGACTGGGGCATGAGCCCGGGGATCAATTTCGCTATTCTGGAAATGGCCCGAAAAGGCATCATCAAGAGAGTTTCCATTCTAGCCGGAAGCCCCTTTGTAAAGCACGGACTCGACGAACTTTTAAAAATCCTTCACTTACAGTTCGGATTACATTTTAATCTCACTCTTTTCCCTCCTCTTTTCGAAGAACAACAAGACGGTTTTTCTCCTTTCATGGATCCAGCAAATTTTCACTACAAACCCCTCTACAAGCTGCTTTTGATTTGGTTCCTTCCCATCCATCGAAAAACCAAACTCCCTGCTGCGGCCGATGCTTTCAAAGGCCAATTAGAAAAATTGAGAACTCTCAAAGTGCCCGTTACTTATTTCGACGGTCATCAACAAGTTCATTTACTCCCTGGAATTCTCGAAGCTGTTCAACCAGAACTGATGAAATACGGGATCACGCAAACGCGTTTGCCACTGAGTTTTCGGCTTTTCTTTTCCCGACGATTTTTTACAGCTCTCCTGGCTCTACGCGCACGAGGAGTCGTCAAACGTCTGGGTCTTCGGTACCTGCCTTTTTGGCACCCCTCCCTAAGAGCTCTTTCGTCTCTCAGGAGAGTCAAAAGAAAAGTTAGCCGCTGCTCAAGTGAATTGGAAATAGTTGTTCATCCTTCCACAGATAATGACCTAGAGAGCTACGGAATTAGAGACCGCTACCGTAAAGGTCGCCTTTTAGAGTATTTTGCTCTCAAGCAACTTTCCGATTCCTCTTCATCTGGGGTATGATTCCCCTATGGATCAAGCCTTAAAGAGCTTTAAGAAATTACCAGTACTGCTTGTTTATTTAGCCATGATGCTTTTGGCTGCAGTTTGTTTCTACTTTATCAATCAAAAAGGCCAGCTCCTCGTCAGCCCTACTCAAAGTCTTCCCACCGTTTTGAGCGATCAAGCGCATGCTCAAATGAATAGTCTTATTCAAATCCTCTTGGCACTTTCTGTCGTGATTATTGCAGCTCAAGCTATGGGAGCTTTGTTTCGTTTTCTCGGGCAACCTTTGGTTATTGGAGAAGTAGTGGGAGGGATTCTTTTAGGGCCTTCTTTTCTTGGAAAATTCTTTCCCGAAATTCAGCAAGCAGTTTTACCTCAAAGTTCCATGCCGTTTCTGGGAATCATTGCTCAATTGGGCGTTGTTTTTTACATGTTTGTTGTGGGATTGGAACTGGACCTGAAGCTCTTAAAAAAGAGCGGTCACACGACTCTTGCTATTTCACATGCGAGTATTATTGCTCCTTTTATTCTCGGTACTTTATTAGCTCTTTCCATCTATCAAGAGCTTTCTCTCCCCGAAGTTTCTTTCACTAACTTTGCTCTTTTTTTGGGAGTTTCTTTGTCAGTAACAGCTTTTCCAGTCCTTGCTCGCATTCTCACCGATAAGAAAATAAACAAAACAAAAATGGGAACTCTTGCCCTCACTTGCGCTGCAATTGATGATGTCACTGCTTGGTGCCTTCTCGCGGTAGTTGTCAGCGTGGCTCAAAGTGCTTTCGGCGGAGCTATCAAAACGATCGTTCTCACTTTTCTTTACATTGCCTCGATGTTTTTCATTGGGGGCCCGCTTATGCGGCGGCTTGTTCCCTGGCTTGAAAAATTCGACCGAATTACCGAAGGTGGCATAGCTGCTTTTTTCATTGCTCTTTTGCTCTCTGCTTTGGCGACAGAACTGATTGGTATTCACGCTATTTTTGGAGCCTTTCTTTTAGGAGCCATCACTCCTCATGATAGTCGAGTCGCTAAAGAGCTCACCGATCGGATGGAGGATCTGGTTCGTATCGTATTTTTACCTGCTTTCTTCGCATTCACTGGAATGAGAACTGAATTTAATTTGCTAGGTTCCCTTAATGATTGGCAGCTCTGTGGATTGATTATTCTGGTAGCAACTTTAGGAAAATTTGGAGGTACTTTCCTAGCTGCAAAATTAAATGGCCTGAGTTGGCGAGACTCGTCCGCTTTAGGAATATTAATGAATACCCGAGGATTAGTGGAGTTGATTGTTTTAAATTTAGGCCTTGATTTAAAAATCATTTCACCCAGACTTTTTACTATGCTGGTGATGATGGCTCTCACTACTACTTTTGCTACTTCCCCTATTTTTTCCTTCATCACTCGGAAAAATCCCTGGCAGGAATAAAGTTCCCTTTTTTGTCCTCTTTGAGAATTCAGGTAGTTTCTTTTTGAGCGACCTAAGATACCGTTTTCACTGGGTTTATTTTTCTCTTCGTTCTAGACCGTTACTTTTTTTACACTTTCTTTCACTTAGACCCATGGGTTTATGCCCTTTTTAGTTGGCCTTTCTTCTGCAATTGCCCCACTGCGACCGGAGGGGTCCTTTGAGAAGCGTGTTCTATTTACTGAGCTTGATTTTGCTAGTGAGTTGTCAAAAAGACACTGAGCTGAGCTCTCAACCCGAGGATCCCGGTAATCGCGGTATTCTTTTTGGAACCGTGATTTCCAAAACAGAGTTTCCCAGTGTCGGACTCGTAAAGGGTCCTAACTGGATTTGCTCGGGAACTTTAATCGCTCCCGACATCGTGCTGACTGCTAATCATTGCGTCGTCAATGACAACGGGTCTCTAGCTACCCTCAGGTTTACTCTAGATGCTAAATATTCTTCCACTAATACTTGGGTAAATGTTTCATCAATAAGGAATTACAAAACGGGAGATCTCGCTCTACTTAAGCTTGCTTCTCCTGTCATCTCTGCTTCCTCTACGAGTGAGCTTGCTCTGACTGCCATCACCCAGAGCCAAGTGAATCAAATTGCCGAAATCGTAGGCTATGGAGATAGCCAGACAACCACTAATTCCAGCGGGAAAGCCGAAGACAGTGGTGCTGGCACGAAAAGAAAGGGCCAGCTCCGTTTCTCTGGTTTTGACGATAACAATGCCACTCTGGTTTCCAAACCTAGCACTTCTCGACAGATTATTTGCCCCGGCGATAGCGGAGGCCCTTTGTTTTTCAATCAAAATGGACGAAAACAAGTGGCTGGCGTAGCAAGTACTGTGCTTTGGAGAGGCACTTGCGTGACTGTTTCTGAGAGCCATCACGGACACGTTGGCTATCAAACCAATCGCAATTGGATATTACAAAACCTCGCTTATTGGGCAAAAAGAAGGGATGTTTTTAGAGGGGTGAATCCGAGCGGTAATTACTATTTCACTCTCTCGACTGCAGAAGCAGGATCAACCTACAACTTTGGTTCTCCTGCAAGACCAGCATTCAGAATACTCGATGTACCTGGAAAATTCTCCAATGGGGATTGCTCCGTAAACCTCATTCGGTGCAGAAACAATCGAGGGCGGAATTATTTGAGTGCAAGCTCCTGCGGACAGGATACTTTCGAAGCCTTACTCGGCTATGCCTGTTTGGGAAACACAACAAGCCAATCTCCTACGGGTGCCTTTGATCTCTATAGAGTGGATAACTCCGCAACTGGTGCCAGTATTTCAACCAGTCAAGCAGAGGCCAACTCTATTGTTCAGAGAGACCGCAACTGGAGAATTATCGGTTTTCATGGGGTCCACGTATTACCGGGAACTCCTTAGCGGCTCAAAAGACTGACACAAGCTTTGGTTCCATTTCCAGAAATTCCAAAGTTTGAAGAGCCTCCACAGATTCCACTCGCACAATCTGAATTCAAAGTGCAAGATTCTCCCCCATTCTTTAAACCGATACTTGAAAAGGAGAGAGAGTCACCCTCAATCACATGTCGATGGTCCCTCAGATTTCCAGGAGCGATAAAGATCCCGAAAACAAGAAGTCCCTGAGCCAATAGCGCCAAAACAATCTCAGCTTTTTCACTCACACTGCTCACTGCTTTATCTGTGGGAGTGTCTTCTAGACTTTCCGTTTTTTTTGCTACTAGTTTTAGATGGGGACGGTGATTGTGACTGACGTCAGGGGTGGGCTGGTCTGCCCAATTGCGCTGTGCCTTCATACGTACCTCTCAGCTATTTCTAGTAGTAGACCACACAATTGTTCGTAAATTATGAAATCCCAAACTTTTTTTTCGAGATCTTAATTAAAGCGGAACCTACGGGAGGTGCTGTTTTATGTCATTATTTTCAATTACTTACGAGGATGGTGCCGCCGGAGGGACTTGAACCCCCACGCCAAAGGCACTGGCTTCTAAGACCAGCGTGTCTGCCATTTCACCACGGCGGCTTACTCAACACCTTATTTTTTTCTGAGGCTCTTGGCAACCACCTTTACACAATTTGCTACTCCCCCTAAGCTCGCTCCTCATGGCGAAAACATCAAAAAAGAGGGGCTCCTCCACTCATTCTCAGTCTGCTCTGCAGATTTTTGAAATACTTAAGGAGGATTACCCTGACCCAAAAACGGAACTGTTTTTTGAAGATCCTTTTCAGTTATTGATTGCAGTGATTTTGTCCGCTCAATGCACGGATGCCAGGGTAAACTCCGTCACTCCCCAACTTTTCAAAGAGTTCCCCAGTCCGCAGAAACTTGCCAAAGCTCCTGCTCAGAGAGTGGAGACTCTGATTCACTCCTGTGGTTTCTACAAAAATAAGACAAAAGCTATTATTGCTACTTCGCAAAGTTTAATTGAAAAATTTAAGGGAAAAGTACCCGACACCATGGAAGACTTGGTGTCTCTTGCTGGGGTAGGAAGGAAAACAGCAAGCGTGATTTTAAACCAGGCTTTTGATAAACCGGCTATTGCGGTTGATACCCACGTAGCTCGAGTCAGTTTACGACTGGGCTGGACCCGGTCAAAAAACCCTCTCATTATAGAGCGAGACTTGAAAGCTCTTCTCCCGGAATCCCTCTGGGCTTTAGTAAATGGAACTCTGATTCTGCATGGAAGGCGAGTCTGTAAAGCAAGAAAGCCACAGTGCTCTCAATGTCGAGTTGCTTCTCTTTGTCCTTCGGCGACTCATTAACCCCGGTGGAGGTGCACTTCGAACCGTGTGCCTTTTCCTGGCTTTGACTGAACTCGTATTTCACCTTGATGGGCTTCAACAATTTTGTAAACAGTAGCAAGTCCAAGCCCTGTTCCCTTATCTTTCGTCGTAAAAAAAGGCTCGTAGAGATGCTGAAGGACTTCTTCAGTCATTCCTTCGCCTTCGTCTTGAACCCAAAAACAAACCCAATGCGGACTCAATTGCTCACACCCCAACTCAATCACGCCCGCACTCTTCATGGCTTGAACAGCATTAGTCAAAAGATTCCAAGCAACTTGCTTGAGCCGTTCTTCATTTCCATAAGCAAATAGTTTAGAACTAAAAGTAGTTTTTATTTGCACTCCACTTAGAAAAGCTTGCGTGTTTTTCGCTTGAACCACTATTTCAGAGAGCATCCTCTCCAAATCAACCGGTTGGGATTTAAAACTATCGGGCTTAACAAAACCTAAAAATTCCGTAATCAGCCCGTTTAATCTATCAATCTCTTTACTGACAATCTCCATCAGTCGCTTATCTTCACTCCCAAGCGCAGCATCAGACAATCCAGTTCTGAGCATTTGAATACTAGCTGACATTGAAGCCAGCGGATTTCGGATTTCATGAGCAATTCCAGCTGCAAGTTGACCAACGGCAGCGAGCTTTTCATGCTGTTTGAGCTTGTCTTCTAAATGAACTAGCTTGGTAACATCCTGGAAAAGAAGAACTCGTCCGCCACCTTCGCTTTGTCCAAATAAATTTCCCATTCCAGGACTCACTTCAATTTCCGCAACGTCACCCCTTAAAAGTCTTCTGTTTTTACCTGTGCCAATTTCCACAGTTTGTTGAAGACGGGCCTGCCCTTTATGAAGTCTCGCCTTCAAAAAGACTGACCGGTGCCAATCGGTGCCAGTAGCGGAAAGTTCAGTTTCGATTCCTGGCTGGGGAGTATCATCTGATTCATCTTCAATCTTTTGACTGTCTATTTGCTCGAAAAAGGGCAACAAATCAGCTTCTACTTCACTGAGATGCTTTCCTAGCAGCAAGCTTTTATTTTTTCCAAGAATCTGCTCTGCTCCAGGATTCAAAAACCCCACTTTCTTTTCTCTATCGATGGTCAGCAGTCCCGTGGGCATTCCCTCCACAATTCGCTCATAGAGCTCAGTGAGCTTTTCAATTTCCTGATTTTTCTCTTTCAACCCTTTATTTGCATTTCTTAATTGTTCGCTGAGATAGCCTCCCACAAATCCAATGGTGACAAAAATAGCCGAATAAACAGAGACAGCTAAAATAGAAGCATCTGATCCCTGACCAGCCATCCAGGAAACCATCCCGTAGGACAAACAAGACAAGACCGCGGCAAATATAGCTCCTCTTTGGTGGTAACTCAGAGAAGCGATCAGAATCAGGACGAGGTAAAGAAGAACGACCGGATCGGATGACTGATAATTAAAATAGACCCAACTACTCACTCCAAGGTTATCTAGAAGAATATTTAAAAAAGCAGCAATCCAATGATCAGAAGTACGCTCGAGAAGAACGGCTTGTAATAAATTTATCGCAAAGAAAAGACAAATCAGAAAAAGAGCTAAAACAACTGACTTACTAGCTAAAATACCGGGACGCAAAATTTGAAAGGCAGTAAGAAAAAGTAGTATAACGCCGAGAACACCCAATCTTCCCAGCAAAAACCACTGAAGCCCCACTTGTTCTTCTGCAGACGGCGAGGCTCCAAACCAACCTGGAGCTCTTCTTAGAACCTGCTGAACATTTAGCTTCATACGCTATCGGACATTCCAAAGAGTGGAAGATAAATGGCCAAAAGAATTGCCATGATAATTCCTCCTACCCCCACGAGAAGAATGGGATTAAGAAGTGTAGTCATAATATTCACGGCATCATCTACTTCTTCATCGTAAATATCAGAGAGCTTCATCAAAAGATCATCTAATTTACCGGTCATTTCTCCAATATTTACCATGTGAAGAACCATGGGAGGGAAAATCCCTCGTTTTCCAAGGCCCTGCGAAATCGTCTGTCCTTCTGTCACTGCTGCTTTGGCATCTCGGATACATTCCTTAATAGCAAAATTTGCAGTTACTTTTTCGCAGATTTCAAAAGCTGTAATAAGAGAAACTCCACAAGTAACCAAAGTAGAAAGAGTTCTAGTAAACACCGCGATCCCAGATCGCAAAATGAGCATTCCGAAAACCGGAGCTTTCAGCAGCTTAGGATCGATTTGCGCCCGAACGGCAGGCACTTTATAGGCCGACCTCAACCCAAAAACAGCTAGAGCAATTATTCCAAAAAGAGTCATAAAATTTGCCCGCAGCCAATTGGAAATGTTCACTACAAAAAGGGTAATACCCGGCAATGCCCGGCCTTGATACATGCTGACGATCTCGGGAACTACTTTCGTAAGGAGGAAAGATACAACCCCACAAGCAATCACAAAAGTTATTCCGGGGTACATCATTGCTCCAAAAACTTTTCTTCTGATGTTATTAAGTTTATCTAGTTGTTGGCCAATTCTAACCAGTGATTTATCCAATGATCCCGAAATTTCTCCTGCTTCCACTACGCGGATAAAAAACTCCGAAAAGGCTCTGGGATGTTTTTGTAAAGCTTCCGCAAAGCCAAGGCCAGACTCGATGTCCTCTTTGATGGATTGAAGCACTTTTTTAAATTCAGGTCTTTTTTCTTGCTCTGAAAGAATCTGCAGTGAAAGAACGATGGTTACCCCAGAGTTGATCAGGGAAGACAACTGTCTTGTGAAAATGATAAGACCCTTGAGATCAATAATAGCCCCGGCACTGAAGTTCAGATTTAATTTGAAATTGAACGCGCTATCCGAACGTTCCACATTGAGAGGACGAATCTGCATAGAAACGAGGCGACTCTTCACTTCTTCAACTGTTGTTCCCTCGATTTCACCGGAAACAGTTTCTCGATTGCGAGTCATTCCCTTGTATCGATACTTCATAATAGCGGTCTCCCTTAGGAAGCTCTTCGCTCAGGAGTAGTCAAAAGCCGCAACAAATCCCCTGGGTCTGGAGTAGCTGAAACGGCTTCGCTTTCATTCACCAGTCCCTCTCTCACCAAGTAGGAAAGGGATTGGTTAAGAGTAATCATTCCACTTTGTTCCTGACCGACTAACATTGCGGATTGAACCTGATGCAGTTTGTTTTCTCGGATAAGGTTTCTAATAGCTGCATTAGGAACCATCACTTCGACAGCAACCATCCGGCCTGTTTGATCTTTTTTGGCAACTAAAGTCTGACAAATCACACCTTCCAAAGTGAGAGACAACTGAACTCGAATTTGCTCTTGATGATCGGTGGGAAAACTTTGGATGATACGAGTAATAGTTTGATGAGCACTACTCGTGTGTAGAGTAGAAAGAACAAGGTGTCCGGTTTCAGCTAAAGTGAGAGCTGTTTCAATGGTTTCTTTGTCCCGCATTTCTCCCACTAAAACGATATCCGGATCTTCACGAAGCGAAGCTTTGAGTGCGCTGGAAAATGAATGGGCATCCGTGCCCAGCTCTCTTTGATTAATCACAGAACGTCGATGAGAGTGAATAAACTCAATAGGATCTTCGATGGTCAACACATGAAGATTTTCATTGTCATTTAAATAATCAATCAATGAAGCAAGAGTTGTGGTTTTTCCTGATCCCGTAGCTCCAGTAATAAGAATTAATCCCTTTGGCTTATGAATGAGCTCTCTCACCACTGGAGGCAGTCCTAAATTTGATAGTTTTGGAATATCAAAAGGGATATGTCGGAAAGCCCCAGCTATTGCTCCCCTTTGATAATAAATATTAGCCCTGAAGCGAGCTAAATCTTTAATCCCAAAAGAAAGATCAAGTTGACGTTCATTTTCTAGTTGAGCTTTTTGCTTTTCAGTCAAAATCGAATAGCAGAGCTCTTTGGCGTCAGCAGGCTTGAGGGCTTCCAGTTTTGTTCGCACCATTCGCCCATTCACTCGAAAGGAAGGAGCACATCCACTGGTAACATGAAGATCGGAAGCTTTGTTTTCGAGCATAGCTCTTAAAAGGCGATTGAGACTAATCATGTTTAATGAGATCTCCGTCAGGTCTTGAGTTATTTAATACTTCATGAAGAGTTGTCTCACCACGAGACAATTTAAGAAGAGCGCTTCTTCGCAGAGTAAGCATCCCCTTTGAAACGGCTACTTTTTTAATTTCGTCAGCGGTAGCTCCTCTTACAACGAGATTCCTAATGTCCTCGTCCATTGCGAGAACTTCGAAAATCCCTCTTCGGCCTTTGTAGCCAGTTTTTGCGCACTTATCACAACCCTTGGGCTTCATGGGGGTACAAACTTCTAATAATTCAGGTGTCATCTCGGCTTCCACTAGCATTTCTTGAGTGATGCTTGGATCAGGCTCTTTGCAATGAGGACACAGCATTCGAACGAGCCTTTGTGCTTGTATCAAAGTAACAGCTGCAGTAATCAAAAATGGCTCAAGCCCCATGTGTCTCAAGCGACTGACAGTACTAGGTGCATCATTCGTATGAAGAGTAGAAAAAACCATGTGGCCCGTTAGAGCCGCTTTTACTGAAATTTCTGCTGTTTCTTGATCTCGAATTTCTCCTACCATGATGATGTCAGGATCTTGTCTTAAAAAAGAACGTAGAGCTCCCGCAAAAGTCATCCCTATGGACTCTTTCACATGAACTTGGTTAATTCCTAAAAGTGTGTACTCAACCGGATCCTCTGCTGTCGAAATATTTACATCTGGAGTATTTAAACCAGAAAGCGCAGCATACAATGTAGTCGTTTTTCCGCTTCCAGTAGGCCCTGTTACCAAAATCATTCCATAAGGTTGCTCTGCTGCTTTCTTGAACAACTCTAATTGTTGCGGCTCCATCCCCACTTGGGACACATCCGGAGTAGACCCCCCTTGGTCCAAAAGCCTCATCACTACTTTTTCCCCATGAATGGTCGGAACCAAGGAGACACGAACATCCAATGTACGTTCTTTGGTTCGAATTTGGATTCGGCCGTCTTGGGGGAGTCGTTTTTCTGAGATGTCGAGATTCGACATCACTTTAATTCGAGCGGGCACCATCGGCCTGAACTGAACCGGAATCTTCATGATTTCATGTAAAGATCCGTCTATTCGAAATCGAACTCGAGTGTACTGTTCAAAAGGCTCAAGGTGAATGTCACTGACTTTTCTTCTGATCGCCTCTAAGAAGATTTTGTTAATTAGCTTTATGACTGGCTTACTATCAACTCTTTCCGAGTCAATTGATTCAGACTGGCTTTGTACCTGTATTCCGACATTTGTTTTTTCGTTATCCGCAAATTCCTCCACAGCCGACATTGCATTTTCGGGTTCTTGATAAATACTACTGAGAGCTTGGTGGATTCCCGATTCTGTGGCGAGAACTACTGCAACTTCAAGATTTGTCATGAAACGAACATCATCGATAGCTGAAATATTAGTAGGATCCGAAATGGCCATCGTGATTCTATTTCCTTCACGAGAGACAGGGATCATGCCATGTTTCAAGCAGATTGACTTGGGAATCAATTCAGTGAGCTCTTTATCAATCTCTATTCCTTCCAAAGAAACAGCAGAGATCCCATACTGAGTGCTCAAAAAACTGATCAGTACATTCTCATTCACATGGCCCAACTTCACCAGGGAACTCCCTAAGCGAGTTTTCTCCTGTGCTTGAAGAGCTACTGCGGAATTCAACTGCTCATTTGTAATGAGGCCTTTTGAAACCAACAAGGCACCCAGTTTGCCTGCAGACATGGGCCCAACCTTTTCGAGTTAAGTACTTAAAATGACGGAAAATGAACGGAAAGACGCTTGGTCTAATTATACTCTAAAATTTAACAAAACCCTTGGCTGATTTAATAAGTGTAACGCTAGGAGACTATCAAACTCTTTCCTGTCATTTCCTGAGGCAAAGGAATTCCCCAAAGGGACAGCAAAGTGGGTGCGATATCAGATAGTTTTCCCGTCGCGGCAAGTTTTAGTTGGGGTTGAAGAGGGTCAATTAAAATAAAAGGCACGGGTAGCAAAGTATGAGAAGTCAGGGGTCTTCCCTGCTCATCTAGCATTTTTTCACAGTTTCCGTGGTCCGCGGTGAGCACCGCGAAAGAACTAGTCTTTTTGAGCCAGTCAAAAATTCTCCCCAAACAACTATCAACGACTTCTACTGCTTGAATCGCAGCTGACAAGTTACCGGTATGTCCGACCATGTCTGGGTTGGCAAAATTCACTACTGCAAATTGATATTGGTTTGTCTCTAACTCTTTTAAAAGAGCCTCCGTTACTGCAAGAGCACTCATTTCAGGCTTGAGGTCGTAGGTTTTTACTTCTCTAGGCGAGGGAATCAAAACTCTTTTTTCCCCCTCAAACACTTTTTCTTCACCCCCATTAAAAAAATAAGTTACGTGAGCATATTTTTCCGTCTCAGCAATTCTTAGCTGCTTCCACTTTCTTAAGCTCACTACTTCCCCCAGGGTCATGGGGACTTTTGCTTTCTGAAATGCCACTGGCAAATTGAAAGTGTGATCATAAGGCGTCATGCACACAAATCCTGATAAGACAGGTTCTCTCTCCCTTTTAAACCCTTGAAAGTTTTTTTCATTCATTGCCCGGGTAATCTGTCTTGCTCTGTCTGCTCTGAAGTTGAAAAAAACAACTCCATCCCCGTCCTGCATTCCTTGGTAGTCTTGAGCGCTAGCAGGAAGAATAAATTCATCTGTTTGATTCTTAGCATAGCTAGATTCAACATAGGCTTCGGCACTTCGAAATTTCTCAGCCGCTTTCCCTTCTACAATCGCAGAATAAGCTGATTGGGTTCTCTCCCAGCGACTATCTCTGTCCATTGCGTAGAAGCGCCCACTGATAGTCGCTATTTCTCCTATCTTTTCCTTTTTCAAAAATTCCTGAAGCTCCTGGATAAACCCTTTTCCAGAAGTTGGAGAAGTATCTCTTCCGTCTAAGATGCAATGGATTTTTATCGATTGAATTCCTTCTTGCTTCGCTAATTGAATTAAAGCAAACAAGTGACTCAAATGACTGTGAACCCCTCCGTCCGAAAGAAGTCCCATCAAGTGGAGAGAAGCTGAGCCAGTTTTTTTCTTAATTGTTGTGAAAAGCCGAAGAAACTCAGGATTTTTAAAGAAGCTTTTGTCTTCGATAGCCCGGCTGATTAACGAGAAATCCTGAAACACCACTCTTCCGGCTCCAATATTGAGGTGTCCTACTTCCGAATTCCCCATAAACCCCTTGGGAAGACCTACGTATTTTTCAGATGCTTCTAATTGCGTGTGAGGAAACGTTTTCCAAAGTTCCCCATAAACGGGAGCCGCAGCCTGGGCCACCGCGTTATTCTCTCGTGAGGGGTTAATTCCAAAACCGTCCAAAATAATTAAAACCCCAGTACGAATCCCTCTAGTTAGGTCTTTTTCCATGTCCTTATTGGTAACATGAAACACTTTCAGCGGGGAGAGAAAAGCTTGAAATCTCTTATTATTCCGCATACCTTTTATAGCGAAAAAGATATCAAACTCGGAGATTCACCATGATCGATTTCAAACTCACCGATGAGCAAATAGCCCTTAAAGAAACTGTTAGAAAATTTGTTCAATCTGAAATTATTCCAAATGCTCACCGCTACGACGCTACAAGTGAGTTCCCTCACGACATTATTCGGAAGGCTTGGGAAAACGGCCTCATGAACCCTGCAGTTCCAGAAAAGTTTGGTGGCCTGGGTTTAGGAATTCTGGAAGACGTCATTATGAATGAAGAGATGGGTGCAGGTTGTTTAGGAATGACGACGAGTATTGCTGTGAATACTCTAGCTCTCTACCCCATTCTCATTGGAGGAACAGATGAGCAAATCAAACACTGGATTACTCCTTTTCTCAATGAGCCCAAATTAGCTTCTTTCTGTCTCACTGAACCTGGAGCTGGGTCGGATGCAGGCGGATTGTCTCTTCAAGCAAAAGATGAAGGAAGCCACTTTGTTTTAAACGGCTCCAAAATGTGGATCACTAATGCTGGACACGCCGATCTGTTTACTGTGTTCGCCACAACTAATAAAGAACTTCGTTCTAAAGGAACCGTTTGCTTAGCAGTTCCAGCCAAAACCCCGGGGATTTCACTTGGAAAGCACGAAGACAAAATGGGTCAACGCTGTTCTGATACTCGAGCGATTAATTTTGAAAACGTGAAAGTCCCCAAAGAGAATCTCATCGGAAAAATTGGGGATGGTTTTAAGATAGCTCTTCGCACTCTTGATAAGACAAGAACACCTATTGCAGCAGGAGCGGTAGGAGCTGCACGAGCAGCAATGGACTATTCCGTGAAATATTCCAAAGAGAGAAAGCAATTTAACCAGCCCATTTCCAACTTCCAAGGAATTCAGTTCATGTTGGCTGACATGGCCACTAAAGTAGAAGCAGGTCGACTCCTCTGTTATCAAGCTGCTTGGGCTCTTGATAACGGTCAGGACAAAATGGGAAGTTACTACGCTTCTCTCGCAAAGCGTTTCTCGGCTGATATGGCGATGGAAGTAGCAACTGATGCAGTCCAGGTTTACGGTGGATACGGATACACCAAGGAATATCCAGTGGAAAAAATCATGCGCGATGTGAAGCTAGTGCAAATTTACGAAGGCACAAGCCAAATTCAAAGAGTCGTAATTGCACGTCATCTTTTAGGAGAATGAGGTAAGAACCATGAATATCTTTGTTTTGCTAAAACAAGTCCCCGACACTGAAACAAAAATAAAAATTGCTGCTGACAAGAAGTCGATTGAAAAAGGCGACATCAAGTGGGTCATCAATCCCTATGATGAGTTCGCTATTGAGCAAGCTTTAAAAACAAAAGAACAACTCAAAGCCGGCTCAGTTACGGTTGTTTCTGTTGGGCCAGATAGAGTAGTAGAAGCTCTCAGAACTGCAGTTGCGATGGGTGCAGACAACGCCTGTCATGTCAAAACAGATCAAGACCTGGATACTTACCTCGTAGGGAAGGCCCTAGCCGAAGTAGTTAAAAAAGAAAGTGGCCAACTGATTTTCACTGGAAAACAAGGGATTGATGATGACCAAGCTGCTACTTTTGGTTACGTGGCCGAACTCTTAAGTTGGCCCTCTGCTTCGATGGTTGTGAAGTGCGAAGTAGCTGCAGATAAAGTGGTGGTTCATCGAGAAGTAGAAGGCGGAACCCGTTTCGTTATCCAAATGCCAGTCCCTGCCCTAGTAGCAGTGGATAAAGGGATCAACACTCCCCGTTATGCAAGTTTGCCAGGGATCATGAAAGCCAAGAAAAAAGAAATCAAAACCTATTCTTTAGCTGATCTGGGTTTAGGTTCAGAAGCTCCTAAAACAAGTTCTTCCGATTTTGCACTTCCACCCGAGAGACAGGCTGGAAAGAAGATAGCCGGAGATGCTGCAACTCAGGCCAAAGAACTCGTAAGAATGCTCAGAGAAGAAGCAAAAGTTATCTAATAAGAGGAACGACTATGTCTACTTACTTAATTGCTGAACACAAAGAAGGACAACTCAAAAGAGTTAGCATCGAAATCTTAAGTGAATGCTTAAAACAAGGAACTCAACCTACTTGTATTCTTTTGGGATCAGGTTCTCTAGAAGGTGCTGCAGCAGAACTAGGAAAACACGGTGCTTCGAAAGTAGTCATTTTAGAGCACTCTGACTTAGCTTCATACTCAAACGAAGGCTATGCCAATGCTCTCTATGCTTACCTTTCCAAGCAATCACCTTCTGTCATTATTTCTGGAGCAAGTTGGCAGGGAAAAGACTATTTGCCTCGATTAGCAGCAAAGTTTCAAGTTGGTATGGCAACGGACTGTACGGAGTTTAAGCTGTCTGGTAATTCAGCAACGGTGAGACGACCTGTTTTTGCAGGGAAATGCTCCAAATCCGTTTCTTTTAATGCGAGCCCGGCAATTTTTTCAGTGCGTCCCAATGTGCTTGCTGTAAGCGGTGGACAAAGTGTTACTCCTCAAATTGAAAAGACCGGTGCTGAAGTAGGATCCATCAAAGCCAAAATTACAGAAGTACTCTCAAGCGGTCAGAAAAAAGTAGACCTCACTGAAGCAGATATCATCATTTCAGGAGGCAGGTCCCTCAAGAGTGCTGACAATTTTAAACTTCTCTTTGATTGCGCAGAAGTGATGGGAGCAGCTGTAGGGGCTAGTCGTGCGGCAGTAGATGCTGGTTACGCACCTCACGATATGCAAGTAGGCCAAACCGGAAAAACAGTAAGTCCTAAACTTTACATCGCTTGTGGAATATCGGGAGCAATCCAACACTTGGCTGGAATGCGGACTTCAAAAGTGATTGTGGCAATCAACAAAGATCCAGAAGCCCCCATTTTTCAAAAAGCAGATTACGGAATTGTGGGAGATCTTTTCGAGGTAGTGCCTCATCTAACGGAAGAACTCAAAAAACTAAAAGCGCATTCTTAGAAGAAGAATTTCCAACGTTTCTTGGGGGCGGCTCTTGTCCCTTTTTCACATATCATTTCTTTTTGGGGGTCTTGAGATTTGCAGACCGCCTGGCAAGCTTCACTCAACGGTCCTGATTGATTTTGGGTAGTGTAAACAGCCAATTCAATTGGCTGCTTTGCCCCCCCTTCCCATTCCAAGTAACCCAGCACCTTCTGTTTCCTGAGAACTTTTATTCTAGAGAAGTACCGCTCATGAGAGGGATTATCTGCCCGAAACCAGTCCAAAAACCCATCCCAGTCCTCAAAGACATCTCGGCTCCTTCCCCTGTCCACTTCAATTTCCATTTTTTCAAAAGGAAAGAGTTTCAAAACTCTTCTGACGAGCGAAAGAACAAACTCCGTTTCCTTCCACAACTCGCCGAATGCAACAGCAAACCGATTTCCCAGTTGTTCATTTTCGCAATAAACAGGCAACTTTTTATAATTGGGAGGAAAACCCTCAAAAATCCGAATAGCGCTTTTCTGTTCCATCGCTTTCTGTTCTATCTGGTTCATTCAATAGGTTCCACATTTTTATAAAAAAACTCTTCCATTTTCCCTCAGCCTGATAAAGAATCTCGCGGTAGAATCAAGTTAATTAAATACCTTTTAAAAAGGGGGTCCCTACTATGGCAGCAAGTGACGATTATCGAGGTTGGCCACATTTGATGTGTTCTGGGTTTGATGCAGATAAACGGGCCCTCATGTCCTACGACAATATCTACAACTTTTTAAAGACTCTTCCTGAAAAAATCGGAATGCAGAAGATGGGCCTTCCTATTGTCTACAAAGTGACTCGAGAGGATCATCCCGATGTGGGTATCACCGGGGTAACGATTATTGCTACTTCTCATATCAGCATTCATACTTTTCCCCGTGGACAAAAAGACGGGAAGAAAAAACCTCGTGGCGTAGAAAGACGGGTTTTTCGGCCCTTCTTTACTTTCGATTGTTACAGCTGCAAAGGTTTCAATCCCGATATCGTCTATGATGAGCTAAAAAAATATTTCCGCCCCAAAACAATTGAAACTGCATTGGTTTATCGACTTCGTGAGGAAGAAGAACTTATCGAAGTAGAAAACTACTAAATTAGCGCTTAGTAGAAACCGTATCTTACGTTAAAACTTAAAGTCCGGTTGATCGGTTGGTTTACTCCAAAACCATCAGCCGGCACTGTCCATTCAAAAGCTGCACCTACTGAAGTGAACTGGGTGAGGTAATAATTGGCTGTTGAAAACACCGATATGCTTCTTCCCGCGGCATCGGGTAAGTCTTGGCCATTTATTTCTTTGTCAAATGTCCAAGACTGAGTGCTTCCTCCACCTAAATTAAATTGGCGATTAAAAGCATAACTAAGAGATTCGGTAAGGTTAATTTGGTTTTCCCTCACCCACCGACCTTTTAGGTTTCCGTAGGGGGTTACAAAAGTAAAATCTACGTTTCCCAGCCATCCATAGTAGTCTTTTCTAAAGCTCAATCCTATCAGCGGCTCCCAAAGTCCATTACCAGTGCCGGGCTTCATTCTTCCTTGTTCATTGATCTCAGTAAGACCCGATGGAATTTTTCCTCCCATGACTAAACTCATAGTAGGAAAAGGATCTTCT
>Ga0214917_10002323_pt1 | contig 23355 bp, 21 predicted proteins | sample LL_1208_BB_MetaG_FD_177983 | JGI IMG/M metagenome (GOLD analysis project Ga0214917, IMG submission 177983) | Freshwater microbial communities from Lake Lanier, Atlanta, Georgia, United States - LL_1208_BB | ecosystem: Environmental > Aquatic > Freshwater > Lake | place: USA: Georgia | collected...
CCGCAACGCGAGCGCCGCCTGCCGGGCCTCGGCAACAGCGACATCGGCAACCGCCCCAATCACCCGCCTCGTCACCTTGCCCGACTTCTTGAAGAACAGGCAGTACGCCGCCGCCCCATTCCGCGACGCCCGCAGGAACAGGCCGGGGGTTTCGGCGTCGCGCCACTGCACGCGACCCTCGGCATCGGTTTCAACGGCGCCTTGGGCCACAAGGCGGCAGGCGGCATCGACGCGGGCGGGCGTGAACTTGAACGCCCGGCAGGCGGGATCGGTGAAGTCGGGCTCGGGCGACCGCTGCGACATCGTTTCACCCCTTAAAACGTGCCCGAGCGACGCCCGCCTGCCCCGCAGCCAGACGCGTCCCCGGGTTGCCTGGGTTACCCCTGGGATACCCGGGCAGTATATCGGCATAGAAAACGCGGGAGAAACAGCAATCTCCCGCGGGATGTCGGCGCATGAAAAAAGCCCCTTTTTTAGGGGCTTTTTTGCGGTTTCACTCGGTTTTTTCTGCAGTGCCTCGTCTTGGACTCGAACCAAGAACCCTCTGATTAAGAGTCAGATGCTCTGACCAATTGAGCTAACGAGGCGGCACCGTTTTTTACCCGTCGGGCTGGCGTCCGGCAAGGCCCGCCCCCCCCGCGCCGCGTTGAGCGATTCCGGCGAACCGGCTACATTTCCCGCTCCGCGTACGACACCACTCACTCTCGCTGAGGTTTTCATGGGCAGGTTCGATGGGATGAAGGGGCTGGTTCTCGGCGTGGCCAACGATCACTCGCTGGCCTGGGCGATCGCGCGGGAAGTGCTCGCCGGCGGCGGCCAGATCGGGTTCTCGCACCTGCCCGACCGGCCCGACGACGAGCGGCAGCGCAACCGTCGCCGCGTGGCCCAACTGACCGACCCGGAGCCCAACGCGAAGTTTCTCGTGCCGATGGACGTCTCCAGCGACGAGCAGATCGGCGCCGTCATGGACCGGGCCGCGCAGGAGTTCGGCACGCTCGACTTCGTCGTGCACTCCATCGCCTACGCTCCGCTGGACGACCTGAAGGGGGAGACGACCGACTGCAGCCGCGAGGGATTCCGCACCGCCATGGAGACCAGCGCCTACAGCCTGCTGGCGGTGGGCCGTCTGTGCCGGAAGATCCTGGCCAAGGATGCCTCGATCCTCACGCTCACCTACTTCGGCGGCGAGAAGGTCGTCCCCGGCTACAACATCATGGGCGTCTGCAAGGCGACCCTGGACGCCTGCGTCCGCTACATGGCCTACGACCTCGGGCCGGCGGGCGTCCGCGTCAACGCGGTCAGCGCGGGGCCCGTGCGCACGCTGGCCGGACGCGGCGCCGGCGTGGACGAGATGCTGGGCCTCTACGAGCGGATGGCGCCGCTGGGCCGGAACATCTCCCAGGAGGAGGTCGGCAGGGCCGGCGCCTGGCTGCTGTCCCGCGACTCCTTCGGCATCACCGGCGAGATCCTGCACGTCGATGCCGGATACAACATCATGGGCTCGCCGGGCCGCCTGCTGGAACTCGTGCAGCAGCCCACCTGACAATCAGGGCGGATCGTAGCCGCCGGGATGCCAGGGATGGCAGCGGCAGATGCGGGCGATGCCGCGCAGACTGCCGCGGACGGCGCCATGCCGCTCGACCGACCGCCGGAAGTAGGTACTGCACGTCGGCTGGAACCGGCAGTGCCGGCCCAACAGCGGACTGATCAACGCCTTGTAGGCGACGATGCCGGCGACGATGCCGGCGGACGCCACGCGGTCGCAGCCGCGTCCGATCGCCCGCACGAGATGCGAAGGCCGCATGCCGGTCACCTCCGCCGGTGCAGCGGCCGGCCGGCGGGTGGCGGCGTTCCCCCCGGCTCCGCGGCCGCCGGGGCGGCTGCCGCATAGCCCGGACGGGCCACCACGCGGGCGGCCAGGTCGCGGAGCATGGCCTGCACCCGCTCGGCTCCCGCCAGCCCGGCCGGCGCGCCGCCGGACCGCACCACCACGACGAAGTCGTTGCCCGCCGGCAGGAGCGGTCGCACCTGGCGGAACGCCTCGCGCAGCCGCCGCTTCCACCGATTGCGCACGACCGCGTTGCCGATCCGGCGGGAGACCGAGACCCCCAGCCGGGCCGGGGTCGCCGGAAAGGGCGACGGGCTGCCGTAGAGCACGAGCGGACCGGCGGCGGCACTGCGCCGTACGGCGAACACGCGGGCGAAGTCGGCCGGTGCCACGATCCGCGCCGACCGCGGAAAGCCGGCGTCGCCGGCGGACGCGGCCATCACCAGCGCACGAGCGGCCGCGGTGCGGCCGTGCCGACGGCGGCCTTCGCCGCCTCCAGCAACCGCTCGCGCGTCGCCGCGTCGGTCAGTTCGGGCAGCATGATCTGGACGACCGCGATGAGGTCGCCACGGGCGCCGTTGGAGTGCCGCACGCCCATGCCCGCGGCACGGAGGCGACGGCCTCCGGACGTTCCGGGAGGGATCCGCAGGCTGATCGTGCCCCAGGGCGTGGGCACGTCGACCTTCGCCCCCTCGATCGCCTCGGCGAGGGTGATCGGCAGCACGACTTCGAGCGTGTCGCCGTCGCGGCGGTACGCGGCATGCGGTTCCACCCGCACCTCCAGGAGCAGGTCTCCGGCCGGGCCGCCCCCGGACCCGGGCAGGCCCTGGCCACGCAGCCGCATCCTGGCGCCGTCGGGCAATCCCTGCGGAATCGTGACGCTGATCGTCTCGCTCGTGCCGTTGCGATCGACGCGGACGTCGGTCTTGCCCCCCTCGATCGCCAGCTTGAACGGCACGTCGATCCGCGCGTTGAGGTCGGCCCCGGCCGCCTGCGCCGCCTTGCGTCGCCCGCGGGCTCCACGGCCCGCACCGCCGCCCCGGAGCATGTCCGCGAATCCGCCGCCACCGAACAGGCTCTCCAGATCGATCTCGCCACCACCGGGGAATCCGCCCGCGCCGGGGAAGGGCCCGCCACCAGCCCATCCTCCCGCCGGTCCACCGGGCCCGCCCGCGCCGACGCCCTCGAAGGAGCTGCCGTAGCGGTCGTACATCTCCCGTTTGCCGGGGTCGTTCAGCACGTCGAAGGCGGCCTGCACCTTCTTGAACTTCTCCTTGGCGGAGTCGTCGTCGGGATGCAGGTCGGGATGGTACTTCCGCGCCAGGTCGCGATAGGCCTTGCGAATGTCCTCGGCCGACGCCGACTTCGGCACGCCGAGAGTCTGGTAGTGATCTTCCGCCATGGACGGGCTTCTCAGGAACTCCGCGACCACTCCCACGACCCGCGGGAAGGGATCCGGTCATCATTCCAACTGCGGGCGGAAAAAGCCATCCTCTCCCGTTTTCCACCGCGCCGACCCGGGGGTCGAGCCGCCCTTCAGCTCCGCGATTTCCTCGACTTCGTGGAGGTCGCCCGGCCGCGGCCGCCCCCGACGAGGCCCGTCAACCCCGGCAGCACGCCGTCCCCTCCCGCCGTCGCTGGCAGGGCGACCCCGGCGTCGGGGGCCGGCTGCTCGAGCATCTGGAGCTGGCAGCGGACCGGCGTCTCCCCGGCCGCGGGATGGAGGAGGTGGAAGACGCCGTCGGCGTCGAGCTGCCGCGCCCGCGTGTTGTCGCTCAGGTAGACGGGGATGATCTCCTGGAGGATGCGGCCGGCGAGCTGCGGCACGAGCACGGGGAACATGATCTCCACCCGCCGGAAGAAATTCCGCGGCATCCAGTCGGCGCTCGAGAGGAACACCTGCGCCTCGTCGTCCGGCCCGAACACGTAGATGCGGCTGTGCTCCAGGAAGCGATCGACGATGCTGCGGACGCGGATCGTCTCGCTCAGCCCGCGCACCCCGGGCCGCAGGCAGCAGATGCCACGAGCCACGATGTCGATCGGCACGCCGGCCTGGCTCGCCCGGTACAGCGCCTCGATGACCGTGTGGTCCACGAGCGAATTGAGCTTGGCGAAGATCCGCGACGGCCGGCCCGCCCGCGCCCGCTCCGTCTGCTGCTCGATGAGCTCCAGCGTCCGCCGGTGCAGGTCGTTGGGCGCGACCACCAGCTTCCGCCACGCGTGCCCCTGCGAGTAGCCGGTGAGCAGGTTGAACAGCGCCGACGCATCCTCCGCGATGGCCTCGTCGGCGGTGAACAGTCCCAGATCGGTGTAGACCGAGGCCGTGGTCGGGTTGTAGTTGCCCGTGCCCAGGTGCACGTAGCGCCGCAGCCGCTGACCCTCGTTCCTGACCACCATCGACACCTTGCAGTGGGTCTTGAGGTCGAGGAAGCCGAACACGACGTGCACGCCCGCCCGCTCCATCTGCCGTGCCCAGCTGACGTTGTTGGCCTCGTCGAAGCGGGCCTTCAGCTCCACGAGCGCCGTCACCTGCTTGCCCGACTCCGCGGCCGCGATCAGCGCGCGGGAAATCGGCGAGTCGCCGCTGGTGCGGTAGAGGGTCTGCTTGATGGCCAGCACGCGGGGGTCGTTGGCCGCGCTCGTGACGAATTCGACCACCGGGTCGAACGACTCGTAGGGATGGTGCAGGAGGATGTCCCCCGCGGCGATCGCGGAGAAGATGTCGCCGCGCCGCCGTTCCAGGCCGCGGGGCGTCCGGGGGATGAACGGCTTGTCGTGGAGCTTCTCGAAGCCGGGCAGCTTGTAGAGGTCCCAGAGGGCGGTGAGGTCGAGCGGCCCGTCGATGCGGTAGACCTCGCTGTACCCGTCGCCCGTGCCGTCGTGCAGGTCCTCGGCGTCGATGATCATGTGGGCCAGCGCCTCGTCGGCCTTGGAGGCGATCTCGATCCGCACCGCCTGCCCGCGCTGCCGGGCCTTGAGGCGATCTTCGATCAGCCGCAGCATGTCGTCCGACTCCTGCTCCAGCAGTTCCAGGTCGCTGTCGCGGGTGATGCGGAACGCCGTCCACGACCGCACCTGGAAGCCGCCGAACAGTTCCGGCAGCCGGGCGGCGACGACGTCCTCCAGCAGCACGAAGCTCGTGCGGCCCGGCACGGTCGCCGGCAGGCTGATGATCCGCGGCAGCACCTGGGGTACCTGGACCACGGCGAACAGCCGCTTGGGGCCGAGCCCTTCGGCGTGCTCGAGCATCACGCCCAGATACAGTCCGCGATTGTGGTAGCGGGGCGAGGGGTGGGCCGGATCGACCGCCATGGGAGTGAGGATCGGCAGGACGCGTTCCTGGAAGAAACGGTCGATGTGCTCGCGCCGCGGCCCCTCGAGGGCGTCGTAGCGGAGCAGTTCGAAGCCCTCCACGGCCATCGCCGGACCGATGCTTTCCTTCAGGCAGCGGTACTGCCTGGCGACGAGATCCTGCGTCCGCTTGGCCACCGCCTTGAGCTGCTCGATCGCGCTCAGGCCATCCGGCGCGTGATCCTGGGGGGCGCTCTCGCCGAACGCCTGCTCGCGCACGCCCGCCAGCCGCACCATGAAGAACTCGTCGAGGTTGGAGCTGAAGATCGCCAGGAACTTGAGCCGCTCCATCAGCGGGTTCTCCGGGTTCTCGGCCTCCTCCAGCACCCGCAGGTTGAATTCGAGCCAGCTCAGCTCGCGATTGATGAAGCACTCCGGTCCGATCGCCACGTCCACTGCATGCTCGCGTGTCAACGTACGTTCCTCTCGTGGTCCTGCGTATCGGGCCGGTGGTCGGCGGGGCGGGGCGGCCGCGGGCCCGGGCCGCTTGACGCGGCCTGCATCGGGCGAGCAGAGTGTACCGCTCAGGGGATCGCCCCCACAGAGCCCGCGCGGCACTGAACGAGATCTTTACATTCCGGACATTCCGGCCCCTTCCCTTCCCGCCCCCGAAGGCCCCCGTGCGGCGATGCCCGACGACGACGCCCTCTGGCACGACGTCATGCGGGCGCTGTCGGCACTGTCCGCAGCATGCCTGCCCGGAGGCCGGGGCTGGGCCGCCGCGGTGGCGAGCATCGTCGAGGCGACCGTCGCCAAGCCCGGCAACGTGCATCCCGGCGCGGCATTCGCCGATCTGTGCCATGCCGATCTGGTGGCGGCCGGCCTCGCCATCGCGCCGGCCCTGGACGCGGCCGCGGACGTGCCGCTGGGCCGCACGATCCTGGCCGCGGTCACGGCGGCCACCGCCGTGACGCCCTCCAACGCGAACCTGGGCATCGTGCTGGCGATCGCCCCGCTGGCGGCCGCCGACGACGCCCCGTCGGCAACGGTGGACGATCCCACGCTCGGGCTCTGCCGGGCCGCCGCCGCGACGCTGTCACGCCTGTCCTCCAGCGATGCGGCCGACGTCTGGCGGGCCATCGCGATCGCCCGGCCGGGCGGCCTCGGCCGCCGGGCCGAGCACGACCTCGCCGGCCCGCCTCCGAGCGACTTGCTCGCGGCGATGCGGCTGGCCGCACCGCAGGACGCGATCGCGCGGCTCTGGAGCGACGGCTACGAGTGGCTCCGCGCGGGCCTCGTGGCGGACCTGCTGGCCGCATTGGCCGCCGGGCGGTCGCTCCACGCGGCCGTCGTGGACGCCTTCCTCTGCCAGCTCGCGCGGGAGCCCGACTCCCTGATCGAGAGGCGGCACGGCCCCGACGTGGCCGCCGACGTCTCGCGGCGGGCCGCCGCGGCCCGCGGGGACGACGCCCGCATCGTCGCCTTCGACCGGTTCCTGCGGTCGCCGCGGCGGCTCAATCCCGGCACCACGGCCGATCTGACCGCGGCGGGAATCTATATGCTGCTGCGGACGGGGCGGCTGCGGCCGCCAGCCCGTCCCCCTTCCCACGGTGGATCACCGCCATGACGCTCCTGCCTGCCGCCTCCGACCATCCCGGCGACGAGCGGTTCACCGTCCGCCTGCGCAAGGCCGTGCACGTGTTCTGCGCCGGACACTTCATCACGCTGACCGACGACCTCTGCGAGGCGGTGCACGGGCACAACTGGCTGGTCGGCGTCGACGTCGCGGGGCCGCCCGATCCGCACGGCATGGTGGTCGACTTCATCCGCCTGCGGGATGCGCTCACGACGATCGTGACCCGGCTCGACCACCGGATGCTCCTCCCCACGCGCAGCCGTCTGCTGCAGGTCTCGACCGGTCCGGGGCCGACGACCGACGGGATCGCCGGTCCCGCCGAGGTGACCGTGCGGTTCAAGGACCGTCGCTGGGTGTTTCCCGCGGACGACTGCCTGCTGCTGCCGGTGGCGAACACCACGGCCGAGTGGCTGGCCCGCTGGATCGGTCACCAACTCAGCGACGCCCTGGCGGCCGCCGGCTGCCCGATCGACGGCCGCCTGCGGATCGAGGTGGACGAGTGCCTCGGACAATCGGCCGTGTGGGAGTCGGCCGCGTCAGGCATCCACGACCAGGATCCTTCCCGCCGCCTCGAGTGACAGCGACAGGCGACCCGACTCCGGATCGCCTGCCTCGCCGCGTGCGGACTCGAGCCGGCCCGACTCCATCCGGCCCGACTCCAGACGGATGTGCATCAGCCCGGAGCCGTCGGGATGCCGCTCCACCGCGCCGACCGCCCCCAGGGTGAGGCCGGCGTCGGCCAGGTAGCGGAGAAAATCAGACGACTGATCGACCACGCGGACCAGACGAAACCGCGTGCCGCCGGCACAGTCGGCCAGCGTCCGCGCCGCCGGCTCCGCGGGCGGCTCGAGCGACATGCCGTCGGCCCGGGGGATCGGGTCGCCGTGCGGATCCACGTCGGGGTGCCCCAGGAACGCGTCGATGCGATCGACCAGCAGGTCGCTGACGGCGTGCTCCATGTGCTCGGCCTCGTCGTGCACCTCGTCCCAGCTCATGTCGAGCGTGCGGAGCAGGAAGAGTTCGAGGAGCCGGTGGCGGCGGATCATCCGCAGGGCGAGCACGCGGCCCGCCCGCGACAGCGACACGCCCTCGTAGGGCTTGTGGGTGGCCAGCCGCGCGGCGTCGAGCGTCTTGAGCATGCTCGTCACCGTGCCGGGCGACACCGAGAGGGCGGCGGCGATCTGCCCGGTGGTGGCCGGGCGGCCCTGCTGCGAAGCGGTCAACTGGTAGATGGTCTTGACGTAGTTCTCGACCGTCAGGCTCGGCACGGCGGACTCCCTCTCGCGACGCTCGGGATCGCTGCGATCGCCGCAGTCTGGCAGGTCGGAAAACCGCTGGGAAGCGGCCGTGGTCGCGGCCGCCCGCGGCACGCGGGTCGGCCACGCTCCGCGGGAAAGCGGGGCGACCGCGGCGGGGCATTGCCGGTCGCCGGCCGCGACCGCATGATGCCGTCGTCGGAGACCGTCGGCCGGCGAGCGTTCCTCCGGTCGCCCGATCCCCCCGTGGCAGAAGCAGAGCGTCCGCATGCCGTTGAACGCCGCCGCCCTGCGAATCGTCGCAGAACTGCTCGCTCGGCCGGACGCCCACGGGATCGCCTGCCACACGGTGGCCGGAGCGCAGGTCGTGGATTGCGGTCTCGACGCGCCGGGCAGTGTCGAGGCGGGCGTGCTGCTGGCGCGGGTCGCGATGGCGGGGCTGGGAAGCGTGCGGATCGAGCCGAGCGGCCACGCACCCGAGGGTTTCGCCCGTGCCTGGCCCGACTGCGAGTGGCCGCTGGTCACGGTCGAGAGCGACACGCCGGTGGCCGCCTGCCTGGCGTCGCAGTACGCCGGCTGGAAGGTGACGGCGCCGGGCTACTTCGCGATGGCCAGCGGTCCGATCCGGGCGGCGATCGGCCGCGAGGATCTGTACGCCGAGATCGGCATGCGCGAGCGGCCCGAGGCCGTGGTGGGCCTGCTGGAGGCTTCCTCGCTGCCTCCGGCCGAGGTGATCCGCACGCTGGCGGCGGCGGCGGACGTGGCGCCGGAACGGATGGTGCTGCTCGTCGCCCGCACGGCGAGCACGGCCGGCACGCTCCAGGTGATCGCGCGGTCGCTGGAAACCGCGTTGCACAAACTGCACGACCTGCGGTTCGATCTCGTTCGGGTCCGCCGCGGTGCCGGCCGCGCGCCGCTGGCGCCGGTTCCCGGCCGGAACGACCTCCTCGCCATCGGCCGCACGAACGACGCGATCCTCTACGGCGGCCACGTCGTGCTGGAACTGACGGGCGACGACGCCAGCCTGCTGGAGATCGGCCCGCGGATGGTGAGCCGGGCCTCGGCCGAGCACGGCGTGCCCTTTCGCACGCTGTTCGAGCGGGCCGGCCGGGACTTCTACGCGCTCGATCCCGCCTTGTTCGCCCCGGCCCTCGTGGACCTGGTGAACGTGGACACGGGGCGGACGCACCGTTTCGGCGGCATCTCCCCGGACGTCGTGCACGCGTCGTTCACGACGCCGGCGGCCGCCGCCTCCGGCTGCGGGACGTGAGCGATGGGACGTTCCGGCGGCGGCCTGCGGGTGGCCGTGCTCGGTGAACCGACCGGCTGGCACGTGGGCCGCCTGATCGGCGCCCTCGAGCGACGCGGGCATCACGCCACGGCGGTCCGCTGGACCGATCTCGCGGCCGAGGTCCGGACGGCGGCGCCGACCGCGGACGGCTCCCCGAACACCGACCGCTTCCTGCCGTCGGCCGTCGCGACGGCCGACCTCGTCGTCGTGCGCGGCATGCCGGGGGGCGGCCTCGAGGAGGTCGTGTTCCGCATGGACCTGCTCGGCCGCCTGGCGGCCCGCGGCACGCCGGTCGTCAACAGTCCACGCGGTCTGGAGATCGCCATCGACAAGTACCTGGCGCTTGCCAGGATCGCGGCGGCCGGCCTGGCCGTGCCCCGGACGCTCGTCGTCCAGAGCCCGGCGGCGATCGAGGATGCCTGGCGGGCACTCGGGGGCGACTGCGTGGTGAAGCCGCTGTTCGGCTCGCGGGGCCGCGGGATCGATCGGCTCACCGGCCCCGCGGACGTGGCTGCCCTCGCCGCCCGCGTGGCCGCCGGCCCGCCGGCGGGGACCGTCGCCTACCTTCAGGAATTCGTGCCGCACGATGGCTGGGACGTGCGGATCCTCGTGGTCGGCGACACCTGCTTCGCCGTACGGCGGTTCGCAGTTCCGGGCGAGTGGCGGACCAACGTGTCGTTGGGCGGTCGGCCCGAGGCCTTCGAGCCGCCCCGGGCATGGCTCGACCTGGCACGCGCCGCCGCCGGCGCGGTGTCCACGGAGGTGGCGGGAGTCGATCTGCTTCCCGCCAGCGACGGCCGGACGCTCGTGCTGGAGGTCAATGGCGTTCCCGGCTGGCGGGGACTGGAGGCAGCCACTGGGGTGCCGGTGGCCGATGCGGTGGTCCGCCACCTCGAATCGAGGGCCGGAAGCACCCTCTGAAGGCCCCCGACCGCCCCAACGACCACCGGCGGCACGCACCTCACAACCAGGACACTTGGCAAATGCGACTCAACCCGACTGCCCAACAATCGGGCAGCCGAGGGCGTGCCACCAAAACAAGCAAGACTGCCCGCAAAAGAGTCGCCCTCTTTCTCTGTGACGCAAGTCGTTGCACTGCAAGCACTTCATGCTGTCACTTGACCATCGCGAAACAGTTCCACGCAGGTTCGATCCCGGGCCTGACGGCCCCCCGGCGTTCACTCGCCAGCGGGGCCGGAACCATCGCCGCCAGAGGAGACCGTCCCCATGCCCGCCTCGCTGCTCGACGCCGGAACCGACCATGCGGCCGCCGCCGTTCTGGAGGTCGCCGAACGCCTCCACTCGATGGGGCCGGACTGGGTCGTCTTTTTCCGCGAAGTGCTCGGCGTGGACGGCATCGTCCGCCGGACGTTCAACACGGCCGACGCCCTGGTGCGGTTCGAGTGCACTCCGCATTACGCCCGGATCCGCGAAATGCTCGATGACCTCCGGGAGCGGCAGCGGGAGCGGCCGACGGAACGCGAGACGCAGCGGGTCGTCACGGTACGCATGCCGAGTTCGCTGCACGAGACGCTCAAGGCCGAGGCCGATCAGATGAAGGTGAGCATCAATACCCTCTGCATCGCCAAGCTCATGAAGCTCATCGACGGCGGGGCGCAGCGGGAACTGACGGCCGGCGACGCCTGATCGGCGGCGCCGGAACTCGGGCCGCGCGACCGCCGCGGGCCGAAAAAAAATGGACTGGAGCGGACCTGTAAGCCGGGTTCTGTTCCCGTCCGCCCTCGTGCGAGGGCCTCGGGGCGACGACCATTTCTCTAGGACGCCGGTTGCCCGGCGTCTCCAGCAGCCGACCCGGAAGGAGTGGCGAAACGGGCCGTTTCGCGCCGCACGCCACCGGCACCGAGGCACCGGCGACGTCGGACTTCTTCCTGCTTGGCCTTGCTCCCGATGGGGTTTACCGAGCCAGACCGGTCACCCGGCCTGCTGGTGAGCTCTTACCTCACCGTTTCACCCTTACCAGCGACCGCGAACGGCCGCTGGCGGTCTGTTTTCTGTGGCACTTTCCCTGGCCTCGCGGCCGGTGGGCGTTACCCACCATCGCGCCCTGCGGAGCCCGGACTTTCCTCCCGCCGAGCCCTCCGGACGGGCCGGGGCCCGTCCGAAAATCCCGGCCGGCGATCGTCCGGTCCGCTCCAGTCCGCCCGCCATCTTACGCGGCGGACTGGAGCGGCGGGTGGCTTCGCCGGACCGGCCGCACGGGAAATACCCCGGGCAGATGAACGGCCTGGACTGAACCGGAGCCGGAAAACATGGTTTTTTCACAGACCGAACGGCAGGCCATCCGAATCCGTACTAGCTTTGCGTGGGCCGGGTGACGGGCACCGATCGTTCCTGATACCGTGACCCGGCCTCCGATCCCCTGGCAGGAGGGCCGCCGGCCCCCGATTCCCGAACCTCACACGCCGCGGCCCCGGTGCCGCATCCGTCCATGCACGACACCCCGTCCCGCCATGCCAACCGGTCGGCAGCGACACCGGACGCCGGCGACGAACGGCGGGCCTTCGGCGAACTCCAGCCCAGCGGGGGCGGAGATCCCATCCCGCTGCTCAAGGCGACGCTCGTCGTCGGCCGGCGCGAGAGCTCCGACATCGTCCTCCGGTTCCCCAACGTCTCCGGCACCCATTGCGAACTCGCGATCGTGGAGGGTCACTGGACCGTCAGGGATCTGGGCAGCAGCAATGGCACGAAGGTGAACGGGACGCGGGTCACGGAGTCGCGGCTCGACCCTGGCGACAAGCTGTCGATCGGTCGGCACGAGTACGAGATCGCGTACGATCCCGCGGCGCTCGGCGCGGACGGCGGCGCGACGTTCTCCGCGACGCAGCGCGACATCTTCAGCCGGTCGCTGCTGGCATCGGCCGGCCTCGAATCCCGCCGCCCCCCCGGCCCGGCCCGCGGGGACCGTGAGCGACGGTGACCGCCGCGTCGCCTGTTACACTCCCCGCATGCCGAAGCCCCGCAAGTTCCGCGCCGACCTGCGCAAGAACCGCTCGTCGCGCCGCCGCCACGGCGACATCACCCGGGCCCTCGCGGCGGATCCGGACCATGCGTCCGACCTGGCTTCGTCCGAGAGGATTTCCGGCAAGGGGGACCTGACCCGCAAGCGGACGGTCATCATCCACGACGATCCCGTCACGGGAGCCGACGGCTTCAGCGTGACGCCGGCGGCGGGCGGCTCGTGGCGGGGCCGCGTCATGCACGTGCACGGTCTGGAGAGCTTCGTCCGCGACCCCGACGGCCGCACCGTCCGGTGCACCACGCGCCGGCTGCTGCGGACGCTTTCCACCGAGCAGCGGCACCCCGTCGCCGCCGGCGACTGGGTGTGGGTGCGCGACGAGTCGGGGACCGGCGTCATCCAGGCCACCGAGCCGCGACGCAATTCGCTGTCCCGCGCGAGCCGGGGGAGGCGGCACGTGATCGTCGCCAACGTCGACCAGGTGGTGATCGTCGGCAGCGCGGCGTTGCCCGACCTCAAGCCCGCGCTCATCGACCGGCTGCTGGTGGCGGCGGAGGCATCGGGCATCCGGCCGATCGTCTGCATCAACAAGGTCGATCTGGTCGATCCCGCCGGCCTCGTGCCACTGGCGGGTGTCTTCGCGCGGATGGGATACGCGACGGTGCTGTGCTCGACCGTGAACGGCATGGGGCTCGAGCGGCTGCGGCGTGAACTGGCCGGACGCCTGACGGCGATCGTGGGGCAGAGCGGCGTGGGCAAGTCGTCGCTGCTCAACGCGCTGGCTCCCGGACTGGCGCTGCGGGTCGCCGAGGTGAGCCGTGACAACGACAAGGGACGGCACACGACGACGACGGCGCGGCTCATCCCGCACGCCCTCGGCGGCGCCGCCGACGGGGCGTTCGTGGACACCCCCGGGGTGCGGCAGTTCCAGCTCTGGGACATCGTGCCGGCGGAGGTGCCGGCGGCCTTCCGCGACCTGCGGCCGCTGGCCAACCTGTGCCGCTTTCCCGACTGCAGCCACACCCACGAGGTCGACTGTGCCGTGAAGGATGCGGTGGCCGACGGCCTGCTCGACACGAGGCGTTGGGAAAGCTGCTGCCATCTCGCCGCGACGGCGGGCGCCGACGACCCGGACGCCATGGGCGACCACGATCCCGGCGAGGACGACGCATGACCCAGCCCCGCCGCACCCACAGCGTGCAGAGCGAACGGGCCGTGCTCGTGGGCGTGCTGCTCGACACCCCGCTCGACCCGGAGCATCCCCTCGGGGAACTCGGCGGCCTCGCGGAGACCGCCGGCGCCCGTGTCGTCGCGGAGCTGACGCAACGTCGCGAGCGGCCGGACCAGACCACGTACCTCGGCAGCGGCAAGGTCGCCGAACTGTCACGGCTCGTGGCCCACCACGACGCCGACGTCGTCATCTTCGACAACGACCTGTCGCCCGCACAGACCCGCAACCTCGAACGCGAGCTGAAGACGAAGGTGCTCGACCGCTCGGAGGTCATCCTCGACATCTTCGCGGCGCGGGCCCGCACCTACGAGGCACGGCTGGCGGTGGAACTCGCGCAGCTCGAGTACTCGCTGCCCAGGCTCAAGCGGATGTGGACGCACCTCTCCCGCCTCAAGATGGGGATCGGCATGCGCGGCCCCGGCGAGAAGCAGCTCGAGGTGGACCGGCGGCTCGTCGAGAAGCGGATCCACGACCTCAAGGAGGACCTGGCCGCGATCCACGGCCGCCGCGAACGCGAGGTGGCCGCCCGTCACGAGCACCTCACGGTGTCGCTCGTCGGCTACACCAACGCCGGCAAGAGCACCCTGCTCAACCGGCTCACCGGCGCCGACGTGCTCGCCGAGGACAAGCTGTTCGCCACGCTCGACACCCGCACCCGCCGCTGGAAGCTGCCGGGCTGGGGGCCGGTGCTGCTCAGCGACACCGTCGGCTTCATCCGCGATCTCCCCCACCGGCTCATCGCCAGCTTCACGGCGACGCTGGAAGAGACGCGGCAGGCCGATCTGCTGCTCCACGTCGCCGACGCGTCCAGCCCGCTGGTGGACGCCCAGATCGCCGCCGTCCACGACGTGCTCGCCGAACTGGAGGTCGACGAGAAGGCGACGCTCCTGGTGCTCAACAAGATCGACGCCCTGCCCGACCATGCCGCGCGGAGCAGCCTGCTGAACCGCTACCCCCACGCCATCTGCGTGTCGGCCCGCACCGGCGGGGGTCTGGCCGACCTGGAGCGGGCCACGACCGCCGCCCTGAGCCGCGGCTTCCGCGACGTGGACGTCGAGGCCGACCCCGGCAACGGACGCCTGCTGGCCTGGCTCAACGCCCACGGAGAGGTGCTGTCGCGGCACTTCGTCGAGGACCGCGTGACGATCCACTGCCGCATCCCGGTGGCGATGCTCGGGCGGATCCCACCCGACGAGGCGGTCGTTCGGCCCCATGCGTCGGCCGTGACGCCATCCGGTCCGCGGGGAGATGGCCCCGACGCCGACGGCGACGCCCGGGACGGTGCGTCATGAGCACGCCGGCCGCCGTCCCCGCGCCGCCAGCCGGCCCGCGTCGGGCGTGGCGCAGGGACCTCTCCGGCACGCGCGCGCTCGTCACGGGCGCCTCGTCCGGAGTGGGCCGGGCGCTGGCGGTCGAACTGGTCCGCCGCGGCGCGCACGTGCTGGCGACCGGACGACGGAGCGAACGGCTGGCCGCGCTCGCCGACACGTCCGCCGGCCTGCCCGCTGGGCGACTGATCCACGAGGCAGGCGACGTCACGGTGCCGGACGTGCGGCGCCGGCTCGTCGCCCTGGCCGAGTCGCGGTTCGGCGGCCTCGATCTCGTGGTCGCGGCCGCGGGCAGCGGTGCGATCGGTCGCTTCCGGGATGCCCAGCCGCAGACGCTCGTCCGCATCATGGACATCGACTTCTTCGCCGCCGCCGAACTGGTGCGGGAGGCGTTGCCGTCCCTGCGGCACGGCCGTGATCCGGCGGTCGTGCTGGTGGGCTCGATCCTCGGCTATCACCCGCTGCCGCTGCACGCCGAATACTGCGCGGCGAAGGCGGCGCTGCGGTCGCTGGCCGGCACGCTGCGGCTGGAACTCTCCCGGGACGGCATCGGCGTCCTCCTGGCCAGCCTCGGTCCCACGGAGTCGGAATTCTGGAGCCACCTGCTCGCGGGACGACGGCCCGCGTGGTCGAGGGGCAGGCCGCTGTCCGCCGAGCGGACGGCGCGGACGATCCTGCGCGGGCTGATCTGGCGGCGGCGGGAGGTCCTGCCGGGCTGGCAGGCCAAGGGCTACGCGATCGCGAGCCGCCTCTTCCCCGGGCTGATCGATCGGGCGATGATGCGTCGGTGGCGGCGCGACGAGCCGCTCCCCTGAGCCCGTGCCCATGACCTTCGCATCCCCTCCCATTCCGGCGACGCCCGAGGCCGCTTCCGGCGACCCCCTGCTGGCGGTCGCCTGCCCGCTCTGCTTCGGCGCGGTCGCGGTGCCGGCAGACCTGCTCGGGCGTCCGGCCGATTGCCCGGTCTGCGGCGGCGGCTTCCAGGTGCCGCTGCCGTCCGTCGACACCGCACCACGACCACCGACGGCGGCCACGAGCAAGCGACCCACCCCGCCGCGCGAGTCGCCGTCGGGTAGCCGCACCCGTTCCCAGCCGACCACGACCCCGCCCCGGTCCACCGAGGACACGGCGGCGACGTCGTCGGCCCGCGCGGTGGCGGCGGCCGTGCGACCCCCGGAACGGCCGGCGACGGAGCCGTCCGCGTCGTCCCCGCCGGCTGCGGCCGGCCCGCCGGCAGCGAACGTGGCCGCCGCACCTTCCGACGACGCGGCCTCCCCGCCGTTCGCGGCCGAGGAGCCCGTGCGGTCCATCGGCGGCGGCGATCAGGCCATCGCGCTCCACCGGCTCAAGCATGAGAGGAGGACGGCGCGTCGGTCGCGCCGCAACCTCATCATGATGGTGATGGGCGTGTCGATCCTGCTGTCCATCACGCTCCTGCTGGGGACGAAGCGTCCGAAGCGCCGTCCGTGAGGCGCCGTTCCGCTCAGAGCGACTCCCCGATGGCCAGCAGTTCCTCGGCGTCGAGGAAGGCGGCGTTGGATTCGTACAGCCGCGCGATCGCCGCCCGGTGGATCTTCATCTTCGTGCCGCCCACTCCGAGCGCACCGTACACGATGCGGCCGTCCTGCTCGCGGGCCTTGTCGGCGGCTGCGATGCCCGCGATGCCGGCCGGAGGCACGGCGTTGAGATCGATCAGCACGCGGGCCCGGGCGGCCTGCGCCCGTCCCGCCGCGTCGAGGAGCGTCGCACCGGCGGCGCCCGCCGCCACGATCAGATCGGCGGCCGCCAGGGAGGCCGCGACGGGCCCGCCCTCGGCGGACGGGCCGGCCACTTCCAGCGGTTCGAGCCGGGCGCCGGGCACGGCCGCGGCGATCCGACGGCAGACGTCGGCGGCCCGCGTGGCCGACCGGGAGGCGACCGTCACACCCGCCCCCTTGCGGGCGAGCAATCGGGCGACCCGCTGACCGACCGGCCCGGTGCCGCCCAGCACGACGGCCCGCAGCCGCGCCGCCGCGACGGGTTCGGCCAGCGGCAGGTGACGGCCCGCCGCCACCACGGCGGCGCTGGCGGTGGTGTTGGCGCCCGCCGGATCGAGAAGCACGCCGACCCGCACCGGGCCGAAGAACGTCGCCCGGATGCGGTCACACACCCGCTCGGCGGCCGCGACGTCGGAACCGCCCACGAAGATCGCCGTCGCGGCGAGGTCGGGCCCGCCGCGGGTGAACATCGCGCCGTGCACGAGCGGCACGGCCGCGTCGGGAGTGACGCCCCCGTGCCGTAACAGGACGTCGACGCCGGCATCGACCGCCACGATGGCGTCGAACGTGCTGGGCTGCGGGTCGCCGTCGAGTTGGATCAAGATCCGTGGTATCGCCATCTCGCTCTCTCCCGACCGGACCCCGCGACCAGAAACGAGCGGGGGCGGGCAGCACGTGCCCGCCCCCGTGGAGTGTCACCGGCACCGGAGGGCCGCGGCGGCCCCCCGGGCGACGTCAGAAGCCGCGGAACGGATGCGCGGCCTTGTCCTTGCCCGCGATCATCTCGTCGACCGTCGGCTTGCCGTGCATGGCGTTGGCGATGGCGTCGATGGTGGCCTTGTAGTTGTACTCGTAGATCTTCTTGTCGTCCTCGGCGAGCCAGTGGATGAACACGCCGCAGACGATGACCAGGTGCTCGGCCTCGGCCTTCGGGATCACGCCGCTGGCGACGCTGTCGGCGACGGCCTTGGCGACGGCGGCCTGCGCCGGGCCGAACATCTGCACGGCCTGCTTGGCACCCTTGATGGTGACCTTCGTGATCATGACGGTCGCCGGCTTCACCGCCAGGTTGGGCGTGAGGACGGCCAGCAGGTTCGAGTGGCCTTCGCTCTGGCGGGCGAGTGCGTTGGCGAACGCGGTGCCCACGGGGCCGTCCTTGCTGCCGATCAGCAGGTCGATATGGGCGATTTCGTTGCCGTCGCCGCTGAGTGCCTCACCGATGTACATCGACATAAAACCAGGTCTCCTTGGCCGTGGGAATGCTCCGGGTCCGAACGCGAGTCCGGAGGATACCATTCGGGCACGTTCCTTCAAACCCGCCGGCCGCCCGCCGACCGGCCCGCGTCACAAGGCCGGCGGCCGGAATGGTGGCCCGCACCGACAGGCCGCGGTCCCGCCGCGGCCATCATCCACCAGGGAGGCGCCGATGCCCGGACGCCCGCACACGAGCAGAACCGCCCCTCCGCTGGTGATCGTCGGGGCGACCGCCCGGGCGCTGGCGGTGTCGGCGGCCCGCGCCGGCTGGGCCGTTCATGCCGCCGACCTGTTCGGCGATCTCGACCTGCAGGCCGTCGCCACCGAGGCCGTCACGGTGACGGCCGATGCCGCGGCCCCGGCGGGCCGCTATCCGTGGAGCCTCGCGGCTGCCGCGGCATCGTTCCCGGCCGGTGCCCCATGGTGCTACACGGGAGGCCTGGAGAATCATCCCGATCTGCTCGATGCGATCGCCGCGCTGCGGCCGCTGGCCGGGAATCCGGGCGACGTCGTCCGTCGGCTCCGCGACCCGACGGCCGTCGCGGCCGCCGCCCGCGAGGCGGGCCTGACGTACCCCGAGACCCATCACGCGGCGGACGGTGTCCCGCTCGACGGCACGTTCCTCGTGAAGCCCCTTGCGGGAGCCGGCGGCCGCGGCATTCGCCCCTGGACCAGCGGCGTGGCGCTGCCGCCGTCCGCCGCCGGTGCGGAGCCCGCTGCGGCCCGCGTCTGGCAGCGGTTCATCGAGGGCGTGCCGATCTCCGCGGCCTACTGCATCTCCGGCGGGACGGCGGAACTCGTCGGCTGGAGCCGGCAGCTGGTCGGCGAGCCCTGCTGCCATGCCGGCCCTTTCGCCTGGTGCGGTGCGATCGCGTCCGGCCCCGGCGCGGGGTGGGGCGATGCCGGGCTCGACCGCCGGCTGTGCCGATTGGGCACGGTGCTCGCGGAGCGGTTCGAGCCCGTGGGCCTGATCGGGGTCGATCTGGTGCTCGCCGCCGACGGACCGCCCGCCGTCATCGAGATCAATCCGCGGCCGACCGCCTCCATGGAACTGTTCGAACGGGCGGGCAACGGTTCGCTGGCGGCTCGGCATCTGGCCGCCTGCGGCTTCCCCGCGTCCGCGGCCACGCCGCTGCCACCGCCGGGCCCCCCGCTCGCGGCCTGGTCGAAGGCGGTGCTGTTCGCCGCCGCGGACACCGCGATCACGCCCGGCCTCGGGGAGCGACTGGCCGACGTCTCCGCCGGCTGGACGCGTGCCGACGGAGGCTGGCCGGCTCTGGCCGACGTGCCCCGGCCCGGACAGGTCATCCCTGCGGGAGCGCCGGTGCTCACGGTGTTCGCGCCGGGGCTCGCGGACGATCGCGGACTGGAGCGGCTGCGCGGTCGGGTCGCCCGGCTCGACGGCCTGCTGGCGGGTGGCTGAGCCCCGCTCCGCCGACTACCCCGCCATCCGCCGCGTGGCCACCTGTTCGCCCGCCGTGGCCAGAAACTGCATCAGGTACGCATCCTCGGTGGTGTCCTGATAGAAGTCCTTGAGCACGGAGGTGGCGCGGAAGCCGAGCGAGCGGAAGAACAGCTGCGCGGGGAGGTTCGTCTCCCGCACCTCGAGCACGATGCGGTTGCGGCGCTCCGGCGTCAGCTTGCCGATCAGCTTGTCCATCATCCGCGTGCCGATCCCGAGCCGGCGGTGGGCGCGGGCCACCGCGAAGTTGAGCACGTGCAGGCGGGTGCGGTGCAGTTCGTAGATCATGAACGCCACGACCTCGTCCGCCGCCTCCGCCACCATGCCGATGCAGTTCCGCTGTCGCAGGCAGCGGGTGAAGTCCTCGTCCGACCAGGGAAACTCGAACGCCTCCTGCTCGACGGCGAGCACTTCGCGCATGTCGCGGCGAATCATCCAGCGGACGTGGATCCGCAAGCGTTCCTCGGGTGTCGATTGCACGTGCCACACTCCCTGATTCGGCGGACGTTCTCGAGCGTCGCCGCCCGGATGTCCGGCCCGCTTCTTCGGGCCGGGCGGGGGACCGTAGCAGGCGGCCCGCTGCCGACCAAGAGCTATCCCGCCGGCGGCCCCCACGTCGCGCCGCCGGCACGACGCCGGGGCGAAGCACCCTTGACCGCTGCATGCGCCGCACCTACGCTCCCGCCCCCTATCGGCAGCGACCGGCCCCGCCCGCGGGTGCCGGCCGGTGCCCGGGTCGAGCCCGCAGACCATCCCATGGTGCCACGGATGCACGAACACCCGCTCCTTGCGGCCGACTGCCCGGCCGACGATGCGGCCGACCGCCCGGCCGACGACGCGGCCGACCGCCCGGACGCCGTCACACGGCCCGGCGCGGGGCCGACACGCCGCACGCTGGTGCTCGCCGGTCTCGGGGTGGCGATCGCCGCCCTGTCCGGCTGCGCGGGCCCGGCCATCCGCAGCCAGAGCCCGGAGATCGAGGCCCTCGCCGCGATCGAGAACGACACCAAGCTCGTCGGCGACTACGCCGCGGCCTGGGGACTCAACCCGCAGCGGATCGAGCGGGCCGCGCTCGTCACCGGCCTGGCCGGCACCGGCAGCGATCCCGCCCCCAACGCCCAGCGGCAGGCGCTGATGGCCGACATGCAGGCCCGCGGCGTCGTGGAGCCGAACGCCCTGCTGGCCTCCACGTCCACGTCGCTGGTCTGGGTGCACGGCTACCTGCCGCCGGGGGTCCGCCGCGGAGACCGCTTCGACATCCACGTGGAGGTGCCCCGCGATTCCGAGACCACCAGCCTCGCCGGAGGCTGGCTGATGGAGACCCGGATGGCGGAGATGGCCGTGCTGGGCAGCCGCATCCGCGACGGTCACGTCCTGGGGATCGCCGAGGGGCCGCTGCTCGTCGACCCCGTGTCCACGGGCACGCTCGATTCCGTCTCGAAGCTCCGCGCCAAGGTGCCCGGCGGCGGCGTGGCGCTCCAGTCACGGCCGATCGGGCTGATCCTCGCGCCGGAGCACCGCTCGGTGGGCATGTCGAAGCGGATCGGCGACGGCATCAACCGCCGCTTCCACGCCTCGATCCGCGGCGTCAAGCGCGGCGTCGCCACGCCGAAGACCGACCGGTTCATCGAACTGGAGATTCCCCCGGTCTACGCCGACAACCTCGCCCGTTACATCCGCGTGATCCGCAGCCTCGCCGTGGTCGAACCGGCGGGCGGCCGCCACGCGCGGCTCGAACTGCTCCGGCGCCAGCTCGCCGACCCGGTGACGGCGCCGGGGGCGGCCATCCGCCTGGAGGCGATCGGGCGGGAGGCCGTGCCGCTGCTGCGAGACGCGCTGGCCTCGAAGGATGCCGAGGTCCGTTTCGCAGCGGCCGAGGCCCTGGCCTATCTCGGCGAGTCGGCCGCGGCCATGCCGCTGGCCGAGGCCGCCACCACCCTGCGGAGCGCGCGGCCGGCGGCGCTGGCCGCCCTGGGCACGATCGACGACGCCAACGGCATCGATGCCCTGCGGTCGCTGCTCGTCAGCACGAGCGCGGAAACCCGCTACGGCGCGTTCCGGGGCCTGTGGAAGATCGATCCGACCTCGCCGCTCGTCCGTGGCGAGCGGCTGGGCGACGCCTGCTCGCTCCACGTGCTCGACGTCAAGGGGCCGCCGCTGGTGCACGTCACCCGCAGCCGGCGGCCGGAGATCGTGCTGTTCGGCACCGAACATCCCGTGATGGACGGCCTGCGGGCCGAGGCCGGCGCCGCGATCGTCGTCGTCGTCGACGGTCCGACCGCCGTCGTGAGCCGCTTCGCGGCCGGCGACCCCGACCAGCAGGCCGACGTGCCGGCCCGCGTGGAGACGATCCTGCGCACGATCGCCGACATGGGCGGCTCCTATCCCGACATGGTGCAGTTCCTCCAGCAGGCGAGCTCCCACCAATCGCTGAAGAGCCGGCTCGTGTTCGACGCCATCGCCGAGGACGACGGCCGCATGAGCATCCACGAGGAGGCGGCGGCCCGCAGCCGGGACATCCCCCCCGCACATGCCGACGAGGACGCGCCGACTGGCGACCGTGCCACCGACGCGGGCCCGTCGTCGGACGAGCCCACATGACCCGGCTCACGGCCCTCGAACTGTGCGGCTTCAAGAGTTTCGCCGACCGCACGCGATTCGAGTTTCCCGCCGGCATCACCGCGGTCGTCGGACCGAACGGCTCCGGCAAGTCGAACGTGGTCGATGCCATCAAGTGGGTGCTCGGCGAGCAGTCGGTCCGCAGCCTCCGCGGGCGTGACATGACCGACGTCATCTTCGCGGGATCGGGCGGCCGCAAGCCGCTCAACGCCGCCGAGGTGTCGCTCGTCTTCGACAACTCCGCGGGCCTGTTCGCCAGTGCCGCCCCCGAGGTCCAGATCACGCGGCGGGTGTATCGCAGCGGCGAAAACGAATACCTGATCAACGGCGAGGCCTCGCGGCTCCGTGACATCCGCGAACTGTTTTCCGGCACCGGGGCCGCGACCGAGGCCTACAGCGTCATCGAGCAGGGACGGGTCGATGCGCTACTCGTGGCGTCCGGCCGCGACCGTCGCGCCGTCTTCGAGGAGGCAGCGGGCATCACCCGGTTTCGTGCCCGCCGGACCGAGGCCCTGCGGCGTCTCGAACGCGGCGAGCAGAACCGGCAGCGGCTGGCGGACATCGTCGGGGAGCTGTCCAGCCGGCTGGACACGGTGCGGCACCAGGCCGCGCGGGCACGCCGCTGGAAAGCGCAGACCGACCGGCTTCGCCGGCTGCGGATCGCGGCGGCGACCCGCGATCTCGCCGAGGTGGACGCGGCGGTCGCCGCCGTCGATGCGGCCCTCGCCACGGCCCGCGGCGACTGTGCCGCCACCGAGATGCGGGCCGCCGCGGCGGCCGACCGCGTGACGGCGCTGGCGACCGTGGACGCCGAACTCCAGCCCCGGCTGCAGGCGGCGCGGGAATCGCTCGCCACCGACAAGGCCCGGGCCGCCGCGGCCGAGGCCACGCTGACCGCCCTGCGCGGCCGACGCACCGACCTCGACGCCGAGCGGGCCCGGCTCGAGGACGACCTGCGGCGGGCGGTCGGCGAACAGGCCGCGACCAACCGGTCGATGACGGCCGCGGACGCGGAGGTCGCGGGCATCGAGCGGTCGCTGGAGGAACTCGGGGAGCGGCTGCAGGCCTGCGAGCGGGCGGCCGTCGGCTCGCGCGACGACGCCGCCCGGGCCCGGCAGGCGGTCGTCGATCAGGCAGCCGTGGTCGCCGGACTGGAGCGGACCCGCCAGTCGCTCCAATCGGAGTACGACCGGGCCGCGGCCCGCGTGGAGGAGGCGCACCGCGTGGCCGATTCGTGGCGCGACCGCATCGCCACCGCCCGGGCGCAGGCGGCGTCGCTGGAGGAGTCGGCCTCGACGAGCGAGGGCACCTCGGCCTCGTTGGCGGAGCGGCTCGGGGCCGTCGAGCAGGAACTGGAAACGCTCGACATCACCCACCGCGAACGGTCGGCGGCCGTCGATGCCGGCTGGCAGGCGCTGGCGGGCT
>Ga0214917_10002324_pt1 | contig 23346 bp, 29 predicted proteins | sample LL_1208_BB_MetaG_FD_177983 | JGI IMG/M metagenome (GOLD analysis project Ga0214917, IMG submission 177983) | Freshwater microbial communities from Lake Lanier, Atlanta, Georgia, United States - LL_1208_BB | ecosystem: Environmental > Aquatic > Freshwater > Lake | place: USA: Georgia | collected...
TAAAATGTTGTAAAAAAAAAAATAAACTAAAAACAAAAAACCAATAAAAATGGGAGCATTATTAGAATCAGGTCTCGTTGGTAACATCGGTCTTAAGCACCTTAAAGTTATCAAAGAAGATACTATTAACAAATGGGACAAATTAGGGTTCCTTGAAGGTCTTAAAGGCCACCTAAAAGAAAATGTTGCACAGTTATACGAAAACCAAGCATCATTCTTGATAAACGAAGCATCATCAACATCTGAAACAGGTTCATTTGAGACTGTTGTTTTCCCAATCGTACGTAGAGTATTCTCTAAGTTATTGGCTAACGACATCGTTTCAGTACAAGCTATGAACTTACCAATTGGTAAATTGTTCTACTTTGTACCTAACATTCAGGGATACGATACTGCAAATGCACACTATTCACCAATAGGAGCACCTAATGGACCTTCAGGTGGTCCTGGTACAGGTTACAACTGGAACACAGATAAGGATTTGTATGACAGATTCTATGAAGGTAATGAACCTGCTTTAGACCCTCCAGGTTTATTTGACTACTCTAAAGGTCAATTTTCAGCAATTAGTGCAACATTGAATACTGTAGTATGGACAGGCGGTACTTTAGCGGTTTCAGGTTACGGTGCGGGTGAATACAGAAAAGTATTAATCGCAATGTCAGGTTTCGCTTCAGGTGGTGCAGGTAAATTGATTGGACCAGATGGTCAACCAATGGACAACGAATCATTCTTGGCAGATTTGACAATTACTCCTAGTGCTACAGGTGCTTTCTCAGGTTTGGGAAGTAGCAATAACATATTATTTAGAGTTGTTACTCAAAAATATGGTAAAGGTATCGTTCAATATGGTACTCAAACAACTTCTACATTCCCTAATGATAAAACAGGTGGTGGTGTTTATGATAATCTTTGTTCTGCTGAGGGTATAATTTATCTTGAGGCTGATGTACAAGTTCCTTGTTCTGTTGGGTCTAACTCACTTGATGGTTATTCAGGTACAACAACTACTATAAGTGGTACTTCTTCTGGAGCGTTTAACGCAACTTACAGAATTTACAAGAATTTGGAATTTGAAGATAAAATCGGTGAGGTTTCTTTTGACCTTCAATCTGTTACAGTTTCTGTAACTGAAAGAAAGTTAAGAGCTCAATGGTCTCCTGAAATGGCTCAAGACGTTGCGGCATTCCACAACATTGACGCTGAGGCCGAATTAACCGCTTTATTGTCAGAACAAGTTGCTGCGGAAATCGACCGTGAAATCCTTCGTGATTTACGTAAAGGTGCTGCTTGGAACTTACGTTGGGATTACAACGGATGGAAGAGATTAGGTGGTAACGCAGTTCCATACACTCAAAAAGATTGGAACCAAACTTTGATTACCGCAATCAACCAAATTTCAGCTCAAATCCACAAATCAACTTTGAGGGGTGGTGCAAACTGGATAGTTGTTTCTTCTGAAATCAGTGCAATTTTTGATGATTTGGAATATTTCCACGTATCAAACGCAGCTCCTGAGCAAGACCAATACAACATGGGTATTGAAAGAGTAGGTACTTTAGCAGGTCGTTACCAAGTTTATCGTGACCCTTACTTCCCACCAAACACAGTGTTAATGGGACACAAAGGAACGTCATTGTTAGATACAGGTTACATCTACGCACCGTACGTACCATTACAATTAACTCCAACTATGTACAATCCGTTTAATTTTACTCCAATTAAAGGTATCATGACTAGATACGCAAAAAAAATGGTAAATAATCGCTTTTACGGAAGAATTACTGTTGATGGTGTTAGAACATTTGATTTAAGAGAATTGAGATAATCAAACTCTTACAAATACACTTAAGGAGACAAGAAATTGTCTCCTTTTTTTATTTATTATAATAATAATAGATTTTTTGGATAAATGTTGTATATTTATAATTATGAAAAAATTAATTTTAACCGAAGAACAAACTAAAGAGATTTTAAGATTATATAATGAAGAATTATTAGGTTCCCCCACAATAAGTAAAAAACTGAAAATACATAAAACAATCGTATTAAATACTTTAAGAGATAATGGCGTTAATTTGGGACCTTCGGGTAGACGATTTATTGGCGGTAAAAAGATTGCAGACAAAAAATGGAGAGAAAAAAATAAGGATTATATGTCAGAAAAATCCAAAAATTGGTACGAACAAAACAAAGACCACAGAAAAAAATATATGGATGAATACCGAGAGAAGAATATTGATAAAATCCGGGAAGTTAAACGTAACTACGAAAGAACTCGGAAAGCGAATGACCCCCTCTATAAACTAATCGCCAATTTCAGGACGGCAATATATCAGGTATTAAAAGAAAATAACATAAATAAAAACGGACATTATTTTGAAATTTTGGGATATACTCCTTACGACTTAATCGAACACATTGAAAGTAAGTTTACAGAGGGGATGACATGGGAAAATTACGGAGAATTCCATATAGACCATATAACTCCCATATCTTCCTTCAACATCCAAGAAATCGGGGATAATGAGTTTATGAGGTGTTGGAGTTTAGATAATCTTCAACCTATGTGGGCGGACGAAAATATTAGGAAATCAAATAAGATTTTATTATAAATTTACACCCCCCAACACATTACTCAGTGGGGGTTTCTTTTTGTTCTTCAGTTAATACTCTTAATGATTTTGATAATACTTCACTTTCTTGCATTGAAAATATATTTTTAGTATATGCCATATGTAATGCTTGTGTTATAACGTAAAACGCCTGTTCCGGTGTCATTTTATCAATGAATTTTGAAATTGCGGATGGTTCATATATTGCAATACTTTCAAAAAGATATCCAATTGGTTCTGTTGTTCCTGTTGTCATAATTTATTTTCTGTATATTTATTATATGATGAAATATATAACAAAAAAATCATTAAGGGAAGCAACCGGTTCAGGGAGTTCCGGAACTTTTAAGAATCCAATAAGCTTCGCACCTCTTGATTGGGGTAAAGAACCTTTGGAACCATTTAATATTAGAGTCTCCGACTATTTAAATCCAACTTTAGCATATGATAGTTATGACGGTTCTTTAGATATTTCAAAAGAGAAGGTGGATAAAATAGAAAGATTAACAAAAAAACTTTCAAGAAAAGCCTCGGAAACATTCGGACAAAATGATGATGACGGAAATCCGTTAAATGGTTTTATTCCTATGGGAGATACCACACCAGGAACGCCCGGACATAAATCTGATTTAGTTAAGGAAGATTTGGGTGTTTGGTTTGGAACAAAAAAGAAACCAAAAGGTAGTAGTCAACCAAAAGGTCCTTGGGTTAATATATGTCGCAAAAAAGAGGGTGGAGGTCATCCCCCGTGTGGTAGACCGGATGCCTCAGATAAAGGATACCCTAAATGTAGGGCTGCCGGTGTTGCGTCAAAAATGACAGATTCACAAAAAAGAAGTGCGTGTCAACAAAAAAGAACTGCAGAAAAGACACATAATAAGTCAGGTACGGGGAACAAACCAAAAATGACCTCATATAAACCGAAATCCAAGAAAAATGAATCTATTAGAGATATAGTTATAAAGGTATTAAACGAACAATTCAAGAAGTAACTTTTGTTAAGATATTTTTTAAAGAGTGTTTAATATTATTTTTTATTTCATTCTCCAAATCTTGTCGTTTTTCTTCCACCACTTTATCAAAACCATTGACAATTTTATTGTATAATGAATCGCTTTCAATAAAAACGTTATAACTATATACGTGATTTATTATGCTGATTTGTCTATTGTGTATTACGATAAACATATCTTTTTCATCATTTTTTATAAATCTTTTATTGGATATTGGGGCTATCGTTAATTTTGAATTTGTATTTTCTATCAGTTTTTCACAAATTTCAACACAAAATATTTCTTCTTCCTTTGGTGGAGGGTTTGGGTCAAATTTTTCTTTTAGGTTTAAATAAACCCTAAATAATAATTTTGGTATGTATCCAACAACTTTATTTTCTTTCATAACACAAATGTAAGGTTTTTTATTGATTAAAAAAATAATTTCAACTACCTTTATAACAAATATATAAAAAATGAGTAAAATTAAAAATGGTGACACCGTAACCGTAAATTATGTCGGTAAATTAGATGACGGAACAATTTTCGATTCATCTTTAAATGAGGGTAGAGAACCCCTTGTATGTAGTTTAGGACAGAAACAACTAATTCCTGGTTTTGAAAATGGTTTAATTGATATGTCAGTTGGCGATAAAAAAACTGTTGAGATTGTTCCGGAAGATGGATATGGTCCATATAGAGAAGAAATGATTTTCGACATTCCAAAAGAGCAATTTCCTGAGGGTGTTAAAGCTGGCGATGTTTTAAACGCTCAAAGTGCAATGGGTCCGGTTAATGTTACCGTTGTTGATGTTGCGGAAGAAACAATTAAAATTGATGCAAATCATCCTTTGGCCGGTAAAAAATTAATTTTTGAACTAGAGGTTTTGGATATTATGGAAGCAGAGTAAAAAAACAAACCCCTCTTTTGGAGGGGTTTTTTAATTTAACAATATTAATTGGTATTCGCATTTCCAACCTTTAAAATGTTTTAACTCTCCTTTTCCAACTCTATGTAATCCACTATCATTTAAATTGTTTTCAAGACAAAAATTTCTCAAAGATGGTAAAATATATTCATTACCATCAGGAGATATTACTTTATAAATTCGTTTTTCAAGTTCTTCACCTTTAGTTCTATTTAAAATTATCATTCCTTTTTGTGGGGTTCTTTTTATTTTTTTTCTTGAAGATTTTAATGTATTAAAACTTATGTTTTTTTCTCTACAATATTTGTTTAGATTTTTAACAACGGTCTTATTTAAATTTTCATCATATATTACATATTCGTCTCTATCATCAATATCATCTAATTTTTTTTCTAATACAGAAATTTCTGTATTATTTTTTTCTTCAGTTTTATTTGTTTTATTTATTAAAACGTCAACAAAGTTTATCCAAGTTTCAACATCTGTTTCATTTCTACCTATGTTAGCAGCATAACAACATAATACTATATTCTCTTTAGTATATCCTTTAAATCTATCAATCCTATCTAATGAAGGTTGTTGAGGATGTTTTTTTGTTAGGGATGGAATTAGAGGAACTTTAAACCAATAACATAAACCTTCTTGATTTTTATATATTTCTATAATATCATCAACGGTTAATGTATTTTCACAATCTCTTGATTTTGAGTAATTTAATAAAAAGTTAGCCCACAATCTAATTTTTCTTTCTTGGTATTTTAACTTTTCTTTCTCTTTATTTTTGGGGTCTTGTCTATATTTCTTTTTAGATTCTTTACCAAACAAATTGTGGTGGAATTTACACAATAGTGATTTTTGGGATTTGTGAAATTCACTAATGGGTTTATAATCACAACATTCTTTACAATATTTTGTTTCCATATATATAAATATATGGATTTTGGGTAAAGTGTCTAAATATGTAAATTATTTTTTCTTCCATTTACCACCTAAACTTTTATAATGTTTTGCGGCGGCACCATTGCAATATGCACTAGGACAAACTTTGTATCTACTTTTAGCCCAAGATAATGATTTTTTCCACAGTGACGGATTTGTTGGTGTATTCTTTTTTTGTTTTTCAGTTATTTCAATTGATTCTTCCATCATACCCATTTCAATGCCCTCATTTCCTACTCGACTTTTTTCATTCATAAGGAAATCAAATACTTGGTCCATATTGTTTTTTGCTTCGGATATATGGTCAGCCGCCCAATCATGACCCCCAGACAGAATCTCGTCAATCATATGGGGTTCAAATTCATTAAGTAGTATATCACATTGCCTTCTCATTTGTTCTAAATTTGAGAAGAACATGTAGTTCTCGTGCTCTTGTTCGTTTAATACTTTTTTTACAAGAGAACTAATATCTCTTTCAGTTAATCTAATTGTTCTCATATTAATTTATTTTTTTTGAAATTGCAGATTCAATAACATCAATGGCTTGTGAGTATTTGTTAAAATGTGTTTCAGCCATATCTATCGCCCTTATTATTCTTTGTTTTTTTGCACTATCCATCTTTGATGACGTTATCTTATTTTTAAGGTCAGGAAATTTTGCAATAATATTATGATTTGGTTTATCCAATCTTTTTAATTCTTTCATATATCCCGATAAAGAACTTAAATATTTAAAATAGTCGTAACCATCCCCTCTCCAAACACCTTTTAATCCGGCGTATGCGTCTTTAATTGGGTCAAAAATACCTTCACTTTGTTCTTGTTCCCTAATAACTTTTTTTACAAGACGATTTATGTCTGTTTCTGTTAATCTAGTAGTTTTCATACTTTATTTTTTATTTACAATTTGAAAAGATAATTGTTTTTTATAAGTATCCTTTTGTCCGCTAATATTCACTTTAATATCAACATAATATTGATTAGGAATTTTATCCGTTGTATCAAACATAAAATAATATTCATTCGGAGTTCTATTTATTTCAGTCCAATCTTGTACCTGAACTTCGGTTGTTCCCTCTCTTACATAAATTCTATAATATGCGTTAACATTTGATAATAATACTTGTGGTGAATATGCCTTTTTAATTATAACACCAACTTTTCTTATGTCTGTATTTAATATTTTTTCATCTTGTTTTATTCCATAAAAATCAAATCCAAATATTTCTGGGTCATTTGATTTTGTGCCTATTTGTATTTTTGTTGATGTTCCTCTTAAAATTATTTCGTTTGTTACGTTTGGAAGAGTTTCTCCGTTATATTTTATGTTACTCCACGTATCGTAAAATTGACAAGGTGCGGAATAACTATTAAAAATATTTGGTATTGTTACTTCATAAATACCTTTTGTTTTTAAACAAGTAGTCAAATTAGAAACCACATTGACACCTGAAGAATTTGCAACAGAAACTACCGGTTCATCATCTAAATTAACCAAATCACCATCAACATATGAGTAAAGATAAAGTTTATTTGTTTGATTTTTTACGAATGTATTTCTATCATCTTTTATTAAATCATCGTAGGTTGTTAATAGATATGGTTCATAAAATGTTTGAGTATGTCTTGTGAAAAAAGCAACGCAATATGCTTCGGTAAGACCTGTAATATTTTCAACATCCGGTTGATATGCAATTCCCCATCCTGAAACTTCGGTATCTCCGGTGAGAATGTCATTTATTTCAGTTGTCATGTCAAACTCAATATCTTCATTACCAAATTCAAAATATTGGGTATCGATAATATCTAAGTCATCGTATATAACAACTCCTTGGCTGGTGTTACTGTATATTCCGGGCTCACTCCAATTTAAAATTGTTTGTCTTTTATACCAATTCGATGGTCTCGCAGAAAATGACCTATCGTCAACATAAGTTAATGGTGAACCTCCCCCTTGAGAATTGTTGACCGCCAAATTAAATTCGTTAAAATCATAACCAACACCCTCATCCCAGTATTGAATATCTCCGTCATCGACAAGTGATAATGGTATTCTAAATAAAATTAAATTAAATGATGTTGCCCTTCTTCTACCATTTGTCATTTTGGTATTTAATAAATCCTCGAATGATGAGGTATTTGTCATTTGAAGTTTGTGAGTTAAATTACCGGTACACCCTGTAGATATAACGCCGGATGTAATATTTTCTCTTAAACCATTTAAATCTAAATCGAAAATAAATCTTGAATATCCATAACTAGGTATTAGATAGTCTGACGCACCAAAACTTAATTCTGTAACAGGGTTTCTACCCGTATTGGTGGAAGAGTTTGAAATTATTGTATTATTTCTATTGAAATATGACCTGTATACTGACATTTATATCTTTTAATATAAATATCAATTTATTCGAATATTGTCATTAAGAATTTTATTTACCGCATTTTGCATTTCGGTAAGTATTGATGTTACACTTGACCCGTCTTGAGTTACGGGTACCGGTGGTAATCCGGGGAATGCGTGAGTATGGGTAACTAAAAATCTAACAATTAAATCAAGTAATTCCAATAATTCTTCCCCTCTAACCATACTAGATGTGTTAGGTTCTATTTCATCGGTAAATACGTCATTAGATATACCATATAATGTCCCATCAAAATTTATTTTGGATTTACCAGGTATTTCTGACTTGTGTGATATGAACGCCATTTTGTCAGCACCCATAGACGCAAACGTAACCGGAATTGACCCGTATTTAAATATTGGTACGGTTCTTTTAACCGCATCAAAAGGTTCTCCGGTTAATCCCTTCGCATATACTAAAGAATATCCTTTTGTGGGTACCGAACCATTAACTTTAATATCCTTAAAAATTTGACTTAAATTGTTAATAACAATAGGAGAATTTAAAAGAGGCCCAACTCCTTGTGTTGGGGTTGAATTTAACTTTTCATACATTAAATTATTTGGTCTATAATAAAACGGAAACGGGGATTCACTAACAATTTTTTTACCGTTTAACATACCTTCGTCATTCAACGTTTTAATAAAATTATTTATAAAATCTACGGTTTCTTTTTTACTTAACGCATTAAAACCATATGACAAAACCAAAGATTTTAAATCCTCTATGTTTGAATCCGGTTTAAGTTCTTTAGAATTTGTTCTTTTATTAGGTTTTAATTTATATAAATAAACCGTACCGGTAAATTTATCTTGAGTATTTTCAGGGTTATTTATTACCCATTCAACAAGATATTTTACAAGAACAACTTTTTCATTTTCCTCATTGTACGTCTTAACATCTTCTAAATTTTTTATATTTGAAAATCTAGTTAATTGCATATACGCCCTTGCATTATTTGGTGCAGGTATTGTATTTGGTTGTATTGGTACTGTTGTTTTTCCCGCCCTTAATAAAACCTCATCTTCTTTAACAATTAAATCCGCACTACCCCTACCCAAAATAGCGTTATCACCAGGTTCAGGAAATACTCCTTTACTATCAGGATTTGAATATGTCCCATTTTTATTTTTTAAAGGTAATGGATTTTTGTATTGTATACCTATACCGTTATTTTTTTGAGCCCCAACATAAAATTCACCGGGTGAAAAGGTTGGTGAAGAAAAACTCGCCTGAATGTAAAACTGACTTTTAAATTTAGAATGTTTGTCGTAATAAAACGCATATATCAATTCTTCTTTTTTTGGTACTTGATATATGAAATAAGGTAATAATGGTAAAAATACAAATGGGTCTCTTTCAGTCCATATATCAACAGGTTCGTTCCAAACAGGGTCAGTAACTGATGATATAATATCATTATAATTGTCTGTTAAAACTCTCGCTCTAATTCTTCCTAACATTAATGGGTCATTAACGTCTAAAACAACGCTTGGATAAAAAAACCTATTTGTCATTTCGTTCTATTTTCAAATTCTTTTATTATAGTATTATAATACTCCTCAACACTATCTAAATGATATGTTAATTCCAATAATTTTTTTTTCGTGTCTTCAAAGTCAGTGGTTAATAAATCCATGAAATTTATTAATACATTATTTGGTAAATTTTTTAAATTTGGTAATTGTGAAACAATTGTTTCTAATTCTAATTTTGTCATATTATCTAGATTTTCCAAAAACTTTTAAAATTCCTCCCGTAATTGGGGGTACTAAAACCATTGCATCTATTGTACTATTTTCAGAATTTTCTTTATCCATCCCTCTAACAATCGTATCGACTAATACATTAGTTATGTTGGGACTTCCGTCCGGCATTGGGCCTGTCGGGACACCTAACTCTTGTAACCCTTCTATAATATTTAATCTCGCTCTTTCAGGAGATGTTCCGGGCAATAACGCGGTTAATGGTAATAAAAATTTTGGTATGCCATTATCGTTCCCAAAAGTACTATTTATCAACTTTAAAAGATTCAAAATACCATCAACTAAACTTTTACATTTTTTATAATCAACAATTAATTGACCGACAATTAACCCTAATTGAACTAATCTAAGAATTATAGTGTATTTTTTTGCTGCGGCCGATTTTGACATATCAGTTATCATTACATCTAATAAATTTAATATATCTTTTTTTAAAATTTCAAATAATTCTTCTAAAAATATTGCATTGATTTGTTGAATCATAGAAAAAACAAAATCTTTGAACTTTTTAATGAAATCAACTGCATCGTCAATTACATTACTAATTTCTTGACCTATTGTTGTACCGGATTGTAATACATTGTTATACCCATTTGAAATAGTATTCGCTGATTGTATGGCAGTATTAGCACTTGATATTGCCCTATTAATCGTATTTTTTGCGGTTATCTGTAGTGATTTTACCATCGTTATTATTGGTAAAATTATTTTGGGAGTTAAAATACCCGAAGCAACCGCTTTTGGTAAATCCTTTATAAAATTTTTATTAATTTGAATATCTACTTTAACTCCATTAGGTATTAATGGAGCCCAAGAAGGGTTATCCGCATAATTATCTACAATATTTTCTATTGATTTAACAATTTCTTGTTGAGACTGTCCCGATATTGCATCTCTAAATTCAACTAAATCATTTAATATTGAATCGGCATCAACTGGTAATTGAACGTCACCACAACTTTCATATGTTACAATACCTAATTGAATATTAGATATTTTTTTTTCAATATTTCTTAATTCAACATCACTAAATTGAAAAAAACTATCATCAACATTATCTAAATCCGACACCTTTGCAACACCCGAAACATCTATCTCTCTTCTTTTATCTTCACATAGACCAAGAATTCTTGTTAATATTCTTTCGAATTTTGCATCGTTTGAAAGTTTTTTATATGAAACCTTACCTTTAATACTTATCGCATTAGATGCGTAATTCATAACCGAACCAATAACGTTTACAGGGTCAATTAATTTTATTGTACCAAAATAATCCGTTAAAAATTGACCCACAGAATTACCGGTAAAACTTAAATTTGCATTATTACCCGACCTGTCTAATAAAAAAACTCTAAAATAATCACCTGAAACACCAAACTCATTTGTCTTTGTGTATTTTATATCCAAAAGATTAGTTTGGGATTTTCCATTGTAAGGAGTACTGTACTCTAAACCAAAAGTTTTATCAACCCAGTTATTATCCATTCTAAGATTAAGCATCTTATTAAATGGATATTTTACCGTACCACCATATGGAATGAATAATTGAGTATCTACAGGTTTTTGCTTTTCATAAAAAAACTTACCTATCGTACTATCCGGTCTGATTTTTAAATTACCCATAAAATCAACCCATTCGACAGGTATATATATCCCCCCTGTTGCTAGATTATTTATATAACCTATTTGTCCGGCAGCCGGTAATTTTAAAGTTGGATATGTTTGTTCTTGAGAACAACCTAAGGTTTTAATAGTTTCTTTAACTAAAATTTCTTTTACTCTAGGCTCCATTTTAAGTAAAACCTGAATAACTTTTTTTCTTAAGTATTTAAAAGTATCGCTACTTTCTCCTTTAGTTTTTGAAATTAAACCAATTAATTGGTCCATAGATGTTGGGACATCTCTTTGGAATCTTTTTTGTTGTTCCTTTATTTTATTTAACTGAGTAGAAGTATCTCCTATAAGTCCCTCAAATGAATTTCCTTTATTTTTTTTTAATTGCTTAATATCTTGAGAAACTTGATTATTGGTACTTATTCCGTCAATTTTTTTGTTTGCTTCGTCCCAACTTGAATTTAAATCCGGCATAATTACTTTATTTTATAATTTTTCTCATCGGAGGAAATGTCTTTTTCTATTAAATTTTGTATTAAGTCATCATCCAAATCTGATAAAGAAAAACTTTCAGTTGAGTTATTAGTTTTTTCCCATATTGTGGATTGTAATTTTGAAAGATTAATCTTTTTTTCAACACAATCATTAACAATTTTTTGTTGTTTTTCAATAACAGGACCAATAGTTATCATGTCCTCAGCCTCTTTCATCATCGTCAACATTTTATTTTGAATCCTAATCGCAGTGTTTCGTTGTTCTACAAGCTCATTGTATATTTCTTGCATTAATGCAAGTATTGATTCTTTGGTAAAATTAATTTCTTTTCTTAGTGGTCTTGACATATAAATAAATATTAAAGTTTAATTTTTCAATTTTGATTGTGTGAATAAATATAACTTTTTGAATTTTTTTATAGATGTTCTAATTTCTTTTGTATTCATATTTGTCATCTCCCTAAGAGATAAAAGAATTATATTTTTGTTGAACTTATTATTATCCGAACCAAAAAAGATTTCATCATAATTCTCAAATAAATCAACCAAAGCAATACCTAATTTCTTTTCATTATCCGTTAGTTCTTCATCTTCAAGAAATTCTCGTAATTCGTTTACATAATTATTTATTACAAACTCCATTTCAACAACCTCATCATCAATTCTGTATGACATATCCGGTCTTTGTTCTATTGAACTTGAAATATCCTCATATGAAACTTTTCTATTTGTTTCTTTTTGGTCTTTAATAATTTGACCCATTAGATAATTTTTACATATGGTTCCAAAATAAGAATAGGCCTTCTTCTCTTTAGAAGGCTTAAATTTATCTACTTTCGTCATAAGAAAAGAATGAGTATCCGTATGGATTTCTTCAAAATTCATATCTTTTCTATATAATTTGTATCTTCTAATTATAGAAGAAATCATCTTATCTAACGGAGACCTTAAAAAATTATTATATATTTTATTTTTCTCTTCCGATGAGTCACACAAAAGATATTCTCTTACCGCATTCTCTTCTCTAATATCAAAATAATTTTCTTTTTTCGTTTTTCGACCTCTTTTTTTTGATAAGACTTCCTCAGTATCTCCTGAAAAAGTTATTTCCATTATGCGGATTGGGGTGTATATTTTATGGCTCTATCATCAACAAAAAAATATTCTTTCTTTGCGGTTTCTAACCAAAATTTGACTTCATCGTCAGCGATTTTATTTTCTCCGAATTTATAGTTCCAAAAAATAGAACCTTCTCTCATGTTAGTATGTTTATAACCAATTTTAGGAATTGTCATAATTGATACTGAATTATAAGTCAATCTTAATAAGAACTCATAAATAAATGTTAATTTAATTGTTGGTTTAAATCCCCCGAAATCATTAATAACTTCTTTCTTCCATACCGCACCTGCAGTTTGGAAATTTTGATAATTATGTAATGTTTCATTGGTTAAATAACCCATTTCCATGGTAAAGTTTGCTGCGAATGTTGCTTCGTTGGTAAACCCAGCAAAAGCATTTTTATCGTCAACATCAACAACAACCGGTAAGAACGCCTGAACCTCAGGATAAAATTCCATATATTTTTTTGCGTTTTTAAACCATATTGCGGAATATTCATCATCAAATTCAAAAATAGAGAACCATGTACTTTTAGATTTTTCAATTCCAAAGTTTACTTGTTCCGCATAATTAGTTTCTTTAGTCCATGAGTATTTAGAAACAACTAAATCACCAAAATCGTATTCATTTAAGAATTTCACTAATTGTTCTTCCGTTGAATGAACGATAACTAATTCGTCAGGTTTAACTAATTGATTTTGTATTGATTTTATTGCCTTATCAAAGAATTCTGCGAAATCTCTAGATAATGACGATTTAATAGGTAAAATTACAGATATTGTATTCATAATATTAGTTAGTTTGTTTTATTTGTAGTTCAAATGAATCCGCTCTTTGAGTTATATAACTTTCAAAGTTAGAAACAACGTTCTGTTCGAATGAAGATTTATTTTTGAATTTATCAGCGGTTTTAACCCCCTCATCGCAAATTTCAGTATTAATGTTATCTTCCAACCAATTTTGAATAAAATCCGCTACGTAATCTGCCATAAGTGTTTTATCAGTAATCCAAACACCATTATTTTCATTCATCCATTCTGGTTGTAAATTAGGTACTTTACCAATCACCGGGATTCCACATGCCATAGACTCCAATGGAAATGTTCCAAATCCACTATCTTCATCAATCCAAACACTCAAAAAACATTCTTTTAACGTTTCCGCAAATTCTTTCTCAGAAAGTCCTCTCATGTCTTTAAACGTGAACCATCTGTATTGTGGGAACTTTAAGTAAAAAGTTTTAATCAAATTAATTGTATCACTTTGGTCTCTTGAATGAACCGCAACAATTGGCATTGCCGGTAATTTACGAGGTTCAAAATACTCACTAATTATTGGTTCAATAATGTCAAACGTGGTTTGTTTCATTATTTTTTCAATATAATCTTTTTGTTTTAAAGATGTTGTAATACATTTCAAAAATCCAAACTGAGCCCAATTTTGACCCGGTTGCAATGTTTCCAATGTATATCTATAAGATTGTGCTAACACAATTCTTCCACATGGAATGTTTTTAATTTGGTCCATTGCATAACCAAATATCTCAGGTAAAACCAAAAAATCTTCAGGGGCAACTTCCAAATTTTGTCCTTCGATTGGTTGATGTGGTAGTTGTTCGTATTCAACACCCAACCATTTACCAACACCAGTGTAATCCGGTTTTTCATGTAAAATAATGACATTAAACCCATTATTTTTAAGTACCATCGCCATTTCGTAAATGTATTTAACTGATGCCTTTGCATTTCCTTTGGTATCTTGTACCATAAAATAAATCTTAGATTTTTTATTTCTAAGATTTGAAATTGAATTTTTAATTTTTTCTAAATTGTTATTATCCATAATATTAATAATGATTTATTATATTTTTATTTAAAAGACTATTGAATGCGATTTTGAACGGGACACTAATGTTGTTAGAATTTTTAATACCAAGTTTTTCGTCAACCTCAGCATCTTCAGAGATTATAACTTCAATCATAGTTTTTATCAATTCATATTTTACAATATTAATTCTCATATCACTGCCACCGGATAGTATAATTTCTTCACCACCCGACATGTCAATGTATTCTTCAATCCTATCAAAATCAATGTAATAACTTTCACCAAGTACGTTAAGCATATATTTCTTTAATTTTATTTTTTAATTCCTTCATAGAAGAAATTTCATAATCAACTTTAACACTCGAATTGTATGTTGTATTAAATTTAATTACTTGTTTATTTGTTGGATGATTTAATAATAAGTTAGGATTTGCAGTAAGTAAAACGTCTATTGAATTCCACATCGAATTTATTGTGATTTCACTATAAAACTTGTAGTTTTCAACCAAACAACCAAATTTTGAAAGAAAAAACAAAGACGATGGTTTAGATTTACCAATCTCATCTGAAACAATAATTATATCATACTCATCTCTCATCTCAGTATAAAACTCATTAAAATCTTGGAAAGTCGACATTTCAACCGAGCCGGAATGTCCGAAAATTTCCATCGTATGTTCGTTATATAAAAAATCATATAAGTCATCATCGGTAGGAAAAGAAAGATGTTCCCTTATATTAAGAGTTGTCAAATCACTTATAACTTCATATTTAAATTCAGTTTCCTCTTTAAATGGATTATCAATGTACCATTTTTCGTACTCTTGTTGTATTTTTTTTAATGTATCCCTTAAAACACCATTAATTTCAATTCCTATCCTCATTGTTTTCGTAATTCTTTAATAGTTTAGTTATTAGTGGATTTCTAACAATATCGTCTTGACCGAACTCAAAAACACCAATATCATCAGTTTTACTATGTCTACGCATCGCATCCCATAAACCTGTTTGTGTTTTATCCTTGTGTCTATCAAATTGTTCCAAATCACCGGAAATTAAAAACTTACTATTAAAACCAATTCTCGTTAACAATAATTTCATTTGATTAGGTGTTGAATTTTGTGCCTCTTCAAATATTAAAATTGAATTATCAATATTCATCCCTCTCATATATGCAAGTGCAAATACTTCAATAACATCCATATCTTTTAAGGTTTCTCTTGCCTCCTTACCAATGATTTTATTCATTAAATAATAAGATGGGAAAATATATGGGTCTAACTTTTCTTCAACATTACCCGGGAGAGAACCTAATTTTTCTTCGGCTTCAACCGCAGGTCTAACAATGATAATTTTCTCGTAGGTATTTGAGGGGTCAGCCAATAAATCAAGAGCAGCTTTCATTGCAATATAACTTTTACCAACACCTGCAGGTCCAACACAAATAGTAATCTGATTGGTTTTCAATATATCGTAATATTGTCTCTGACTTTCAGATAAAAATTTTTGTTTACTTGGTTTTTTTATTATTTGAAGAATTTGTTCTTTTTTAGAAAGTTGTGTTTTTTCTTCTGTTGGTTTTGGTGTTTGATTTGTAGGTTTTTTTCTTGATTTTTTTTCTGTCATTTTGTTTTTATTATTTTTTAATTTGTTTTTCAACAAATAAACTATCCCAATAATTAAGTCCTTTACCCCAAGGAAACCCTGGATGATGTGTATTTTTGTGTGTTATAACATCAAACGTATCTTTTATTTTATCCAATAATTTTGTATAATATATTTCATTATTTGGATAAAAAGGATTCATACTCCTAAAATCGTGAAATTCAATTGAAAATTGTTTTGAAATACTCCAATCTATTTCTTCTAAGATTTTATATTCAGAACCTTCAATGTCAAATTTTATTAGTTCAAATTTATCAATATTATATTTTGACATTAATTTTTTAATTGTCGTTAAATAAACTTTTTGTTCCCCCTGTAAAAAACAGGTATCATTAGATGGGTTTAATAAAGAATTACCACTTATATCATCATACATAAAATAAGACTGTTCTGTTAAATTTTCATCGTGAGTAATTGCCGAGTTTTCGTATATTAAACCCTCAGGTACTTCTATAATATTTGGGTTTGGGTCAACACATATTACTTTATCACAATATCTTTTAATTTCTAAACTAAATGCGAAATTAATACACCCTAAGTCTAACACCCATCCATTTTTATTTATAATTGATTCATCAATTGTGTGTTCTTTAATTGTTATCATTTTTTTATTTTGAGTATTCATTTATCCAATATTCTGTCATTTCATCTAACATAGATTCAAATGTGTAATTTGGTTCCCATCCGGTTATATTTTTTAATTTTGAACAATCACCCTTTAAATCATGTAACTCTTCAGGTCTTAAAAATTTTTCGTCTTGTTTAACATATTCTTTCCAATCGAGACCCAAATATGAAAAAACATAGTCACATAATTCACGAACTGAATGGGAAATTCCTGTAGAACAAACAAAATCATCAGGAGTGTCTTGTTGTAAAATCATCCACATCGCTTCAACATAGTCTTTGGCGTGACCCCAGTCTCTTGTTGCGTCAAGATTCCCTAATTTTAATTCATTACTTAACCCTAATTTTATTTTAACGGCCTCTTTACAAACTTTATTTGTTACGAAGTTTGTCCCTCTTCTTGGTGATTCGTGATTAAATAATATACCATTAGACACAAACATATTATATGAATTTCTATAATTCCTACAAATATTATAACTGAAGACTTTGGCACACCCATATGGTGACACCGGATTAAGTGGGGTAGATTCTCTTTGGAACCCATCAGAATCAATTGAATTTCCGAACATTTCTGATGAGGAAGCTTGATATATTTTAATACTTGGTTTTATTAATTTAACTGACTCCAATAAATTTAACGTTCCTAATCCGGTTACGTTTGCAGTATATATTGGTTGGTCGAATGAAATTCTTACATGTGATTGAGCAGCTAAATTATATATTTCATCAGGCATTATCTTTTGAATTACACTGATTAATGACGATAAATCAGTCATGTCAGCATAGTGTAAAATAACTTTACTGTATACGTTTTCTAATCTTGCGGTTTGATTTTCTGATACAGAATTTCGTTTTAAAGTTCCGTGGACTTCATAACCTTTGTTTAATAAAAATTCGGAAAGATATGACCCGTCTTGACCATTAATACCCGTTATAATTGCTTTTTTCATATATGTTTGTTGACTATGTTAATTACTTTACTGATTTCATCATCAGTCATTTGATGATTATTTGGAATATATAATCCAAATTCGTGAACTAACTTTGAATTTGGTAAATTTTGTTTCCCGTATCTTTCATACCAAAATGGATGTTCATTTATAGAACCACAAATTAAAGGTCTACATTCAATATTATTTTTGATTAATTCTTCAGTTAAAGATTTAATATTTTTAGTTATAACTGGAAATGAAAAATTTGATATAAATGAGTTTTTAGGTGGCGAAATGTTCCAAAAATAACTTTTAATTTCATTTTTATATCTTTCATAATTCTTATTTCTATTAGTTACAATAGTACCCAATTTTTCTAATTGACCTAACCCAATAAACGCCTGTAAATCTGTTGCTCTTAAATTAAACCCCGGATAATAAAAAGTGTAAAGAGACCTAAAATTATCTACATTATATTTCTTTCTCAAAAATTCTTGTTTTTCCTCAGGTAAATCTCTATCCCATCCGTGTGAACGTATCGATAATAGGATGTGATATAAATCTTCATTATCTGTTGATACCATACCTCCCTCAATAGTTGACATATGATGTCCAAAATAAAATGAGAAAGTTGATAAATCACCAAGTGTACCTAGTTTATTTCCGTCATATTCTGAACCCATAGATTCACAAGTGTCCTCAATTAACATAATTTCATTTTCTTTACATAATTCAAGAATTTCGTTCATATGATTTGGGAAACCTAATACATGAACCAATATTATGGCACTTGGATTTTCATTTTTAATTATTTCTTTTAAATGATTAATATCTAACCCTAAATTATCTATATCGCATTCACACATAATAGGTTCTAACCCTAATTGTATTGCAGGTGTAACCGTCGTAACCCAAGACACTGCCGGAACAACAATTTTATTATTTTTTAATCTATTTGAAAGTATTAAAGAATATATTGCAGCTAAATTGGCCGACGACCCTGAGTTAACAAATACTGAGTATTTAACCCCCAACCATTCAGACCATTTTTTTTCAAATTCAATTGTTAATTCACCTTTTGTTAATCTTGGATTAGTTTTTAACCAATCTATCAGTTTATTGATATCGTCAATATCGATAGTATCTTTTACCAATGTTATTTTTTCATTCATAATTATATCAATTAATTTTTTTTCTTTTCCCAATTTTCCCAAACAAAAGTATAGTCATATGTTAATATATGTGTTTTACTTAGTTTTTCACGTATAATATTTCTTCTTATTTCACAATCATCAAAAATTTTATGAAATTGTATTTGAAAATTATTTATTTGTATTTGTAGATTATTTTCTAAAATAAAATCTAAAAGGCAATACTCTCCACCTTCGATATTAATTTTAATTAAATCAATATTTTTAATTTCTTCGGATTTAATAAAGTCCACAAAATTTATTAATTTAATTTTTTCTTTTTCACCATCTGTTAAATATAAGGATGACGACGCCCCACCATGAATTATTTCGGTATCGTATGTTTTATCAGATAAACCAAAATTATAAATTTTAATGTTTTCTTTAAGTTCAAATGTTTTTTTTAACTCTGAAAAATATTTAAACACCGGTTCAAAAATATATACTTTGCTTCCGTATTTTATTTGAATTTTATCCGACCATTCCCCAATATAACCACCTAAATCAAATACTATTGAATTTTGATTTAAATCGTAGTTAATTCTGTGTGTGTTATCACCGTTATCTTCAAACCATTTTTTTAGTGATTTTTCATCAAAATAATTAATACACATCCTCTAATCTCCTTTTACTAATTTGTTTATTGTGAATTCTATAAAATAATAAAAATTCTTCTGTTATACCAAACGAATACCCATTATTGATAGATTCTTTCCAAAGTTTAAAATCCTCTTCAGGTATTTCGTTTTTATCATATCTGTTTTTATTGTTATCCCAAAATTTTTTACTAAAACAAACGGATGGATGAGCTATTATGTTATGACCATTTTGAAATTCTGAATTTATACTTTTAAATTCTGTCATGTTAAAAACTTTTGTTATTGTATCTTCATACCCATTATTTGTAATTGTTTCTTCAATATAGTAAAAATTAGAACTTAATATATCGTATTTTTTTTCTAACATAATTTTAGTTTGTATTAATACTCTATCTTCGTGATAAAAATCATCTAAGTTCATATTAAAAACATAATCACAATTATCTTCGAACGCTTTATTTAAAATAAAATTCATAGCATCGGCATAATTATCTAATTTCTTGGACCAAAACTTTTTTTCAAGTTTACAATCGTTTGGTATTACCGAATAATTATCACCATTATAATTCACTTCGTAAAAAATAAAATTATTATCGCTTTGGTGTATCATTGATTGAATAGATTTTGAAATCCATCTATCGTAATAAAGATTTTTTATATTTGAATGAAATAATATAACTCCCTTTTTCATAAAAAATTTAATTTCTCATTTCATGATGATTTTTATCTAAAGCCAAAAGTTTCTTATCATAATTTAAATTCCAACTTTCAGGGTAACAGTATGATGGGCTTAATACTACAGTTGGTTTATTTTTTGTAAAAAATTTATTTAAGTGACTTTCATCGTGCCAAATGGCAATTAATCCTGTTTTCAAATCAATATCAATATTTGTATCAATTTGTTCTGACATTTCTAAAAATTTAGATGAACTACCTCCATTAAATCCTCCAGCATAATAAATTAATTCATCTTCATTAGGTATAAATGCAGTACTTTCAACTCGATGTTCTGGAGTACCTCTACCACCTAAAAATCCGGGATGTATTGTTGCCACCAAATCACCTAATATTTCATCACCAACATCATTTACAAATCTCATATCAATATCACAATAAAAAAGATAATCCTCAACACTTAATATATCTTTGTGTTTTAAAAAAGTTTTATATCTATATAAAGTAATCATTGGCCAAGATAAATGTTCAATCTTATTTATTACAACATCATCACCTAAGTCATTAAATTCATCCGAATCTGTAAATAAATAGTAAGTAACTTTATGGTTTTTTAATAAAAAATTTCTTGCAGAATCGATTAAAGGTCTTACAAAAGTTGTATATTTATTGGTTGCTATTAAAACTAAACCGATTTTTTTCATTTTCTTATATTATTATAATTTTTTATAAACCAATCAATGGTGTTTTTTATACCAATTTCTAAATCAATAAATTCAAAATCAACTGGCGCGTTTGATATTGCAGGTTTTCTATATTGACCCATTGGTTTTTCTGAATCAAAAATAATATCATTATCTGAAATATGTAGGTTGTTACAAATTATTTTTGCAATATCCAATATAGAGTGTTCTATTGGATTAATTGCCATAAATGAATCATTTTTTTTCCAATTATCTAATGACCAAATAATTAATTTTGCCAAATCATCAGAATAAATAACTTGTCTAAGTGGACTTCCGTCACCCCAAACAACCATTTTTTCTGAGTTTTTTTTTGATAGATAAGCCCTATGTATCATCCCTGGAATCATATGTCCTTCTTCTAAGTGAAAATTATCGTTGATTCCGTAAACATTTGTTGGTATTACTGATATCCAATTAGCGTTTAAAACTTTTTTAATTACATTTGTTTGGTAACCCGCAATTCTTTTTGCGTATGCATATCCGTGGTTTGAAAAATGAGGTGCTCCATTATCAATTTGATTTGGAGTTAATGGGAATGTTATATTTTTATCGGGAAAAATACAAGTAGAGAGTAAATTAACAAAATTCGGGATTTCATTTTTAAATGAAGATTCTATCACATTATTATTTATCATAAAGTTTTCAATAAAGAAACCTTTATTGTTTTTCATGTTTGCTTGTACTCCCCCAACTTTTGCCGAGCAGTTGATAATAGTATCAACATTATTATTTTTAACGTGATAGGTGATATAATCTAAGGTTTTTTTAGAATCGGTTAAATCAACTTCATCTTTAGTATGGTAAATATGATTATCCCCCAAAATGTTCTTTAATGATGAACCGACTAAACCATTTGAACCAGTAATTAAATATTTTCTCATATTATAATCCAATTTTCACCCCCTACTTCACCACTATCAGGTCCATTAGTAAACCAATGTGACGGGTATATTACTTTTTTATTGTTATTGTTGTTTAACCAAGCTCCCCACCAACTAAAACTTGAATTCGCAATAATATTGTGGTTACACATTGACATTAAATATAAGTCCTGATAATCCAAATTTCCACTAATAAAAATTTTATTTTTTATAAAATCTAAATTAACTTTACACCATTCAATGTCGTCGGAAAAAATTAAAAATAATACATCCTCTCCAATAATTGATATTGCGTTTTTATAGTAGTCTATAGTTTGTAATGGGTGAAAATGTTGTCTTTCAACATAATTCCCCCTTCTAACGTGTATTGAACAAGTATTTTCAAACTTTAGTGGTTGGTATTTATTAGTTAAATAATTTTCTGTTTTATCATCTATTTTATATAAATTAAAAATTTCGTTTTGATATTCTTTAAAGTATTTTTCATTTTGATAAAATCCGTCTAATTTTATATTACCCCCAATAACCGGTATATCAATAAATTTAATTGGTAGATGTTGTGTTTGATGAATAAATTCAAAATTATTAACATCCCCAAATTGGACATTTCTTAAAATGTTGTTTGTATATAACTCTAATGGACTATGAATTACTGAAATGTCTCTGGTATCAATTTTTAATTCTTTATCATCTCTTTTTGATATTCCATATGCCGCCGAAATTTGAAATAGGTAATTTCCTAAACCTCCTTGTAAATGACTTGAGACATAGTTATTCATTATTAACTCCTTTATAAATTTTAACAGAATCTTCAATTAAAGATTTTCCATTTATTATTGATGTTTCTAACATTCTATTGATTGCTTGAACATATTTTGGTCTTTTAATTTTAAAACAAATATCAATTTTTCTTTTTAATTCCGCAATTTCAGAATCATCTGTAGAAGTACTAATAGTATCTTCTAAATACCACATTCGACAGTGCAATATTGATAATTTTTCAATAACTTCTCCAATGTTATCTGTTTCAATTAAATCATCGGGCAATTCAATATTTTTATTTAAAGATAAAATATGTTTTATTTTATCTTGTATTATTTGTTCTATTTTTTCTCCCACCATTTTTAAAAAATTTTTATAAAAGAATTTAGTCCAACACTATCTAAAAAATCATCATAATTTCTTACATACCAGTGTAGATAGAATTTAGGTTTATTAAAAATAAAAGAATTTATTAAGTCTTTCATACCTGTTTGCATCATATGTACTTCTTCCGAGTTTTCAATTACCCCTAACATATCAAACATAAGAAATCTTTTGTCATT
>Ga0214917_10002326_pt1 | contig 23329 bp, 23 predicted proteins | sample LL_1208_BB_MetaG_FD_177983 | JGI IMG/M metagenome (GOLD analysis project Ga0214917, IMG submission 177983) | Freshwater microbial communities from Lake Lanier, Atlanta, Georgia, United States - LL_1208_BB | ecosystem: Environmental > Aquatic > Freshwater > Lake | place: USA: Georgia | collected...
GTATTATACTTCCAGCAACTTCTGGAATTATTTCATTAGCATTAACTGCAAATCAAACAACAACATTGACTCCAGGAAGATATGTTTATGATGTAAAAGTAACTTATGACAATAGTGGGGAAAATGTGTTTAAAGTTGTAGAGGGATCTGCATTAGTTAGATCTGGAGTGTCAATATAATGCCAAATATATCAGATAGTATTGGATCCGAAAATGTAATTAAAGTTTTATCACAAACTACATCGGTTTCTGGAAAGTTAATTTATATAACTAAATATTTATCTAACATAGTAATTGAACAAGGATTTTCATTTAAAACTTTCTTTCATTTAATTAATCCAAAAACAGATTCTGAACTTGATTTGACAGGTAGTTCAGTAGAATCAAAGATTAGAAAAAAATACGGAAATTCGACATATGTATCATTTGCATCTAGTATTATACTTCCAGCAACTTCTGGAATTATTTCATTAGCATTAACTGCAAATCAAACAACAACATTGACTCCAGGAAGATATGTTTATGATGTAAAAGTAACTTATGACAATAGTGGGGAAAATGTAGTTAAAGTTGTAGAGGGATCGGCATTAGTTAGATCCGGAGTGACAATATAATGCCAAATATATCAGATAGTATTGGATCCAGAAATGTAATTAAAGTTTTATCACAAACTACATCTGTTTCTGGAAAATTAATTTATCTAACTGATTTAAATAAACAATTACAAGATAAAGATGGAATGATTCTTGTTTGGGATCTTGGATCCCAAACTTTTATTATGACTAGTGTAATTGATACATATACACAATCAACAATACCATCAAATGGAGCATTAGTTGTTAATGGTGGTGTTGGTATTGGAAGAAATTTAAATGTTGGAGAGTCTTTAGTAGTATCTGGAATTTCTACATTTAATTCAAATATAGATATTAATTCTTCTGTTGATATTTCAAATAATCTTACAGTTGGAACTCTTGGAGTATTAGGTTTATCCACAACAAAAAATCTTAAGGTTACTGGTGTTGCTACGATTGGAAATATAAAAATTGATACTAATACGGTTTCTACCACAACTGGAAATCTTATTTTAGACTCAAATGCAGGAACAACTCAAATTAATGATGCACTTTATATTAATGATGCAACACAATCAACAACTAAAGATACTGGATCCATTATTACTGAAGGTGGTGTTGGAATTGAAGGTAATCTTAATGTTGGTGGAAATGTAGATATTAATTTAGATTTAAATGTTGATGGTGGAGATATAACCACAAATCTAACAGAATTTAATCTACTAAATGCAAATGCAACAACAGTTAATGCTTTTGGTGCTGGTACTAATATTGTAATTGGTGCTACATCTGGTATTTCAACCATTCGTAATGCGAATATAAGTGTTCCAAATGCGACCACATTAAATCTTGGCGCAACATCTTCTGAAACAAGTGTTAATTTTCAAAGCACTCCAAACACTTCTTTTGTTTCTATTGCCGCAACTACAAAAGCAACAAATAAAACGACTGGTGCATTAAGAGTTGCCGGTGGTGTTGGAATTGTAAGTGATGTTTATATTGGCGGAAACCTTCAAGTTGATGGTTCTATTATTTTGGACGGAGGAACTTTTTAGATATGGATAGACAAGTTGATGACAATATATTAATTAGTATATATTCAAAAAATTTAAGTATTGAAAAATCAAAATATTTTATTAGAAGCAAAATTTCAATCACCGACAAAAGATTTTGAAGAACAAAAAAATGTTTCATTAACATAAAATTTAAATCTTCAAAATAAATATGACGAATTTAAAAATTGTAAAAAATAGAAAAATAGAACCATGACAAAACCATCAACTCGACAAGGACTTATAGATTACTGCCTAAGGCGTCTAGGTGCCCCTGTATTAGAGATTAACATTGGTGATGAACAAGTAGATGACTTAGTCGATGATGCCCTTCAGTACTTCAATGAGCGCCACTTTGATGGTGTCGAAAGAATGTATTTAAAGTATAAAATAAGTCAGGATGATATTAATAGGGGAAGTGCAAAAAATACTAATGGTGTTGGAATTGTCACAACAACAGGAACTTCTAATATAACAGGATATGGAACTACTACAACATTTAATTTTTACGAAACTTCAAATTATATTCAAGTTCCAGATTCAGTTATTGGGATAGAAAAAATATTTAGATTTGATACTAGTTCAATTTCTAAAGGAATGTTCAGTATTAAATATCAGTTATTTTTAAATGATTTATATTATTTTAATTCAGTTGAACTTTTACAATATTCAATGGTTAAGAGTTATTTGGAAGATATTGATTTTTTACTCACAACAGATAAACAAATCAGATTTAATAAAAGACAAGATAGATTATATTTGGATATTGATTGGGGTTCACAATCTGTTGGAAATTTTATAGTTTTAGACTGTTATAGGGCACTAGATCCAGGATCATTTTCACAGGTTTATAATGACAGTTTTGTTAAAAGATATTTAACGGCACTTATCAAAAGACAATGGGGTCAAAATTTGATCAAATTTAGAGGAGTTAAACTTCCAGGAGGAATTGAATTAAATGGTAGAGAACTCTATGAAGATGCTCAAAGAGAACTTGATGAAATTCAAAAAAGAATGGCAATGGACTACGAACTTCCCCCATACGATTTTATTGGATAATGGCACTCAATTCTTTCTTTTTACATGGAACTTCATCTGAACAAAGATTAGTTCAAGATCTTATAAATGAACAATTAAGAATGTATGGTGTCGAAGTTGTTTATATCCCAAGAAAGTTTGTAAATAAAAAAACAATCATTGAAGAAGTTACTTCCTCAAGATTTGATGATAACTTTGAAATTGAGGCATATGTAAATAATTATGATGGATATAGTGGTCAGGGAGATATTCTCACAAAATTTGGAGTAAGTCTAAAGGACGAATTATTAATCACAATTTCAAAAGAAAGATTTGAAGATTTTATTTCACCATTTTTAAGTGTATTAGATGATGGAACAGAAGAAAGTGATATTATACTTTCAACTAGACCAAGAGAAGGAGATTTAATATATTTCCCACTGGGAGAAAGACTTTTTGAGATTAAATTTGTAGAGCACGAAAATCCATTTTATCAGTTGGGGAGAAATTATATTTATGAATTAAAGTGTGAATTATTTGAATACGAGGATGAAATTATTTCTACATCTATTGAAGAAATTGATACTCAAGTCAAAGAAGAAGGGTATATTACAACACTTAATTTAATTGGTACTGGTGTAACAGCAACAGCATCAGCATCAATTTCAGGTTCAGTAATTTCTGGTTATGTAAAAGAAATTTTTATAAACAATGATGGTAGTAATTATACATCAACTCCTGTTGTTACCATAAGCAGTTCTCCAACAAATCTAATTGGTGATAGAGCAACAGCAGTGGCAATCACAACAGTTAGGGGAGGTATTCATTCTGTTGAAAGAATTTATTTGACAAATGCCGGTGCGGGATATGTAACTCCTCCAAGCATAACAATTTCTGGTGGGGGTGGAGTTGGTGCTGCTGCAACTTGTTCGATTGAAACCACATATAAAGGTGTGGTTAAATTTACAATTTCAGATGGTGGAGTCGGATACGGAACAGCACCGATTGTTACGGTCTCTGCGCCAGGAGAACTTGCAATCAATGGAGTCGGTCAAACTGCTGTTGGTATTGCATTAATTGGGTATGATGGATTGAATGTAAGTCCCTCAGTAAAGTCAATTTATGTATCCAATCCAGGATTTGGATATACCACAACTCCAACTGTTACGATTTCCAGTCCAGAAACAATCACCGGATTTGGAACATATTTATTTAATGAAATTGTAATTGGATCCAGATCAAAAACAAGAGCCAGAGTTAAGAATTGGGACAAGGATAATTCTATTCTTAAGATCTCGAATGTTGGGATTGGTGTCACACAACTTGGATTTTTTCCAGGAGAAACAATTACGGGAACAGAATCTGGAGCACTATATACGGTCGAAACTTTTGATAAAATGGATACATATAATAAATATAATCAAAATGATGAGATTGAAGAGGAATCCGATCTCATTTTAGATTTTTCAGAATCAAATCCATTTGGAAATTACTGATGTTAGGAAATTACTATTATCACGAGATCATAAGAAAGACTATTATTTCTTTTGGAACTTTATTTAATCAAATTCATATTCGCCATTCTGAGAAAAATCAAAATAATAATAATGAAATTAGAGTTCCAATTTCATATGGTCCAAAACAAAAGTTTTTAGCAAGAATTCAACAACAACCAGAATTAAATAAGGCAACTCAAATTTCATTACCGAGAATGTCATTTGAGATGAACTCTATTACATATGATCCAACTCGAAAATCAAGCATAGTTCAAACTTTTAAGACTTGTGATAATGGGAATAATATTAAGAAAGTTTTTATGCCTGTTCCATATAATATTGGATTTCAACTTAATATTTTATGTAAATTAAATGATGATGCACTACAAATTATAGAACAAATTTTACCTTATTTCCAACCAGCATTTAATGTCACGGTTGATTTAGTTGAATCTATTGGAGAAAAAAGAGATATTCCAATGATTTTAGAAAATATTTCATTTCAGGATGATTATGAGGGAGATTTCTCAACAAGAAGAGCACTAATTTATACTCTCACTTTCACAGCAAAAACATACCTATTTGGTCCTGTTGCAGACAGCACCGATGGTCTTATCAGAAAAGTTCAGGTCGATTATTATACAGGAACCGATACATCAATTGCAAAACGAGAAATGAGATATACATTAACTCCAGATCCATATGATACAGATCCTGATGATAATTTTGGATTTAATGAAACATTTGAAATTTTTTCTGATAGTAAAACTTATAGTCCGACTCAACAAAAAGATATTTAATATAAGATGAAAACTAATTATGAAGATTTAGATAGTGCATTAAATATCGAAAGTAGTATTGTAGAGGTTGAAAAAGATGTTACATCAATTGATATTGTTCCTTCTCAACCTGATGATATAAAAAAAGATTATGAATATACGAGAGCAAATTTATATTCACTAATCGAAAAGGGTCAAGAGGCAATTAATGGAATTATGGATCTTGCGAGTGAAGGAGGTAGTCCAAGAGCCTATGAGGTTGCCGGACAATTGATTAAAAGTGTTGCAGACACAACTGATAAACTGATTGATTTGCAGAAAAAAATTAAAGATGTTCAGGAAAATAATACTAAGATTTCCAATAATGTTACTAATAATGCCGTGTTTGTTGGTTCAACCTCTGAATTATCAAAAATACTCAAACAAGGTTTTCTAAATAATAAAGAATAAAACATATTTTATAAATGGGTTCTCTTCATAGATGGTTTAAGGGATCAAAATCAGTTGATGAAATACCTGGTTGGGTTGAAGTTATTTCTGGAGAACCTTGTGCTCGTGAAGAAGATGATAAAGATGAAACTCCAAAATGTGTTTCTTCCGATAAAAGAGCAAGTATGTCTAAATCAGAAAGAATATCTGCACAGAGAAGAAAAAGTGCTGCCGATCCAAATCAATCAGAAAAATCTGATGCATCAAAACCAACTTATGTTTCAACGGATAAACCAAAAATGAACGAAGAATCGGATATTAAAGGTAAGGGTAGTGGAAAAAAAGATGCCTGTTACACAAAAGTAAAGTCAAGATATGATGTTTGGCCTTCTGCCTATGCATCTGGGGCACTTGTAAAATGTCGTAAGGTTGGTGCTGCTAATTGGGGAACAAAAAGTGAAGCAGTAAATCCTGCTCAACAAGCAGCGATTGCAATTTCTATGAAAAAGAAAGGAATTAAACCAAAAGAAATGAAAGAAGAAACTGGAATGATTAGGTACTGTGCTAAATGTGAAAAAAATGAAACCAGAGATGAATGTAAATATGGACCCAAATATTGGGATATGTTTTCAACACCTTCCAGTCTTTCTCAAAATCAAATGAAGTTTAGTATTGCTCAAGTTCATCCTGCTAATGAGTCCAAAGAATACAAACAAATAAAAGAGAATCACAAAGAGATTCAAAGTGGTAAGGAAAAGGACGATGAAGGATATATGGCAAGAAGCGAATTTGACACGATTATGAAGGCAGTTTCTTTATTGAGAAAAAATATAAAAAAAGGAAATCAACAACTTCCTGCCTGGGTTCAATCAAAAATAACAAAGGCAACAGATTATATCGATACTGCCTCAGATTATCTAGATAGCGATGAAACGAATGTGGATGAGGCATGTTGGGACGGATATACTGCAAAAGGTATGAAGAAAAAGGGTAAAAAAATGGTTCCAAATTGTGTTCCTGTAAATGAGCAAGTAAGTGATACATCTACTCCTCAAGAAAAGTTTAACAGTCGAGTTAATGCCGCAAATGCACCTGGATTATCACAAAATCTTAAAGTAATAGTTCTTTCATCTGCCGCAAAACTTCATCCGGCAGCAAAAAAAACCTTCGAGTCCTTTATGATTGAGGCATCGGCTGCTTGGCAAAGAAAGGAAGGAAAAAATCCTAAAGGTGGATTGAATGCAGCAGGAGTGGTATCTTATAGGGAACAAAATCCAGGATCAAAATTACAAACAGCAGTTACTACTAAACCGTCAAAATTAAAACCAGGTTCAAAGGATGCAAAAAGAAGAAAGTCTTTCTGTGCTCGTATGAGTGGAATGCCTGGTCCAATGAAAGATAAAAAGGAACGCCCAACTAGAAAGGCACTTTCATTGAAAAGGTGGAATTGTTAGTATGGAAATTGAAGATATTATTTTAAAAGAAGGTGATGCATATCTATCTAATCCAAATTTAAAAAGAGCGAATACATCAATTCAATTTACAGAAGAACAAATTATTGAGTTCTTAAATTGTAAAGATGATCCTGTTTATTTTGCAAAGAAATACATTAAAATAGTCAATGTCGATGATGGTCTTATTGGATTTAATATGTGGCCTTTTCAGGAAAAATTAGTTGATAATTTTCATAAGAATAGATTTAATATCTGTAAAATGCCGAGGCAAGTTGGAAAGACAACAACGGTAATATCATACTTATTACACTATATTTTATTTAATGATAATGTTAATGTTGGAATTCTTGCAAATAAGGCAACAACATCAAGAGAAATATTAGGAAGATTGCAATTATCATACGAAAATCTTCCAAAATGGTTACAGCAAGGCGTTATAGTTTGGAATAGAGGATCTTTAGAATTAGAAAACGGATCAAAAATTATTGCCGCGTCCACCTCTGCCTCTGCGGTTAGAGGTATGTCTTTTAATATTATTTTCTTAGACGAATTTGCATTCGTTCCAAATCATATTGCAGATGATTTCTTTGCATCAGTTTATCCTACAATTTCTTCTGGTAAAAAATCAAAAGTAATTATCGTATCCACACCAAAGGGTATGAATCACTTTTATCGTATGTGGCACGATGCAGAAAGAAAAAAGAGTGAATTTGTTGCCACAGAAGTTCATTGGTCAGAAGTTCCAGGAAGAGATGAGCAGTGGAAGGCAACAACAATTTCAAATACTAGTGAAGAACAATTCAGAGCAGAGCATCTTTGTGAATTTCTAGGTTCTGTAGGAACTTTAATTAATCCAAGCAAACTTAAAATATTAGTATATGATGATGCATTAAAAAGAAGTAAAGGACTTGATATTTATGAAAATCCAAAAGAAGAACAAAATTATCTAATTACTGTTGATGTTGCTCGTGGAATTGGAAATGACTATTCGGCATTTGTTGTTTTCGACATCACAGACATTCCTTACAAAGTCGTTGCAAAATATAAAAATAATGAAATTAAACCGATGTTATTTCCAGCAATTATTAATGAAGTTGCAAAGGCATATAATAATTCTTGGTTATTAATTGAAGTAAATGATATTGGTGATCAAGTTGCCAATATTCTTCACTTTGATTTAGAGTATGACAATATGTTAATGTGTGCTATGAAAGGTCGTGCTGGGCAAGTTGTAGGATCTGGATTTAGTGGTAAAAAATCTCAACTTGGAGTTCGAACAACTTCATCTGTTAAAAAGTTAGGGTGTTCTAATTTAAAATTATTGATTGAAGATGATAAATTATTCATTACTGATTATGATATTATCAGTGAATTAACAACATTTGCACAGAAGCATAATTCCTTTGAGGCAGAAGAAGGGTGTAATGATGATTTGGTAATGTGTTTAGTCATTTTTTCTTGGTTAGTTGCTCAAGAATATTTTAAAGAAATGACTGATAATGATATTCGAAAAAGACTATATGAAGAGCACAAAAATCAAATCGAACAAGATATGTCTCCTTTTGGATTTATATCAGATGGTTTAGATGATTTTGAAGATTTTATTGAAGAAAAATCGGGAGACAGATGGTTGATTGCATCATCTAGAGAAAATGACAAACCAATCGAAGTTTGGAATGTTGATGAATATGGTGATGTATCAAGTGAATGGGACTACATGTCAAATTAACAATGAGAATTCAAAAGAGAAGATTTTTATAAATACTTTTATAATATTCTGGATAGTCGGAGAATCAAGATGCCGCTAAATTTAGCATCTCCTGGAATTACAGTAAGGGAAGTTGATCTTACTCTAGGAAGAACTCAACCAGCTTCAGATAAAATTGGAGCAGTTGTGGCACCTTTTGCGAAGGGACCGGTAGATTTACCAATTTTAATTCAAAATGAAAACGAATTATTAAATAATTTTGGAGAACCATATGCTACAGATAAGCACTATGAGCACTGGTTGAGTGCATCTTCTTATTTGGCATATGGTGGATCGATTAGAGTTGTAAGAGCAAATGATAATTCTTTAAGAAATGGATTTGTAGGAACCGCAAACGGAGTTAAAATTGATAGTTTAGATCATTATATTTCTTTGGGTTATGATAGTAATACTCTTACAGGTGTGACGGTTGCTGCAAAAAATCCAGGTTCTTGGTCTAATGGTATTAGTGTTGCTATTATAGATTCGAAGGTTGATCAAATATTAAGTGGTATTAATACTCTTGCCGGTGTTGGTGCCGCTTTACAGGTTGGATATGGAATTACACAATCTTTGGTTGGTAAAGTAGATATTGGTATAGGAGTAACTTCAGTATTGGATGGGTATCTTAAAGGAATTATTACTGAAATTGGATTGAACAAAATTGGAGTTAAAGTTTTAAGTCATGTTTCTGCAGCAGGAACAGAAACATTAAAAGACTATACACCATCTGGAGAATTTTCTTTTACCTCATCTGGATCACTTGGTATTCATACATATTCTCAAACAACTTCATACGGAAGCACAGCATATACTTCGAGTGTAGATTGGTTTGATCAACAAACTATAAAATTGACTGGTGTTGGACAAACAACAGGAACATCTATTAATTGGAATAATGTTGCACCAAGACCAGGAACTTCTTCATATGCATCTGCAAGAAATTCAAGATTTGATGAAGTTCATTTAGTCGTAATTGACTCTGAAGGAAAAATTACAGGAAATTCCGGATCAATTCTAGAAAAACACTTGAGTCTTTCGAAAGCATCTGATGCAGAATTTTCGGTGGGATCTTCTGCTTATTGGAGAAAGTATCTAGAAAATAATTCTGATTATATTTTTGGTCTCAATTCTCCAACTGGTATTGTAACTACCGGATACAGTTCTGGATTTACTCTAAGTAGTAATGGTTCCTGGAATCAAGATGCCGAGCGTGTTATTTTTTCTGCATCAGGATCTTCAACAAATATTTTATCAGGAGGTCTTAATTATGGTGGAATATCAGATATATCCACAGCAGGATCTCTTATGGCAACTATTGCAGAACTATCTGACGGATATTCATTATTTACAACTCCAGAAAATTATAAAGTAGATTTCTTGATTATGGGATCTGCCGCATATGCTAAAGCATCTGCACAATCACTGGCTCAAAAACTTATCGCTGTTGCAGAGATAAGAAAAGATGCAATTGCATTTATTTCTCCATATAGGGGAGCAGCACTGACTGATACATCATCTCAAACTTCGGCAACTATTAATTCCACAGATACTATTACTGATAATGTAATTTCATTCTATTCACCACTCCAATCATCTTCTTATGCAGTCTTTGATTCTGGATATAAGTATATGTATGATAGATTTTCAGACACCTTTAGATATGTCCCATTAAATGGTGATATAGCAGGTATTTGTGCCCGTAATGATATTAATAATTTCCCCTGGTATTCTCCGGCAGGAACCTCAAGGGGATCTATTCTAAATGCCGTTAAATTGGCATATAATCCATCAAAAACTGAAAGAGATCGTCTTTATTCAAATAGAATAAATTCAGTCATCTTCTCTCCTGGAGCTGGCATTATTCTATTTGGTGATAAGACAGGATTTGCAAAAGCATCGGCATTTGATCGAATTAATGTTCGTAGATTGTTTATTTACCTTGAGGAAACAATTTCAAGAGCATCAAAAGATATATTATTCGAATTTAATGATGAACTTACAAGAACTAATTTTGTAAATACTATTGAACCTTTCTTGCGTGATGTTCAGGCAAAGAGAGGTATATTCGATTATGTTGTTGTTTGTGACGAAACAAATAACACGGCAGCAGTTATTGATGCCAATGAGTTTAGAGCGGACATTTACATTAAACCAGCAAGATCGATTAACTTCATTGGTCTTACATTTATTGCCACCAAGACTGGTGTTGATTTTGAAGAAGTAATCGGAAACTTTTAATTAATCAAGAGGTTTTAAAACAATGGCAACTAGAAATCAGTTAAATCCACCACCTAAAAGAAAAATTACAGACTTTAAGAGTAAGCTGTCTGGTGGTGGTGCCAGAAGTAATCTCTTCGAGGTTGTTCTGTCTTTCCCCCAGGCTGCTCCTGCCGATACTAATGTCCTGGACAAATCAAGATTTTTGGTTAAAAGTGTCGCTATGCCAGCATCAACCGTAACTCCATTACCGGTTGCCTTTAGAGGAAGAACTTTAAATGTTGCTGGAGACAGAACATTTGAAACTTGGACAATTACAATTATTAATGATACCGATTTTTCAATTCGTTCTGCATTCGAAAACTGGATGAATGTAATGAACAAAGTCTCTGATAATACTGGTATTACTGATCCGGCACTTTATCAGGCAGATGCCTTTGTTTATCAGTTAGATCGTGATGGTTCAACACTTAGAGCATATCATTTTTATGATTTGTTTCCAACTAATGTGTCTTCAATTCCTTTATCATATGATACGGAATCAATTCAAGAATTTAACGTAGAAATGCAAGTTCTGTGGTGGGAAGCAATTAAAGGCGATTCTGCAAAAGCTGGTGGAATAGACATCAACTAAATATAACATATCAAGAGTTTAATTATATAAGATGGCAAAACTTTTTGGGTTTTCGATTGAAGATAATGAAAAAAAATCAAAATCAGTAGTCTCTCCCGTTCCTCCTAACAATGATGACGGGATTGATCATTATATACAATCTGGATTTTATGGTCAGACTATTGATATTGAGGGAGTTTATCGCACAGAATATGATTTAATCAAAAGATATCGCGAAATGTCACTTCATCCAGAATGTGAAAGAGCAATTGAAGATGTTGTGAATGAGGCAATTGTAAGTGATTTGTATGATTCTCCCATAGAAATAGAATTATCAAATTTAAATGCAAGTGATAAACTTAAAAAAGTTATAAGAGAAGAATTTAAATATATCAAAGAAATTATGGACTTTGATAAAAAGTCTCACGAAATTTTTAGAAATTGGTATGTTGATGGTCGATTATTTTATCTAAAAGTAATTGATGTTAAAAAACCTGAAGATGGAATTAAAGATTTGAGATATATTGATCCTATGAAAATGAAATATGTGAGACAAGAAAAGAAAACTAAAAATAATTTTGGCCCAAATATATCGATTCTTTCAAATTCAAACCAAATTGCATATCCTGAAATTGAAGAGTATTTCATTTATACTCCAACATCAACCTCAAACTATGCTCCAAGTATGCTTGGATCTTCAACCAAAGGTTCTGTAAAAATTGCAAAAGATTCAATCACTTATTGCACATCAGGATTAGTTGATAGAAATAAAGGAACGGTTCTCTCATATCTACATAAAGCAATCAAAGCACTCAATCAATTAAGAATGATTGAAGACTCTTTGGTCATTTATAGATTATCCCGTGCTCCAGAGCGTAGAATTTTCTATATTGATGTTGGTAATTTGCCAAAGGTTAAGGCAGAACAATATCTTAAAGAAGTGATGAGTCGCTATCGTAACAAACTTGTTTATGATGCGAATACTGGAGAAATTCGTGATGATCGTAAGTATATGGCGATGCTTGAAGACTTTTGGCTTCCAAGAAGAGAAGGTGGTAGAGGAACTGAAATCACAACTCTTCCGGGTGGTCAAAATCTTGGAGAACTTGCTGATATTGAATATTTCCAGAAAAAACTTTATAGAGCATTAGGAGTTCCAGAAACAAGAATTGCTGGTGGTGGAGATGGATTTAATCTAGGTCGTTCATCTGAAATTTTAAGAGATGAACTTAAGTTTTCAAAGTTTGTTGGAAGATTAAGAAAACGTTTTTCAAATATGTTTAATGATATTCTTCGCACTCAATTACTTTTAAAGAATATTGTAAGTCCTGAAGATTGGGAGAAAATTAGAGATCATATTCAATATGACTTTTTATACGATAATCATTTCGCAGAACTTAAAGAATCCGAATTACTAACAAACAGATTATCTATTGTTACATCTATGGAATCATATATTGGAAAATATTTTTCAACAGAATATGTTCGTAAGAAGATTCTTCGCCAAACTGATGTCGAAATCATTGAAATTGATAAACAAATTGATGATGAAATACAAAAAGGAATTCTACCTGATCCAAATGCCGATGTAGGTAAAATGGAAAATCCAATTCCAGAAGGTGATCCAGGAGTTGCTCCTCCTAAAGATCCAGCACTCGGAGAAGTTCCAGAAGAACCTCTTGCTCCAGAACTTCCACCAGAACCCAAAGGTGGAAAGATATAAATAATCTTATAATAATAAATTATTTAAATGGAAGAAATTATCGATTATTGCAACAGATGGTCCTGCATCTGAAATATCTGATAAAATTAAAGAAGTATTGTTTGCAAAGGCAGGTGATCGCGTTATTGCTTTTAGACCATATGTTGCCGCATCAATGTTTGGTGATAATGAGGATCATTAATAATGGCAATTAAGATTGTTCAAAATGTAAATAAAATAACTGCAGTTGTTGGTTCCGCTACTACAAGCAATCCTATTGCCCTTAAGAGTGGATATTTGAGAGTGTCTACTGGATCAACTGCAATTTATGTTGAAACTGGTGGAAATCCAATTGCTACATCAAATTCTTTCCAAATAACACCAAATAGTAGTGAAATTTTAAAAGAAAGAATTGCCAGACAAAAAATTGTAGGAATTACCACCGGAACATCAACTCTGATTTCATTCGATAGTAATGCAGGAAATCCATTTTTGACTGGAGAATTTGTCACTATTCAAAATGCCGAACCATCAGAAATTAATACAGAACATAAGTTAGTGACTGGAATAACTGATAATTCAGTAACAATATCACACAATAGTTCATCTATTGTTGGAGTTATTACCACAACTAATGCAATTCTTTCCAGAAGTGTCAAGGTAAGTGTGATTTCAGCATCTGCTTCTCAAAATGTAAGTATTACAGAAATCGTCCAACTAGTCACCGAATAAAAATGAAACTCATCACCGAAGACGTTCAGCAAGTTAAGTTTATTACTGAAGGTAAAGGACCATCTAAAAAAATGTTTATTGAAGGAGTTTTTCTTCAGGGTGATATCTGCAATCGAAATGGAAGAATGTATCCTATACAAACTTTAATGAAAGAGGTTAAAAGATATAATGAGGCATTTATTTGTAAGGGTCGTGCTCTTGGAGAACTTGGACACCCAGATGGTCCAACGGTCAATTTAGATAGAGTTTCTCATAAAATTATCAAACTAGAGCAAAGGGGAAATAATTTTTTCGGTAAGGCGCAACTTCTTGAGACTCCGATGGGTAAGATTGCAAAAGCTCTTATTGCCGAAGGAGTTTGTCTTGGTGTCTCCTCTCGTGGTGTTGGATCACTTCAAGTTACTAATCAAGGACATAAAGTTGTTGGTGAAGATTTTATGTTGGCAACTGCGGCAGATCTTGTTGCAGATCCTTCTGCACCAGATGCCTTTGTTCAGGGAATATTTGAAGGAAAGGAATGGGTTTTCTCGAATGGAAAACTAACAGAACAGTTAATTGAAAAAACAAATCGTAAAATTAACACTCTAGTTGATAGAAAATTATTGGAAGAATATAAAACTCAATTGTTTCAAGATTTTTTAGCAAATCTTTAAATTATAAATAAATATAGATTATAACAAAAGATCTAAAAAAAATGTCCGTTGGTAGAAATTTACAAGAAATGGAAAACGTAGTAACCAAAGGCGCTTCACCTGCCGAACCAATGCAAAAGTCTTCTTTAATAACTCCCGGTCAAACTGATAGTTGGGAAGATTTAGGTGGACCAACCCCCGAAAATTATCGCCCAGATGATAATTCGGCAAAACTCAAAGATCCTTCATTAACTCTTGCTCAAGTAAAGAATGTTGTAAATGCCAAGGCATGTGCAGCAGATACTATGAAGAGTGTAAAAGAAGAAGCAGAAGAAGAGGAAGAAGATGCTGAAGAGGAAAAAGATGATGAGGAAGAAAATGAGTCTAAAGCAAAACCTAAGAAAAAAAAGGTAGCAGAATCTCGTCGCAGTAAGAAATCTAAAGAGGAAGATGACGAGGAAGATGATGAAGAAAATGACGAGGAAGAAGATGACGAGGAAGAAGATGAAGATGGTAAAAAAATGAAGAAAGAAGAGTTTGATGTTGAAGAAGACGTTCAAGCTCTTCTTGCCGGTGAGGAACTCTCAGAAGAGTTTCAAGAAAAGGCAAGAACAATCTTTGAGGCAGCAATTCGTTCGAAAATTGTTGACATCAAAGAAGAACTTCAATATTCCTACGAGAAGGCACTCTTAGAACAAATTGAAACAATCAAAGAAGGTCTTGAAGACCGTGTTGATTCGTATCTAGAATATGTTGCCGACGAGTGGGTTAATCAAAATGCACTCGTGATTGAGCAAGGTCTCAAGACTGAAATGACCGAATCATTTCTACAAGGAATGAAGAGTCTTTTTGAAGATCATTATGTATCAATCCCTGAAGAGAAATATGATGTAGTTGAGAGTATGGTAGATAAACTTGATGAAATGGAAGGAAAACTCAACGAGCAAATTGAAAGAAATGTTGCTCTAAACAGAAGACTAGCAGAGTCCGTTGCTGATGTAATTTTTGCAGATATCTCAGAAGGTCTTGCACTTTCTCAGAAGGATAAACTCTCTTCTCTTGCCGCGAATGTTGAGTTTGATAGTGAAGAAAACTATCGTGAGAAACTAGTAACCTTAAGGGAGTCTTATTTCCCACATAACGCTGGTGCTCAAAGAGATGACTCTGAAACTTTGACTGAAAGTACCGATGTTCAATCCAATCAACCACAAGTTGATGGAAGAATGGCATCATATCTTCAAACTTTAGGAAGAGTCGCAAAATAGTGATTTTTAAATCATAAACAATCAAACACAAAATTTAAAGAGGTAAAAACAATGCAAATGTTCAACACAGAATATTTGCAGGAGAAGTGGGCTCCAATTCTCGACTATTCGGGATTGGATCAAATCAAAGATTCTCATCGTAGATCTGTAACCGCTATCCTGCTAGAAAATCAAGAAAGAGAACTGCGCGAAGAAAGTGCTTTTCTTTACGAAACCCCATCAATGGCAACCGCTTCAAGTGCTGGTGCTGCCGGATTTGGTGGTAGTGCTCAAGGTTTTAGTGCTGGTCCTACTGCAGGTTTCGATCCAGTTCTGATCTCCCTGATCAGACGCTCAATGCCTAATTTGATCGCCTATGATCTTTGTGGCGTTCAACCAATGAACGGTCCTACTGGACTTATTTTTGCAATGCGTTCTCGCTATAGCAATCAGACTAGTGGAACAGAAGCATTCTATAACGAATCTAATTCAGCATTCTCTGGTCAGGATGCAGGATTTGATGTAACAACCGGATTTACCGGCGCTTCCGTTGGTATGGGTACAACTGCTCAAGGTGGAAATAATCCTTCTATTCTTTCAGCTAACCAGGCAAACAATGCTGGAGTTGGTGATGATCAATATAACGTTGGTCAGGGTATGCGTACCGATAGCTCTGAAGCACTAGGAGATTCTTCAGGAAACAACTTCAATGAAATGGCATTCTCGATTGAGAAAGTCACCGTAACTGCAAAGTCAAGAGCACTCAAGGCTGAGTACTCACTTGAGCTTGCTCAAGACCTCAAGGCAATTCACGGTCTGAATGCGGAAGCTGAACTTGCCAACATTCTCTCTACAGAGATTCTTGCTGAAATTAACCGCGAAGTTATTCGTACCGTTTATAAGATTGCCAAGCCAGGTGCTCAGGCAAACACTGCAACTGCCGGTATTTTTGACCTCGATGTTGATTCCAACGGTCGTTGGTCTGTTGAGAAGTTCAAAGGTCTTATCTTCCAAATCGAGCGCGATGCTAACGCTATTGCTCAGCAAACTCGTAGAGGAAAAGGTAATATGATTCTTTGCTCCGCAGACGTTGCTTCGGCACTTGCGATGGCAGGAGTTCTGGATTATACCCCTGCACTCAATGCAAACTTGAACGTTGATGATACTGGCAATACTTTCGCCGGAGTTCTTCAAGGAAAGTATAAGGTTTATATTGATCCTTATTCCGCAAACGTGTCTCCTAATCAGTTCTATGTTGTTGGTTATAAGGGTTCTTCTGCATATGATGCAGGTCTATTCTACTGCCCTTATGTTCCTCTCCAAATGGTTCGCGCCGTTGGTGAGAACACCTTCCAACCAAAAATTGGATTTAAGACACGCTATGGAATGGTTGCCAATCCATTTGCTGAAGGTGCAACTGTAGGACAAGGAGCACTTACAACTAACTCTAACGTATATTACAGAAGAGTTAAAGTTGCCAACCTTATGTGAGTCTTTCTCACATATCTTTTAGGGGAACCTTCGGGTTCCCTTTTTTATTCAAATAAATAAGATTAAAAAGATGAAAACTTTCAATCAATTTATATTTGAAGCAAATAAGTTAGGTGTAATTGTTTCCACAAGCTCATATGGACCAGGATTGTATGGAAATCCAACAGCATCTGGAGAAACCCTTACTCCATCTACCAGAGGAGTTGCACACAAAACTTTACCATTAGGAAGTAAAGTAAAAATTACAGATCCACAAACCAAAAAATCAGTAGAAACATCAGTAATTGATAGAGGTCCATATCACGGAAATCGTGAATATGATTTAACTACAGGTACTACGAATGATATAGGATATAAAGATTATAGACAATTTGGAGTCAGAAATCTTGATGTCACACCAATTACAAATAAACCAAAAATAGAAAAACAAAAAGTAACCAAAAGTAAAGGATTAATGTCCGGAAGGTATTGATATGTCTTGCCCGTTTCCTGGACAAATTGATAATAGAAATTTCCTATCTCCAGTAGGATTTAAATTTTCTTTGGCAAAAAACTTAAAAGTTTCATTTTTTTGTAATTCTACAAGAATACCAGAAATTGCACTTTCTTTGAATACGCAATCAACATACTTAAAAGATATCGATGTTCCTGGAGATAAACTTACATATGGTGACTTATCTTTAAGATTCTTGGTAGATGAGAATTTAGAAAATTATATGGTAATTCATAACTGGTTGACTAGTCTTGGATTTCCAGAAACAACTCAACAATATGATGATTTAATTACAATTCCAAATGATCAAACACAACCTCAAGACCCATTGAGAGGATTTAGTGATGGAAGTCTCTATATTTTGAATAGCAATTATAATACAACCGCAATTATAAAATTTAAAGATTTATTTCCAATATCATTAACTTCTTTAAACTTTGATGCAACTCAAACAGATATTCAATATTTTACGGCAGATGTAACTTTTAAGTATACCGTGTATAATATCCTTGATAATAACAATCAACCCTTATAATGTCAATTGACTTAGAAAAACTACAAGAAATGTGGCAGAAAGATTCTATCATAGACCCTGATAACTTACACGATGAATCTTTAAAAATTTCTCAACTTCACGCAAAATATTACACCATATACAATACAATAACTCTTCTTCGGGAAAAGGGAAGAGAAACTTATAATAAAGTTCGGTTAGAACGATATAACTACTACACAGGAAAGGCACCAGCAGAGGTATATAATGAAGAACCATTTCCGTATAAGGTAAGGGAAAAGGATGCCATACAGAGGTATATGGACGCTGATGAGAGACTTTCAAAAATAGATTTGAAAATAAAATACTATGATATTACTCTTAAGTTTTTAGAAGAAATAATCAAGATGATTTCGAATCGAAATTATTCCATTAAAAATAGCATTGACTGGCACAAGTTCACGGCAGGATATAACTAAATAATAATAAACTATAAGTATAGATGAAAACGTTTCGAGAATTTATTTTAGAAGCAAAAAATAAATATGGAATTCCAGATGAAGAATATTTAAAGTGGCAACAAGATAGAGCATCAGGAAAAGGTCCAGCACGAAAAATTTTTAATGGCATCGCATATGAGATGAGAAATAAAGCTGGTAAAGGAAACCCAAAAGTATGGGCAGTTAGTCCAGTTTTAGATAGAGAAGCATCATCTAGGAAAAGAAAAGAAGCAGAACAAAAATATGCACTCAGTCAAGATGAACTCCGTAACGCTGCAGGAGGAGAAGAAGAAAGAGTTGCTCTAGCAAAAGATACCGAAGAAACTGGAATTAAGAAGATAATAAAAAGAAGACAAAGAATTCAAAAAGCAACAGGAGTTAAACTGAGTTTAGGACACAAACAACCACTTCAACCAGATGATCCAAATTCAGAAGATCCTGGTCATTCATTGTCTAATGTTAACATAGAACCATTCAGTTCAAACGCATCGAAGAAAAACAGAAGACCTGAACCGGGAGAACCTGGATATGGTCTTACTAGAACACAAGCATCCCAAGATGCTCTAAGAAGAGGAGATAAATTAGGTAAAAATATAGATAGAGAAATTGAGTTACTGAGATCAGGAAGTCCATCTAGATCTGCAAATTTATTAGCAAGGTTGAGAAGGTTAGGAAGACCAAAACCAAAAAATACTGGGGCAGCAGAAAGAATGTCTGCTGCATATGATGAAAAAATTGAAAAAGCATTAAATACTTAAAACTATCTAAAATATATCAAATAAATATTCATAGATGATATTTTATGAATGTCTCATTTGATTATATCGAAAAAGAATGAAGTATACCTAAAGATTGAAGCAGATCCGCATATCTATTACGAATTAAGAGATGCATTTCAATTTGAAGTGCCAAATGCTAAATTTTCCCCAGCTTATAAGAATAAGTGGTGGGATGGAAAAATTTATATGTTTAATGTTAATACTCAAGAAATCTATGTTGGTTTATTAGATCGAGTAATTCAATTCTGCAATGATCATAACTATACTTACGAGTTTCGAAATAATAAGTATTATGGTCTTCCTTTTGAAGTCAATGAAATGATTTCAAAAGAAGGTGTAAAAGATTATATTACTTCAATTAGTAAATATGAACCAAGAGATTATCAAATTGATGGAATATATCAAGCACTTAAACATAATAGAAAAGTCATAGTATCTCCAACTGCTTCTGGAAAATCTTTAATGATATATTCTTTGGTTAGATATTATTCATCAAAAAAAGATAACATTTTAATTCTTGTTCCTACAACTTCATTAGTTTCTCAACTTTATAAAGATTTTAAAGATTATGGGTGGGACTCCGAAAATCATTGCCATATGATATATTCTGGAAGAGAAAAAGATGATTCAAAAGAGGTTTATATCTCTACTTGGCAAGCATTGTATAAAATGCCAAAAAAATATTTTGAAAAATTTAATTGTGTTATTGTTGATGAGTGTCATACTGCAAAGGCTAAGAGTATTGTTTCAATAATGACTAAATTATGTAATACAAAATATAGATTTGGATTTACTGGGACACTTGATGGTATTGAAGTTAATAAATGGGTTCTGGAAGGTTTATTTGGACCATCATATAAAATTATAAAAACAGATGAACTAATGGAAAAAGGCCATCTAGCAAAATTAGATATTAAAGTTTTATTGCTTAAACATTTACCACAAAGATTTGAATTATATGAAGATGAAATTCAATATTTAATTAATCATCAACAAAGAAATAATTTTATTAAAAAACTTGCTCTTGATCTTAAAGGTAATACACTTATTCTTTTTTCAAGAGTTGAGGGTCATGGGCAACATTTATATGAACTTATAAATAGTAGCAAGACTAATGATCGCCAAGTATTTTTTGTTCATGGTGGTGTGAATACAGAAGAAAGAGAATTGGTTCGTGAAATTACAGAAAGAGAAAATAATGCAATTATTGTTGCATCTTATGGAACTTTTTCAACTGGAATTAACATTAAGAATTTACATAATGTGATATTTGCATCTCCAAGTAAATCGAGAATAAGAAATCTTCAATCAATTGGGAGAGTCTTAAGAAAAGGTGATAAAAAAATAAAGGCAAAATTATATGATATTGCGGATGATATAAGTTATAAATCAAGAAAAAATTATACCTTAAATCATTTAGTTGAAAGAATTAAAATATATTCTGAAGAAAACTTTAATTACGACATTATAAACATACCGCTAAAAAACTAATGGAAGATGAGTTTTATTGTATTTTAAAATTAGTATCTGGTGAAGAAATTTTATCATTAATTATGATAGATGAAAATAATGATGATCCAATTATTATTCTACAAAATCCAGTTATTATGAAACCATCAGTATCTTTTACTGGAAATTATTATGTCAAAATAAATCCTTGGATGGAAATGACAAATGATGATATATTTTTTATTAAATTTGATAAGGTAATAACAATGACTGAAATAAAGGAAAGTAGATTAATTCAATTATATGAGTATTATCTTAATAATTTGAATGAAGAAGTATATAAGTCATATGGTGAGGTAAATCCTTCAACAGTAAAAGGTTATGTCACTTCTGTAAAGGAAGCAAGAAAGAATTTGGAAAATCTCTTCAGAGATTGCAAATAACTCTAATACTTACCCTTCAAAAGCAACAAACCTATTCTATACAGATTTCAAAGATTTGTCAATCCATATAAAGATATGTTATAATAAATTATAAATCATACAGCAAGTCCGATGCCATGCCAAAAAAGAAATCAGAACATTATGTAAATAATAAAGATCTACTGGAAGCTCTTATTGTTTATAAATCTAAATTAGAAAAGGCATCAGAGATATATTTTGAGAAGTATGATAAGTATCCACCTAAGTCTGGTGCATGGGAAGGAAAACCCAAAATTCCAAATTATCTTGGGGAATGTTTTTTAAAAATTGCCACACACCTTTCATATAAACCAAATTTTGTGAATTATATGTTTAGAGAGGATATGTGCTCTGATGGAATTGAAAATTGTGTTCAATATATTCATAATTTTAATCCAGAAAGGTCTCAAAATCCATTTGCGTATTTTACTCAGATTATTCACTATGCTTTTCTCCGTCGTATTCAGAAAGAAAAGAAGCAACTAGAAATTAAAACCAAAATCATCGAACGAACTGGTTTTGATGAGGTTATGACTGTTGATGATGGATTACTTTCGGGGAACAATTCAGAGTTTAATAGTATGAAAGATAACATCCAATACAAACTCAATAGATGACTTTTTCTAACTCCAAAATATTATAAATAATTATATACTTGGGAGTTAGAAATACTTATGACTAAACCAAAATATACCCCCGAAGAAAGAAAACGGATAATGGGGGAAAATTTAAAAAGAAATAAAGAAAAGGCAAAGGCACAAGGATATACTCAAAAAAGTGTTGCTCGTGAAAATGCAATTAAAGAAGGTAAAAAAACTTATACAGGTTTTACTGCCTGCAAACATTGCGGTAGTTATGAAAAATATGTAAGCAGTTATAATTGTGTTTCTTGCACTATTAAAATTGGGTTAGAAAAACTTAATAATGAAGAGTTAATGAAACCTTATAGAACGAAAGAAAAGAAGCAACAATATTGTGAAAATAATAGAGATCTAGTTAATTCTATCAAAAGAAAATATGCTAAGTCCGAAAGAGGAAAAGCAGTAAATTGTGAAAAACAAAGAAGAAGATTTGCTAGATTAAAACAAGGAATACCAATAGACATTACTGAACAACAACTTCGCCAAATACAAGAAATATATCAAGAGGCGCAGCACTTGACTTTTACTACTGGGATGCAGTATGATATAGATCATATTGTTCCTTTATTTGAGGGTGGATTACATCATCCTAACAATCTCCAAATTATTACACATGAAGAACATCTTATGAAAACCGCAAAAGAAAATAGTAGGAGGCAGCAAAAGTGAAGGTGGGTTTGCTTTGTGATACCCACTACGGGTGTAAAAAAGGTTCCAAGTATCTTCATGATTTTTTTGAGTTATTCTATAAAAATGTATTTTTTCCCACTCTGGAAGAACATGAAATAAAAACTGTTATTCATATGGGAGATGTTTTTGATAGTCGTAAATCAATTGATTATCAAAGTTTAGAATGGGCAAAGAGAGTTGTATTTGATCCACTTAAAAAATATGAAGTTCATATGCTTGTGGGAAACCATGATTGTTATTTTAAAGATTCAAATCACGTCAATTCTCCTGAACTTCTTCTTCAGGATTATTCTAATATAAAAACTTATAGTTCTCCCACAAATACTAAAATTGGTGGAATTGATATAACTTTAATTCCCTGGATTTGTAGTGATAATTATGAAGAAACTTTAAAGGTAATTAAAAAATCTAAAGCAAAAGTTGCTATGGGGCATTTAGAACTCAAAGGATTTCGTGTCAATAAACATCTTATAATGGAGGATCATGGACTAGAAGCAAATCTTTTTCCAAACTTCATAAAGGTATTTTCTGGTCATTACCATACTCGTTCTGATAATGGAACTGTGTTCTATCTCGGTAATCCTTATGAAATGTATTGGACTGATGTCAATGATATTCGTGGATTTCATATTTTTGATACT
>Ga0214917_10002327_pt1 | contig 23329 bp, 19 predicted proteins | sample LL_1208_BB_MetaG_FD_177983 | JGI IMG/M metagenome (GOLD analysis project Ga0214917, IMG submission 177983) | Freshwater microbial communities from Lake Lanier, Atlanta, Georgia, United States - LL_1208_BB | ecosystem: Environmental > Aquatic > Freshwater > Lake | place: USA: Georgia | collected...
GCCGGCCCTGTCCCCGGGCACTCTCCTCAGACCTCGCTGAAGTCCTGTGCGGGTCGCGCACGTTCCCGGCCCGACAGCAGCCCCTCCGCCAGCGACAGCGCCCGGGCGATCGCCTGGTCCATGTCGTAGTAACGATATTCGCCCAGCCTGCCGGCGATCAGCGTGTCGGGCAGCGCGTCGGCCCGCCGGCGATAGGCCGCGTAGAGGGCGGCGTTGGCGTCGTCCGGAAAGGGATACTCGTACTCCGTGGGGGATTCGGGGGTGAACGGCGTCTCCGTCGTCAGCACCGTTCCCATGATCCGGTCCGCGTAGCGCCGCTCCATCATGTGCTTCCACTCCAACGTGCGGATATGGGGCCCGCCAGCATGCAGTGGGTTGTTCACCTGACCGCACGGCTGCGCGAAACCGACATCGGGCAGATAGGTGTGCTCCCGGCGCTGGCCGCGATACACGAGCCTGCCGCTGTCGAACCCGAAGAACTCGTCGATCGGGCCCGTGAACACCGTCCGCAGGCGAGCACGGATCTCCGTGCGGCGCTGCAGGTAGTCGTAGTTGAGGAGGACCGGGATGCCGGCGAGCACGCTTCGCATCCAGGCCGCGTACCCGAGGGTCGGGATGCCCTGATGCTTCGCGTGCGGTTTCAGCCGCGGCTCGTCGTCGTGCCGCACGTCGAAGCGGCCGCACAGCTTCGCACTCAGCGTCCGGCAGTCGACGCCCCACTGCTTCGCGTTGTATTCCTTGATGAACTTCTCGTAGATCATGCGCGGCATCAGGGACAGGGCCGCCTCCTCGAAATTTCCCGGTGTGCCGACGAACTCCGGACTCCACGTCTCGCCGATCGTGCGGCGGATGTAGCTGGCGGCGATGGGCCACTGCACCATCTCCCCGTCGACGTCCGTGAGCAGCGCGGCCTGGTACGGGGAGAAGGCGGTGAAGCGGTTCGCCCACTCCCAGATGCGGTCCGAGGAGGTGCGGAAGTAGTGCGGCCCGTAGGTGTGGATGCGGATGCCGCTGGGGTGCGCATGATCGTGGACGTTTCCGCCGAGATGCGACCGCCGGTCGACGACGAGCACCTCGCGGCCGGCATCCGTCAGTTCGCGAGCGATGACGGCGCCGGTCAGCCCGGACCCCACGATCAGATAATCGACGTTCACCGAGGTGCCTCCTCCCGGACATGCCGCGGAACCTGCCCGTCGTTCCCCCCAGGTCGCCGCGATCGAGCGGGTGAACCTGCCACCCGATCCATGAACTCCACCGCCCGGGAATCCCAGGTGTTGCGCCGGGCCAGCGCCGCACACTCCCGCACCGCATCGGTCGACAGGACTCCTTCACCGCCGCGGATCCGGCGGAGCGCGGCGCGGAACTCGGCGGCGGAGCCGCAGATCACCGCCGACGGGATGGCGAAGGCCCCCGCGGTGAAGTCGATGGTGCCGACGATCGGCTTTCCGGTCGCGGCATACTCGAAGAGCTTCGCGGGAAACATCTTTTCGTGCCCCGCGCGGGCGTAGGGGAGCAGAAGCGCATCGGCGTGCTGGAGCACGGCCGCGACCTCGCGATGCGGCAGCGGCGGCACCACGCGCACGTTCGGCCGACCACTGACATGGTGCCACGCCTGCCTCTGGTCGGGAGGCACGCTATCCTGCCCGACGAAGAAAAAAGTCCACTCCGGTTCGGCGACGACGTCCGCGAGCATCGCGAAGTCGAGCCTGTCGTTGACGTTGCCGGTGAACACGGCGCGACGGTCCGCGGCCGCATCGCGGTAGAAGTCGGGCGCGGGCAGATTCCGGCCGAGCAGATCGAGAAACGCCGCATCCACGCCGTTGGGCAGACTCACGACCTGCCGTTCCGACAACGACTGATACTCGGCGGCGATGGCCGGCCCGTTGCCGAACACGACGTCCGCATCGCGCAGGGCATCGAGCACTCCGGCCCTGTTCAGCCCCCTTCCCCAGTTCAAATCGAACCAGGGATCCTCGATGTCGACGATGATCCTGTCCCACGCGTGGAGGTGGCGGAGCCTGGCCGCCTGTGGACGCGACGTCAGCAGCCACACCCGTGCCCCCGCGGCGGCCCGACGCCGCAGGTGGCGACGCAGCCGCTCGTAGTGGCCCGCCGGGCGATCGTCCCGGATCATCCGCAGCGGATCGGGCTCGAGTCCCTGCCACATCCACACCGCCAACCGCGGGCCGACGGCCTCGATCCGCTGCCTGTGCCAGCGCGAGCCGCCCGGCAGCCGGGCCAGAAGCCGGGCCGGGCCGGCCCACGCTTCCGGCGGGCCGTCCACGCCGCCGTTGAGGTAGTTGACCTCCGCGTGCCGTGACAGCGCCGTCGCCAGCGGCTGGGCGCGATTCCAGAGAAACGTCCAGTCCCAGGGAGCCTGGTAGACGATGACCGTCCCGGGGTCGACGTTCACGACGGCTTCCTCGTTCCACGTACGGCCGGCCCCGGCGCCGCCCTTTCGAGCACGAGGAGCAGCTCGTCGTGCGGCCTGCGAGCGACGAACCGTTCCCAGCGCCGCTCGAAGGTGGAGCCGTGATAGCCCGGCCACTCGCGGGCGATCATCGCCAACCACACGAACAGCCGCCGCCAGAGCCGCGGCACGATGCTCCGCAAGCCCGGGCTGCGGCCGATGCGGTCGGTCATCCGCGCCGCATGCATCCTCGCCCACGCGTGCCAATGGCTGGGATAGTGATGGTCGGCGGGAATGAGGTCGCGCGCTTCGATCAATGCGAGCCCCTGTGCGTGCCAGTAGTCCGCGGGATATACCTGCGGCAGGAACTGGTAGTGCTGGTTCCGGCCGCTCCACCCCCAGTGCTCGCCCGTGATGCCGAAGGAACGCGAAGCCGCGTTCGGCGTCAGGATCCAGAGTCGTCCTCGGTCGGCGAGCAGGGCGGCCACGCTGCGAAAGAACGCGGAGCACTCCTGCAGGTGCTCCATGACGTGGAAGCAGAAGATGTCGTCGTACCGTCGCCCCGCCGGCACATCGGCGACGGACGGGAAGATCTCGCCATGCCGCGGCTGCTCCTCGATGAAGCCACGGCAGGCGACGCTCGGCTCGACCACGTCGACGCCGGCGCCGGTGCGGGAGGCGACGGCCCGGGCGAAGAAGCCGTAGCCGGCGCCGATCTCCAGGCATCTGCCCGCGAACCGGCGACCACCGGAGGCCTGCTCCACCTTGGACAGATAGTCGACCGCCAATCGGCGGGCCTTTTCGAGTTCATCCGGGTCTTGCCGAAAGTATTCCCGCTCGTAGTGCCTGCGCACGACGTCGTCGGCGAAGGGGGGAAACGCACGGCATGCTCGGCAGCGCTCGCAGCGGTGCAGCACCGACACCTCGTCCCCGAGCGTGATCTCGTAGAGCGGTCGGCACCGCGCTCCGCAGAACTCGCAGTGCACCTCCGGCGACGCCGCCCGCGCCCCCTGCTCCATTACCGCGGTTGCCTGCGGCGTCATCGGAGGTCTCGATTCACGCACGGACGACACTCGGGCCCGACAGCGACCAGTTCAGCTTCACGAACAGCCGTCCCGGCCGCCGCGACGACATGTGATCGGCCACGTAGGGGACCTGGTCCACCCGCAGCGCGACCTCGGGAACGACGACGTCCTGGCGGGTCCATTGGCGATCGACCATGCCGAGTTGGAAGGTGTAGGTGCCGGGCATCAGCGGGTTCGGATCGAAGAGGCACGTCGCCATGGACGGCCCCGGAGGCAGCATCGAGAGTTCCCGCGACGCATCGTCGTTGTGGGTCGTGAAGAGCGACACGCCCTCGCCGTCCAGGACCTCGATCCCGATCGTCGCAGCGACCGGCGTGTCGAAGGGGTTGTGGACGCCGAGCACCACGCTGAACGGCTCGCCCGTCAGCACGGTCGACCGGGCTTCTCCGGCGGCATTCACGATCTCGAATCGTGAGAACGCGGGGTGCGGGCGGGATTCCCCGCCTGCGAACGACTGGCTCGCCCGGCCGGCATCCTGCTGGCATCCCTCGAGATAGGTGTCGACGATCGAGGCGATGTCCCCACAGGCGGCGACGGCTCCGTGGCTGAGCAGGACGCCGTGGGTGCACAGCCGGCGGATCGCCATCATGTTGTGGCTGACGAACAGGACGGTGCGGCCGTGCCCGGCCACGTCCTTCATTTTGCGGATGCACTTCTGCTGGAACTCGGCGTCACCCACCGCCAACACCTCGTCGACGATGAGGATTTCCGGCTCGAGGTGCGCGGCGACGGCGAACGCAAGCCGCACGTACATGCCGCTGGAGTAGTGCTTGACCGGCGTGTCGAGAAACTGATCCACCTCGGCGAAGGCCACGATCTCGTCGAACTTCTTCCTGATCTCGGCCTTCGTCATGCCCAGGATCGCCCCGTTCAGGAAGATGTTCTCCCGGCCGGTCAGCTCCGGATGGAAGCCGGTCCCCACCTCCAGGAGGCTCGCCACCCGGCCGCCCAGCCTGATCCTGCCCGTCGTCGGCTCCGTGATCCGCGAGAGGATCTTCAGCAGCGTCGACTTGCCGGCGCCGTTGCGGCCGATGACGCCCGTGACTTCCCCCTGCTGCACCGCGAAGCTCACGTCCTTGAGCGCCCAGAAATCCTCCGTGGTCTGCGGCGGCGCGTGTCCCGCCACCCACCGCCGTGCCGTCGCCGCGAGCGACTCGCGCAGCGTGGCGTACGGGACCGCCTGGTGACGCAGACGGTACCGCTTCCCGAGTCGCTCGACGCTGATGATGGGCTGTGCCACGACCTTAGATGACGTCGGCGAAGTCCCGCTCCGTGCCCCGGAAGAACCGCACCCCGAGCCAGAGCAGCGCCAGGCTCGTCGCGACCGACAGCACGAGCGCCTGCAGGTGCAGGTCCTGCTCGACGCCGATGCACCAGCGAAAGCCGTCGATCACGCCCACCATCGGATTGAGCGAGTAGACGAGTCGTGCCGCCGGGCCGAGGCGGTCCTCGATGACCGAAGACTTGAAGCCCACCGGCGACACGTAGAGCCCGAACTGGATGATGAAGGGGATCACGAATCGGAAGTCACGGTACTTCACGTTGAGCGCCGTGGCGATCAGGCCCGGCCCGAGCGCCGCCACGAGTGCCAGCGCGACGAACAGCGGCAGCAGCACGATGCGGGCCGGCGGCAGGTAGCCGTACCAGGCCATCACCATCGCCATCATGCAGAGCGTGATCGTGAAGTCGACCAGCGCGACGATCAGCGAACTGGCGGGCAGGATGATCCTCGGGAAATAGACCTTCGTGATCAGGTTGGCGTTGGCGACGAGGCTGTTGCTCGCCTCGGAGAGCGCCGACGCGAAGAACTGCCAGGGCAGCATCCCGCCCAGCACGAGGATCGGGTAGGGCACGCCGCCCGACGGCAGCCCCGCGACCCGGCTGAAGATCACCACGAAGATCGTCATCGTGATCAGCGGCCGGAGCACGGCCCACAGCACCCCGAAGACCGTCTGCTTGAACCGCACGAGCAGGTCGCGCCACGCGAGAAACATGAACAGGTCGCGGTACCGCCACAGGTCGCGCCAGTAATGCGCGTCGGACCGGCCCGCCTCGATCACCAGTTCCTCCACGTGTCGTTGCCCGTCGCTGCTCATCCGATCAGCGGCCCGATCCGCCCCGGCACGCCGTAGGCGAGGGAGTCGGCGGGCACGTCCGACAGGGCGCACGAATTCGCGCTCACCTTGCTGCGGTCGCCCACCCGCAGGCCCGGTCCCACCGCCGCATGCAGCCCGAGAAAGGTGTCCTCGCCGACGGTGGCGCCGCCGCCGAGCGTCGCGTAGGGAGAGAGCACGGCGTAGCTGCCGGCACTGGCGTCATGTGCGAGTGACGCGTGGTAGTTCACCAGGGCACAGGGGCCGACCCGTGCGCGGTCGCTGACCACGGCGTAGGGGCAGAGGATCGTCCCGGCGCCGATCACGGCGGTGCGGGCGACGATCGCCGTGGGGTGGGCGAGCGTCAGAAACGTCGCCCCGCGGCCCAGCAGCGATTCGGCCACCCGCCGCCGCACGCCCGGGATGCCGATGGCCAGGAGCAGGCCGTCCCCGGGCGACGGCGTGAACCGCTCGGGATCGCTGACGATGCCGATGTCGCAGGCGTGGCCATCGAGGATCCGGGCGTCGGCGGAGAGGAAGCCCGCGACCAGGCCGGCCTGCGCGGGCCAGGCGTCCCGGGCCCATTGGAGCACCTCGCGGCCGAAGCCTCCCGCGCCGACGATGAGGATGCGGGATATGGACGAGCAGGGTGGGATCGTCATTCGTGACGGTCGGGCGACGCGTTCAAGAGCGGTTGCCGGCCGCGCGCACTCCGTTCCCGTGGGTGGCAACGCCACCACTGACGAACGAGGCGAACCGAGCGGACTCACTCGACTATACCTCGACAATCCGCGATCCCCCGTGAGGCCGCATCGAACGCCGAAATCCGGGCTGGGCCGGGGTGAAGAAGCCCCCCCGTGTGGGAGGCCGTGGGGCATGACCGGGGAAGGGGGACGCGCCGACGTGGCCCGCACCAGCCGCCGGTGGTCGGACCGCGACTCAAGCCGGACGACGCGGAACCTTGCCGGCGGGGTTCGTCGCGATCCTCTTCACGATGTCGAGGATGCGAGGAACGGCGGCGGGCTCGAGCCCGCTGCGGCACGCCGCAAGCGCCGCTGCCCGGACGCTCTCGGGCGTCCCGCCCGGTGGCAGCGGATCGGCGAGGACGATCTCGGCGGCGACGAGCTCCCCCGTGGCGGCGCTCGGCAGGCCGTACGCCCGCGCATCGGAAATCCCGCCGACGCCCCGCAGGCATTCCTCGACGCCGCGGGGAAACACCTTCGCCCCCGCCACCACGATCAGGTCGCTGCGGCGGCCGGTGAACTCGTAGCGATCGCCCCGCCGCTCCACCAGGTCGCCTGTCGACACCTCGGCGGTGTCGCGGGACAACTGGACCAGCAGTTCGCCGTCGCGGCGGGTGGAGAGCCGTCCGCCCCCCGGCAGCGCCCTGCCCAGCCAGGCGGCGGGGAATCCGGGCCGCCCATCGGCCACGCGAAACACCTCTCCCAGTTCCGTCGTGGCGTACACCTGGGTGATCTTGGCTCCGGGAAAGGTCACCCGGGCCTGCTCGAGGAGCGGGCCGTCGGCGGCCTCGCCCCCGAGCGTGATCCGCTCCACCCTGGCCCGCGCCACCAGCGCGGGATCCCCGACGGCCAGCAGCAGCCGCAGCAGCGTCGGCGTGGTCGGGAGCACCGTGGCCTCGGCAGCGACGATCGCGCGGAGGATCGCGTCGGGCTCGCGTGACACGGGCACCACCAGCCGGCCACCGGTCAGCAGGGCCTGCAGCCAGACCTGGATGCCGGCCCAGCGGGTCGCGTCGTAGAGCAGGATCCAGCCCAGACCGTGCCACTGCTCCGCCAGCCGGGCGGCGGCGAGCAGCGAGTCCCAGGAGTGCTCCACGAGCTTCGGCGGACCGCTGGTTCCCGACGTGGCCACCACGACCTGCGTGGCGATCGCCTCGAACTCCCGCCGTGGTCCGGTGTCGGCGGGCAGGGACAGCCCGTCGTCGAGCGGCACCCAGTCGCGAAGTTCGCCCACGAGGTCGCAGGAATCGTCGGCGAGAAACGCCACCGGCACGTGCTGCCGGCCGCAGGCGGCGGCGATGACGACGAGCGACTCGACACGGCGGGCCCGCGCGACCACGCCGATCGGCCGCACCGCGTCGAGCGCCGCCTCGAGGCGGGCCGTCGCCGCGGAGAGCGTGCCGTAGTCGATCGTGCGGGCCTCGCCGCCGGCCGACGCGACGATCGCGGTGCGGCCCGGGTTGTGTCGGGCGACCTCGTGGATCGCGAATGCCAGGCGGTCTTCCGCGGACGCGTCGGCGAGATCGACGGCCGTCGCCCGGCCGGTCGGGGTGTTGAGCGGGGCGTTCATCCGGGGTGCTCCGTGGCCGCGGCGGGACGGCCGCGGCGTATCCGGGGATTATAAGGACGCGTGCGGAATCGGCCCGCACCCCGCGGCACGGACGGCACCCGTGCGGCCCGGTTCACGGCAGGAATTCGGGCATCGTGGCCGATCCGGGAGCCGAAACGCCCCTGCCGGTCACCGCCTGCCCCAGGACCTGCGCGGCCGTCGCGGCGATGATCCACAGATCGACCAGCGGCCAGCGCCACGTCGACAGCAGGTCGACGTATTCGGCGTCGTACTCGAGCCGGCGCGGCCACTCGACCGCGTTGCGGCCGTGGATCTGCGCCCAGCCTGTCAGCCCCGGCCGCACCCGCAGCCGCGTCGCCTGCCGCGGGGAATACCTCGCCACGTAGGCGAGCGGCAGCGGCCGGGGGCCGACGATGCTCATGTCGCCCGCGAGCACGCTCGCCAACTGCGGCAGCTCGTCGAGGCTCGACCGCCGCAGCCAGCGGCCGAATCCCCCCAGCCGTTCGGCATCCGGGAGCGGCCGACCGGCCGCGTCGACCGCCGCCCGCATTGAACGGAACTTCGCGATCCTGATCGGCCGACCGCCCTGCCCGGCGCGGGTGTCGACGAAGAAAGTCGGTGCCCCCAGCACCAGCCGGACGGCACACCAGACGACCGCGAACACGGGCGCCAGCGCCACCAGCGCGATCCCGGCGACGAGCACGTCGCCGAGCCGCTTGACGAACGCCAGGGGCATCGCGGGCCGCTCAGGAGACGGCACGGTCGCGCCTCCTCTCCGCCGCCCAGACGAGCCCCGGCAGCATTACGGCCGTCGCCACGAGCGTCGCGATCGCCACCTGGTCTGCCGCCCGCCGCATGGCCGGGTCGCACAGCGGCGTGACGGCGACCGCCGCGCCGCAGGCCGCGATGCCGCCGTAGAGGCAGGCGACGGCCTTGTGCGACCAGCCCGCGATCACGAGCCGCTGGTAGAGGTGGCTGCGGTGCGCCTGGAAGACGTTCTCTCCCCGGCACAGCCGCCGCGTGAACGTGAAGGCCGTGTCGAGGATGAAGGGCCACAGGGCCATGGCGGCCACCGGCAGCGCCTCGGCCCGGCAGTCGGCAAAGAGCGCGAGGGGCAGCACGGCCAGCATGAATCCGCAGAACGCGCTGCCGACGTCCCCCATGAAGATCCGTGCCGGGGGCCAGTTGAGCGTGAGAAAACCGATCGCACTGCCGGCGAGCGCGGCGGCGATCACGGCCACGGCACCCGCGCCGCACGCGGCGGCCGCGGCCGCGATTCCGGCCCCGGCGGCGGCGGCCGTGATGCCGGCGATGCCGTCGGTGCCGTCCATGAAGTTGAAGGCGTTCGTGAGCCCCACGATCCACAGCAGCGTCAGGGGCCATGCCATCCCGCCGAACCGCAGCATCCCCAGCGAGCCGAGATCGACCGCCGTCACCGGCCCGAGCATGGCCGTCGCCCCGATGGCCGACGCGAGGTGCACTGCGAACCGAGTGCGGTTCCGGAGCGATCCGAGGTCGTCGACCCAGCTGACGGCGGCGATCGCCAGCGCCGGCAGCACCGCGCCCGCCACGGCGTGCCACGCCGCGGGCCGCAGCGCGACGACCAGTGCGGCGACCACCGCGACGATGCAGACGATCGCCAGTCCGCCACCGCGGGGAGTGCTGCGGGTGTGGCTGCTGCGGGCGTTGGGCCTGTCGACGATCCCGCGTTCGGTCGTCCATGCCACCAACGACCGCGTCAGCGCGGCGGCGACGAAGAGCGTCGCCCCGCACCACGCCGTCCACAGTCCCACCACCGTCATGGCCGGATCCCCGCTGCCTCCCGTGTCATGGCCGCTTCGCGGTGGCGATCGTCTCGCACACCTCTCCCACCACGGCGGCGTCGACGTTGGCCCCGATGGGCAGCGCGAGGCTGCGGGCCGTGAGCGCCTCGGTGGCGGGCAAGGGCCGCACGCGGTCGTGAAAATGCTCGAACGCCGTCTGCCGGTGGCAGGGCGGGCTGTAATAGGCGCGGGTCTCGATGCCCCGCGTCGCCAACACCCGCCGGACCGAGTCACGGGTCATTCCGAACCGGGCCGGGTCGATCGTGATCGAGAAGTCCTTGTGGCTCGGCGAGGCTCCCGGCAGCGGTTCGACGAAATCGATGCCCGGCAGCTGGCCCAGCTCCCGCCGGTAGGCGGCGGCGAGCTCCCGCCGACGTGCGGCGACCTCGTCGAGCATCGCCAGCGACGCGAGCGCCGTGGCGGCGCTGAGCTCCGGCATGCGGCCGTTGACTCCCGCGAACAGCGCGTCGTAGGACCCGTCGTTGCCGTACTCCCTGCCGAGCCGCACGAAGTGGGCGAGGCAGTCGCAGTCGGTGGCGACGATGCCCCCCTCCCCAGCGACCAGCAGCTTCGTGGGCGACAGGCTGAACACCTGGGCCGTCGCACCGCCGCCGACCGGCCGGCCGTGCACCGCCGCCCCGAAACCGTGGGCGGCGTCGACGACCAGCGGCAGCCCGTGCTCGGCCGCGACGGCCCCCAGGGCCGCCACGTCGCAGGGGTTGCCGAAGTTGTGGCAGGCGGAGATGGCCACGGTGCGGGGCGTGATGGCGGCCGCCACGGCCTGGGCCGTGACGTTCGTCGTCCGCGGATCGACGTCCACGAAGACCGGCCGCAGGTTGTTCCAGACGATCGCCGCGGGTGCGGCCAGGAAGGTGAAGCTCGGCACGATGACCTCGCCGAGCGGCTCGATCCGCGTGCCGGTGCGGACGACGCCGAACCGCGAGAGCGGCTCCATCCCGCCGACGGTGCACGCCTCGGCCGCACCGCGCCGGGTGCGGCAGCCGCCCGCGGCCAGGTCGAGCGCCCGGTAGACGAGCATCAGGCCGACCGTGCAGCTGCTGACCGCCACCGCATGCCGCACGCCGAGCAGCAGGGCGATCTCGCACTCGAGCCGCTCGACGAAGGGCCCCTTGGTAAGCCGACCGCTGGCGAGGATGCCGGCGAGGATCGGCTCGAGCACTCCCGGCGGCGGGACGGCGGGCCGCGAGAAGGGAACCCTGATGCCCGCGGCCGCAGGATCGCCCGAGCCGTGCAGCTCGGGGATGAGGTTGAGGAGGTTACTTGGCATGCGCCTTCCCCGGCACCGGCGGCCTCTCGTCCGGGCCGCAGTGGCTGGCGTACTCGGGAACGAGCTCGCGCAGCCGCGACCGTACCACGTCTTCCCGCTCGTCGATCACGTCGACGAGCCCGTCGATCACGGCCTCGGCATCGGCGAGTGTCGTCGGCCGATGGAGGGCGCAGAACACCTTCGGATGGTTCGTCGCCAGCCGTTGCTCGTCGTCGAAATAGAGCTCCTCGTAGAGCTTCTCGCCGGGCCGGAGCCCGGTGTAGACGATCTCGATGTCATCCTCCGCGAGACCGGACAGGCTGATGAGGTCCTTGGCCAGATCGACGATCTTCACGCTCTCCCCCATGTCGAGCACGAAGATCTCCCCGCCGGCCCCCATCGCCGCCGCCTGCAGCACGAGCTGCGACGCCTCGGGGATCATCATGAAGTAGCGGGCGATGCCAGGGTGCGTGATGGTGATCGGGCCGCCCTGCCGGATCTGTTCCTGGAAGATCGGCACCACGCTGCCGTTGCTCGCCAGCACGTTTCCGAACCGCACGACCACGAACCTGGTCCGCGACTCGCCGCTGAGGGCCTGCACGTACCGCTCTGCCACGAGCTTGGAGCAGCCCATCACGCTCGTCGGATTCACCGCCTTGTCGGTCGAGATCATCACGAACGTGCCGACGCCGTGCCGGTCGGCCAGCCGCGCGAGCGTCTGCGTGCCGACGCAGTTGTTCTTGATCGCCTCGGCCGGATTGAGCTCCATCATCGGCACGTGCTTGTGCGCGGCGGCGTGAAAGATCACGTCCGGCCGGTGTGCGGCGATGATCTGCTCCATCCGCCTCTCGTCGGCGACGTCGGCGAGGAGCGGCTCGAAGGGGGGCCGCGGAGAACGGCGGACGAACTCCTGCTCCACGAGGAACAGCGCGTTCTCACCGCGTTCCACCAGCAGCACCTTGCCAGGTCCGTACCGGAAGACCTGCCGGCAGATCTCCGAGCCGATCGAGCCGCCGGCCCCCGTCACCATCACCGTGTTGCCGGCGACGAGTGTCCGCACGGCCACGTCGTCGAGCGTGACGGGCTCGCGGCGGAGCAGGTCCTTGATCTCCACCGGCCGGACCTTGAGGTGCGAGCGGTCCTCGTTGCCATAGAGCAGCTCGTCGATGGCGGGAATCACCTTCACGTCCGCCCCCGCTTCGGCGCAGTCGTTCATCAGCTCGCGGAACCGCCGGCCGGTCAGGAGTCCCGACCGCACCATCACCTCATCGACCCGCTTCCGTCGCACCTCGGCCGCCACGGTGGCGACCGGGCCGAGCACCGGCGCGCCGGCCACGTGGTGGTGGCACAGGGAAGGATCGTCGTCGAGGAACCCGACGACCACGTACTGGTTGTTCGACGCCGCGGCGAGGTTGCGGGCGAGCATCTCGCCCTCGTGATCCGCGCCGATGATGAGCGCCGTGCGGACGGGCTTGCCGGCCAGGAACGGCTGCACCTCGTCGCGGATGGCCCGCCACAGGGCCCGGGCACCGCCGATCGCCAGGATCGTGCCCGCCCAGTCGAGGATGATCACGCTCCTGGGCACCCGCGGAAAGTCGCCGATGCGGCCCGAGGAGAGGAACAGCCCCTCGACCGAGCTGACCACGAGCAGGGCGAGCGTGGCGGCGATGATGAGGCGGGTGAGGTCGTGGAACGACGTCCGCCGCCACGGTGCGTGGCACTGCCCCATCCAGTAGAAGACCGCCGCCTTGATCGCCACGAACACGGCCACGGTCCGGGCGTAGGCCGTCACCCACTGCCACTCGAAGCCGAAGTCGTAGCGGATGAGGTAGGCCGACGCGTAGACCGCCGCGAAGGTCGCGACGTGCAGCCCGAGCAGGAGGGCGGCCCTACGGTCGAAATGGCGGGTGGGGGGCACGGCTGGAACGTCGCGGGAGGGTGGACTGCGATGATACCCAGGATCGATCCCAGGCTACGGTCTGGCCGGACGGAAAGCACGCGGCGGGTCGGTTTTGCCCAGGTGGAGGGCTCACTGCCGGCGGTTCCGCGTCGGCGTCGGGGGCCGTCCGGGACGACAGTCCGGGGCCGCGAGTTTCAGGAGCGGCTACACCGGCTCGAGATCGACGTCCTCGAGCTCGATCGACGCGCCCTGGTTGAGGAATCGCACGGCGACGAGCAGCCGATCGATGCCGCGCCGCCTGATGACCTCCCCTTCGAGGCCGCGCAGCGGACCGCTGCGGACCCGTACGGGCTGTCCGGACTCGAGCCGCGCCTCGGGGGTGAGCGGCATCTCCGTGTCGATGAGCCGCTTGATGCCGCGGAGGTCGGCGACGAGGGACGTCCCGTCCGCGATCGGCAGGCAGCGGGAGATCGTGTTCGTTCCCAGGGCGGACCGCCGACGTTCCTCGTCGACCAGGGAAAATACGTAGCCGGGAAAGAGAGGGACGTGGGACATCCGCGTCCGGCCTCCCGCCGACCGCAGCCGTCGCCTCACCAGCGGGGCGTAGTACGGCGTGCCGAGCAGGGCGAGCCTGCGCATCAGGTCCTTTTCGCGACGGGCCAGCGTGTAGAAGGCCACCCAGCGTGCCGCGGCCGGGTCCGGGCCGGGATCCGCGCACGGATCATCGAGCAGACCGGCGGGGAAGATGTCGGGCTGCGGTGGCAGGATCGGCATGATGGGTGCTCGGACGCGCTGCAGGCCGACCCGCCTGGTCGCGGTCGGCGGTCGCCATGGCTCTTTCGTCAGCTTCTGCAACCGCCGCGGCCGGTCGCCGCGGCTTTCGGGCAACCCTCCCATCCTACGCCGCCTGCCCGCAGTCCGTCCTCGGAGAATCGACCGCGGCTGGTAAACCACGCAAAGTTTTCCGCGTGTTCGTGCCGATGAAGACGATTGCATCGACCATTCCGGTCGCAGCGATTTTTCATGCACGCATCCCACCGCACACTCCGTCGCCGGCAGGACTCCCCAGCGGGACGGCGGCGGGACGGCGCCCGCATGGCGTGCGTGCCGCTGCTGATCGCAGCCACCTGTCTGTCGGGCGGCTGCCACATTTCAGGCAGGCCGCAGCGGACCGCGGCCCGCGAGGCGATGCTGGCGGCCCAGTGCCCGCCCGACCCCGACCGGATGCCGGCCAAGGAACTGGCGAAGGTCACCCTGCCGCCCTACGTGATCGAGCCGCCGGACATCCTGCTGATCGACGCCCTGCGGGTGGTGCCGAAGCCGCCCTTCAGGATTCAATCGTTCGACACGCTGCAGGTGATCGTCGAGGGCACGCTGCTCGAGCAGCCCATCAGCGGGCTGTACGTGGTGGAGCCCGGCGGCATGCTCGACCTCGGCCCCTCCTACGGCAAGGCGATGGTGGGGGGCCTGTCGCTGGAGGAGGCTCAGGACGCCGTCTTCCGGCATCTCAAGCGGATCCTCCGGGATCCGCAGGTGTCGCTGACGCTGGCGCAGGCCGCCGGCCAGCAGCAGATCGCCGGCGAGCATCTCGTCGGCCCCGACGGGACGATCAACCTCGGCACCTACGGCAACGTGTTCGTCACCGGCATGACGCTCACCGAGGCCAAGGTCGCGATCGAGAAGCAGCTCGCCAACTACCTCGACGCGCCGCTCGTGGCCGTCGACGTGTTCAGCTACAACTCCAAGGTCTACTACGTGATCACGGAGGGGGCGGGATACGGCGACAACGTCGTCCGCTTCCCGATCACGGGCAACGAGACGGTGCTCGACGCCATCGCGGGCATCAACGGCCTCTCCCGCCTCTCGAGCAAGGACATCTGGATCGCCCGGCCCGCCCCGTCGGGCGTCGGCTGCGACCAGGTGCTGCCCGTCGACATCGAGGCGATCATGAAGGGCGGCTCGACCGCCACCAACTACCAGCTGCTGCCGGGCGACCGCGTCTTCATCGGCCAGGATCCGTTCGTCGCCTTCGACAGCCTCGTGGACAAGATCTGCGGTCCGTTCGAGCGGATCTTCGGCTTCAGCCTCGTCGGCGTGCAGACCGTCCAGACGTTCAACCGCCTGCCCTTCGGCTTCAACCCGGGCGTCTTCTGCTGGGTGGCTCGCGAGGTGTACGGGGCGGACGACCCGCGGTGGCTGCTGTTCCGGGCGTGGATGCTCACCGAGGCTCCCGACTGGCTGCGTGACCTCTATGCCGCCCGTGGCGAGGAGTTCGCCGCCTGGATCCACGACAAGCCGCTCGTGAAGGCGGCCCTGAGGGTCCTGATGGACCAGGCGATCGCCAGCCTGGGGACCGCGGAGCGCTGATCGATCACGGGCGGAGAAGCGGTTCGAGCGACGGCCCGCGTGCGGCCGGCCGAGCCGTGGTGTAGGGTGGAAGGGTTCGAGCACCGGAGACAGACCATGCATCCCGCCGACCGACGACGTGCCCATCGCCTGCCCCATCTGCTCCTGGCCGGCGTCACCGCTGCCTGCCTGGCGTGCGGCACCGACGCGGCCGCACAGGGCCCGGGGGGCGGTGGCCCCAACGGCTCCAGTCCACCGTTCTCGAGCATCTACAAGCGGCCGACGCTGAGCCCCTACACGGCGCTGGGCTTTCAGGGCAGCAATCCCCTGACGGGCGCCACCCTAGGGGCGATGCAGGGGCTCGTGCGTCAGCAGCAGCAGGTGCAGTCCCAGATGCAGACGGGCGTGCAGCAGTCGCGACAGATCTCGCAACTGCAGGGGCAGGTGCGGAACATCCAGCGGGTGGCGCCGAATCGCGCCAGCGAGTCGATCCGTCCCACGGGCCACGCCTCGACGTTCCAAAACCTGTCCCATTACTACCCTGGCCGCTGACGCCGCGGGCCGCCCGGCGCCGCCCGTCGATGTACCATGGTCACATCCCTCGAGGATGTCCCATGCGTGCCCTCGCCCTCGCCTTCTGCGCGGTCTTCGCTCTGTCGCCGTCCCGCCCCGCGCGCGGTGACGAGGCGGATGCCCGATCCGACGCGACGGCCCCGCCCGGGCGGCCGGTCATGCGACAGCTCGGGGCCGCGGCCGCCGCCACCGCACTGCCCAGCCCGCAGGACATCGCCCTCGCGCGTCCGGAGTTCCGCAGACGGTTCCGCGAGCCGCTCTCCCACGCCGCGTCGGCGGCCGGCGCCAGGCAGGCCGCCGAGACGCTCTTGTCCGCGGCGGGCACCGAGACGGACCGCGCGATCCGCTGGCTCCTGCTGGACGAGTCGCGGCGGCTGGGCGAGGCGTCGGGCCAGGCGCATCTCGTGGCCAGGGCGATCGCCGCCGCCTCGGCCGCCTACGACTTCGACGCGATCGATGCGGAACTCAGGTCGCTCAAGCAGATCCCACTGCGCGGGCTCGATGCCTCCCGTGCCGCCGGCGTGGCCGTGGCGGCCGAAAGGATCGCCGTCCGGGCCGCGGCGGACGAGCGGCCCGACAAGACGGTCGCCGCGGAAATGCTCGCCTACCGGGCGTGGCAGCGGGCGGGCGACCTGGCCGCCGCGGCCCGGGCGGCGATCCGCCACGATGCTGCGGTGGGCGGGCGGGACGCCGCGGCCGCGTCGCGGTGATCCGCGACCTCCCGTCCGCAACCCTGCCGGCGCGACTCAGTCGAACGGGCGGCGATTGCCCGCGGGTGCCGGGACGGGAGCCGGCTTCTCCGCAACGCCGCCCCCCTCTTCTTCGGCGACGGCATCCCCTTCCAGCGGCCGCTCCTCCTGCTGCTGCCGCTCGCGCCACGGCTTGCCCGCCCGGTAGCTCGCCAGTTCGCCCTCGAGCTGCTGCCTGATCTCCGCGGCCCCCTCCTCACCGTCGACGGCCTGCTGGCTGTACTTGCGGGCGGATTCGAAGTCGCCCGTCTCGGCATATCCCGCGGCGAGGGTGCTGACGATGTGCGGCTGCTTCCACTTCGTGACCTCGCAGGCCTTCGTGGCCAGTTCGATCGCCCGTTTGCCGTCGCGGATCGCGTCGTCGGGGGACGTCGCCAGGAGCCAGGCCAGGTTGTTGAGCACGCCCGCATCGTCCGGCTGGAGCATGAGCGCCTTCTCCAGGTCGGCCAGCGCCGCGGCATGGTCGCCGATCGAGATCTCGGCGTCACTGCGGCCGCGGCGGCAGGGGAAGTTGTCCTCCTCGATCTCGAGGCCGCGGGAGAACCGCTTGATCGCCTGCCGCGGCTGCTTCGCCATCAGGTAGAGCGAGCCGAGCTGGCCGACGAGCACCACGTCGTCCTGCCGCTGGGACACGAGCCTGCGGAAGTCGCGGATCGCCGCGGCGAAGTCCTGCTTGTCGGCGGCGATGAGCCCCCGCAGTTCGAGCGCCGCCGGATGGTCGGGGGTCTTCTCCAACACCCGCTCGAGATCGGCGGCCGCCCGATCCGAATCGCCGGACTGCTGGTGGATCCGCGCCCGCAGGACCAGCAGCAGCGACTCGTCCGGCGCGATGCCGATGGCCTTGTCGAGGTCGGCGAGCGCCTCGGGCCGGTCGCCACGCAGCGCCCGCAGCCGGGCCCGCTGCAACAGCGCGCTGGCGGAGTCGGGGTCGAGCTTGAGCGCACGGTCGAAGACCTCCTGCGCCTCGTCGAGCTTCTCGTCCATCATGAGCGCCAGCCCGAGCGCCTCCTGCAGCGACGCGTCCTCGGGGTCGGCTTCGGCCGCCGCCTCGAGGTCGGCCCGGGCTTCGGGGAAGTTCTCCGCCAGCAGATGGAAGAGGCCGCGGGCCCGGCGGATGTCCTTGTCTCCCGGGGCCAGTTCGACCGCCTTGTCGTAGTGCGACAGCCGCCCCTCGCGATCGTCGTCGTCGGCCATGGCGCCGAGGACGGCGTGAGCCTGTGCCGACTGGAGCCTGTCGTCGGCGAGCAGCTCCAGCGCCTTGCCGGCCGCCGTTCGGGCCCGTGCGCGATCGCCGCCGGGCATGCTCTCGAGCTGGGCGATCATGAGGTGGGCCTCGCCCAGCCCGGGATTCCTCTCGACCACCTCGTTGAGGTCGCGCATCGCGAACGACCGCAGCCGGGGCCACTGCCTGTCGGGCCGTTCGACGTTGTGGATCGCCTGCACGATCCGGCCGGCCCTGTAGATGAGCGTGTCGGTGTAGAGATCCTCCGCGAACCGCTTCTGATCCTCGGCGAGGCCCTTGGCGATCGCCCGGCGGCAGAGATCGAGCACGTTCGCGTAGTCGTCGATGTCGTCGGCCGACAGCTTGGCGTCGATCGCGGCGTCGAGATCCTTCTGGCCCGGCGACGACTCGTCGCCGGCGGGCTGCGCGATCGCCGCGCCGCCCCACGCGATCCAGCCGGCCAGGAGCGTCGGACCGACCCACGACACGAAGCGTCGCACCGACGAACCGCTCGCTGCACCCATGTTGCTCCTCATCGACGGGCCTCCTCTCGGACGGCGGGAACGGCCGCCGGACGGATAGTATGGGCCGCCGGGCCTTCCGGCGGCCATCGGAATCTCACCCGCGTCGAATCGGCCCCGCGGCGGCTCGTCACCGCCCGCGGCCGGTCGCGGTTCACAGCGGTGCGGGCAGGTCCCGCTTCGCGAACAGCACCGCCCCCACCACGTAGGCCGCCACCCCCAGGCCGATCAGCACGGCGTCGTAGGCCGCGAGCAGCCGCCACGACTCCGCGGGGTCGCCGACGAGACGCTGCGGCTCGTAGGCGTTGAGCACCGACACGTAGCCGACCCACGAGAGGGTTCTGCTCATCCGCCCGACGAGCTTGGCCAGGAGCGACACCACGTAGAAGCCGCAGAGGACGCCGACCGTCCGCCAGCGGTAGCTGTCGGCCGCAGAGACGCACGCCGCGATGCCGGCGATGCAGACCATGAGCCCGAACACGTTGGCCGCCGGGGGCAGGAACCGCATGGGATCGACCTTGCCCGCCCACGGCCCGAGCGCGATCGCCGCGGTCACGCCCGCGAACAGAACGCCGCAGAGGACCGCGGCCGCCGCCGTCGTCGCGACGGCCTGCGTCACGAACACCGCCGTCCGCCGCACCGGCGACGCGAGCACCATCTCCATCGTGCCGCGCTCGAGCTGGCCGGAGACGGCGTCGCTGCCCCGCGTGATCCCCCAGACCGTGGCGGCCAGCACGACGACCGGGTCCACGAACGCCAGCGCCACGCGGCCCGCGTGCGTCGCCACCTCCGAAAACGGCACGCCCGACAGCCGCTGCCAATCCTTGGGAATGGCCCTGAGGAGCACGTCCTGGAAGGCCGGCATCGGGATCTGCGCCGACAGCCAGATGTAGATGAACGGAAACACCCCCCAGAGCGCCGCCAGCGCCAGGACGAGCACGCGCTGGTCGCCCCACGTCTTCTTCCAGATGGCGGTGTTCCACATGGCTGCAGTGTAGCAGTCGCGCCGCACCGGGCGACGTCCGCGGGATGGCTAGCGGAGCGCCGGGGACCGTGGGGCCTCGCCGGAGCGATGGAACCTGTCGTAGACGGCGGCGAGCCCCACCGGCTCGACCCGCACCTCGTCGAGCGGCAGCGTCGCCAGCCAGCCGAGCAGCGGCGCCAGCGACGCGCCGGCTTCCATGACGACCGTGCCGTCCCCCTGCTCGACGACCGCCACGCTCTCCGCGAGCGCGGCGGGAACCGCACCGAGGCCGCCGCGCAGCCGCGCCCTGATCCGGTGGCAGCGGCGCAGGTGCTCCAGCGACTGCTCGTGCACCAGCCTGCCCGCCCGCACGATCGCGACGCGGTCGCAGGTTTCCTCCACCTCGGAGAGGACGTGCGACGAGAAGATCACGGTGCGGCCGGCCGCGCGGGCCTCCAGCACCAGTGCGAGGACCTCCGCCCGGGCCGTGGGATCGAGGTTGGCCGTCGGCTCGTCGAGGATCACCAGCGGCGCGTCGGTCGCCAGCACCACGGCCAGCGCCAGCTTCTGCCGCATGCCGGTGCTCATGCGGGCCACCTGCCGGGAACAGTCGAGATCGAGCCGTCCGGCCAGTCGGAGGGCGGAGTCGCGTCGGCAGCCCGCCCGCAGCCCCGCGAAGAAGTCGATGACGCGGTGGCCGTCCATCCGCCGGAACAGCCGTGCCTCTCCCGGCAGGTAGGCGGTGCGGGCCCGCACCTCCAGCGACTCGCGGACGCAGTCGAACCCCGCCACGGAGGCGGCGCCGGACGTGGGCGTGATGTAGCCCATGAGCAGCCGCAGCAGCGTCGTCTTGCCGGCGCCGTTGGGGCCGAGCAGCCCGAAGATCTCCCCCTGGGGCACGCCCAGCGAACAGCCGTCGAGCGCGACGAACGCTCCGTACCGCTTCGTGAGACCCTCTGTTCGGACGAGCATCTGATCGCGGACCGCAGGCCGCGCGGAAGGAACCGGTCCCCGCATCGACGACCGCGACAGCCTAGGCAGGCGGTCGATGACTGTCCATCGTCCCGCCCCATCGTCCCGCCGTCCCGTCGCTCAACCGCGCCGCCAGAAGTAGTACGCGGCGAGGACGAAGCCGACCGCGGCCACGAAGCGACGGACGAGCGTGGCCGGCAGCCTGCGGGCGACGCCGGCGCCGGCCAGCCCCCCCAGCACGGCCGCGACCGCCATGATGGCCGCGTGGGGCCAGGACACGTCGGTCGCACCGCCGAGGAGCGATCCGGCGGCGAAGAGGATGGCCGCCGTGCCGTTGATCGCCATGCCGAGGACGTTCTTCACGGCGTTGAGCCGGTGGATGTCGCCGAGGCCCAAGAGCCCGAGCACGGCCAGCATCAGGATGCCGATGCCGGCGCCGAAATAGCCACCGTAGATGCCCACCAGAAACTGGAGCAGGACGGCGACCGCCAGCCGCGGCGCCGCCGGCCGACCTCCCTGCACGGGCGACGGGGCCTCGCCACCAGATGGCGGCACGGCGACGAGGCTGGCGAGCCGGGGCTGCGCCGCGAACAGCGTCGCGGACAGCAGGATCAGCCACGGGACGCAGATTTCGAACGTCCGGGGCGGCAGCACCAGCACGAGCAGCGTGCCCAGCACCGCGCCGGCCACGCTCGGCAGCACGAGCCATCCCGCCCACGCGGGCTGCCCGGCGCGGTCGACGCGATACGCCCAGGCGCCGGCGATGGCGCCCGGCCACAGCCCGATGGTGCTCGTCGCGTTGGCGGTCACCATGCGGCCTGGGTCAGGCGGGAGAATCGACGCCAGCACCGGGAAGGTGAGGATCGTGCCGCCGCCGGCGACCGCATTCACGGCGCCGGCGACGAACGTCACGACGGCCAGCGTCACGAAGCCCGGCAACGCGCCCGAGCCGAGCAGGTCGGAAACGGTCTCGAACATGGCCCCTCGCGCGTGGACTACGGATTCGGCTGCGGCGGGGCGACCGGGTTGAGGGGACGACGGCCGGCGGCCGGCGCGACGGCCGGCGGACCCGGTGGCTGCGGGGCCCGCGCCTGCGCCGCCGGCAGCGGGGGCTGCGGGTTCGGAGCGATCGCCTGCGCGGGCTTCGGCGGCACCGGCTGCTGCGCCGGCGGTGCCGCGGGAAAACGTCCATCGCCGCAGTCGGCCAGCAGGTATCCGGCCCAGAAGAACGGGTGCGTGCCGTCGGTCAGCACGCCGCCGGACGACTGCTTCAGCCGTGGCTCGCGGCCGAGGTCGGGCTGTTCCGCGGTCACGATGTCCACCGCCCGCTGCCAACTCTCCGCCGGCGTCGGCGGGTCGGCATTCTCCCCCGCACCCTCGCGGTCGCGCAGGAACTGCTCCACCAGATCGATGCTCGTTTCGCCTCCCGTCCGCCACCGGCTGGCGAGCACGGTGCGGCTGCCGGCCACCATCAGCCCGGTGACCGCCTGGAAGAGTTCCTCCCCGGGCTGCGCCGGCAGCTTCACGAGCCCTCCGGCCATCGCCGTCTGCATGCCGGGCAGCACCACGCAGCGGGGACGCTTCGCCGGAGGCTCGAGCCAGTCGGCATGCGTCATGCCCAGCCGGCCCGGCTGGCCGCCCACGAGCTGACGGGCGGCGCCGCCGTCCGGCGTCGACGATTCCTCGACAACGACGAGCGTGTCGAAGAGCGACGCCAGCAGGGGAGCCGGCACCTCCGACGCCGCGGGAAGCGGCAGCGCGTGGTCGATCGCCCCGACGAGCCGCGCCTCGACCTCCTGCGCCACCGCCGGCCTGTCGCCGCGCAGCAGGCGTCCGGCATGGATGCCGACCGGGCCGTGCCCGCCGTGCGGCCCCGCGGGCAGCACGGCGAGGCTGCGGGTGGGGCAGTAGCGGATCCGGCAGACGTCCCGCAGCCGGCGTTGGCCGGCCGCGGCGGCCGGGGCCTGGTCGCCGACGGCGGGCCGCGCGGTCCCCACAGGCAGCAGTTCGAAGGGCAGATACCAGAGGACGCCGTCGGGAACGATCACGAGCTCGTCCACCCCCTCCGCCAGCGTGACCTGCGAGTTCTCGAAGAGCAGCCGCTCGATCCGCTCGCAGGCGATCGGCCACTCGCCGGCGAGCAGCCGATCGGTCGGCAGCGGCAGCGACGATTCGAAGAGCGCCATCCCGCGGGCGAGACCGCCGATCTCCTTCGCGAGTGCCGCCGACTGCCGCACGTTCCACACCCGCACGCGGTCGTGCGACTCCAGCGACGCGATGAGCCCGGAGGATGTCCCGTGGAACGACAGGATCCGCTGCCCGGGCGCGAGGCGGCGACGGATCTCGGCGGCGGGCGTGAGCGGGGGCATGTCGATCGCGGGTGCGTCGCGGCCGGCGGCGATGCTGGCGACGAACCGCTCGAGCCGCGCGGCCTGCTGCCGGTAGTCGCGCCAGACGCCGATATCGCCGGGAAGGGCCGCCGCGTCCCGATCGCCGGCCGGCCGGGCCGCCGCGAGGAGCGCGGCGGTGAGCGTGGTGCGGGTGCGGACCATGTCGTCGAGCAGAGCCGCCAGGTCGGGGAAGCGGGAGAGGATCGCTGCCCGGCGGGTCGCCACGGCCGGCGGCAGCGCGGCGGGATCGGCGGCGAGCAGCCGGGCGGCAGCGACGCGGCGGCCGCCGACCGGCTGCGTCACGAGCCAGCGGCTGCGGACCGAGGCCTCGGCGGCGTTGAGCAGGGCGTCGTCGCCGCGGCGCGCCGCCACGGAAGCCCACGCGTCGAACGCCTCCGGCCGCGGCGTCGACACGGCTGCGATCGCGCCGAGCGGATCGATCGCCACATCGCGGGCCGCGGGGTCGCCGAGCAGCGTCGCGAACAACGCGTCGGCCTGCCGGTCGGACACGGCGTCGCCTCCGGCCAGCAGCGACTCCACCAGACGCTCCGTGCGGAACAGCAAACCGCTCCGTTCCCGGGCGATCGCCACGGCGCGTTCCAGCTCGCGATCGCCCACCGCGAGCGTGCCCGCTGCGTAGGCGGTCAGCGCCGCCGCATAGGCCCGCTGGCCGCCCACCTGCCCGCGGCCGGGATCGCCGC
>Ga0214917_10002328_pt1 | contig 23328 bp, 22 predicted proteins | sample LL_1208_BB_MetaG_FD_177983 | JGI IMG/M metagenome (GOLD analysis project Ga0214917, IMG submission 177983) | Freshwater microbial communities from Lake Lanier, Atlanta, Georgia, United States - LL_1208_BB | ecosystem: Environmental > Aquatic > Freshwater > Lake | place: USA: Georgia | collected...
TTACAAAGAAAGAACTTCTGGTACTACGTCGTGAGCGCGAAAAGCTTCACAAAAACCTTGATGGAATCCGCAATATGACTAAGTTGCCAAGTGCAATTTGGGTTGTCGACACCAAGAAAGAGCATCTTGCTGTTGCTGAAGCTAAAAAGCTTGGTATTCCAGTAATCGCTATCTTGGATACAAATTGCGATCCAGACGAAGTTGATTTCAAGATTCCTGGAAACGATGATGCAATTCGTTCAATCGGTTTGCTTACTCGCGTCATCACAGATGCAATTGCTGCCGGCTTACAGGCTCGCTCTGCAGTTGTAAAAGAAGAAGCTAAGACAGAAGCGCCAGCAGTTGCCGCGGGCGAGCCATTAGCTGATTGGGAAAAAGAAGTAATCGACGCAGCACCATCAACTCCAGTGGAGGCGTAACAAGTGGCGTATTCAGCAGAAGATGTAAAGAGACTGCGTGAAGCAACTGCAGCAGGAATGCTCGATTGCAAAAAAGCACTTGATGAAGCAAATGGTGACTACGACAAAGCTGTAGAAATCATTCGCGTAAAAGGTCTTAAGGGCGTTACAAAGCGCGAAGGCCGTTTAACATCAAATGGTTTAGTAGTCGCGAAGGTTTTAGGTGAAGTGGGCGTAATGCTTGAACTGAACTGTGAAACAGACTTCGTCGCAAAAGGTGATCGATTTATCGCACTTGGTGATGAATTAGTGGACCACCTACTTTCCGCTAAATCTGAAACTGTTGAAGCATTTCTTGCTTCAACAATGGCTAGCGGTAAGAGCGTTCAATCAGTTATCGATGAAGGAAATGCAACTCTTGGTGAAAAAATCGAAATTCGCAACGTTGCAGTTGTGAATGGTCCAGTTGGTTTGTACTTACATAAAACAAGCCCAGATTTGCCGCCACAAGTTGGAGTTTTGGTCTCACTTGCTAAAGAAGCTGTTGAAGTTGGAAAAGATGTTGCACAGCACATTGCAGCCTTTGCTCCTAAGTTCGTAAATCGCGAAGACGTCCCAGCGGATCTGATCGAGAACGAGCGTCGCATCGCTGAAGAAACAGCACGTGAAGAGGGCAAGCCAGAAGCATCGCTTTCAAAAATCATTGAGGGCCGCGTTACTGGCTTCGTAAAAGAAGTTAGTTTGATTGAACAAGCATTCGCTAAGGATGCGAAAAAGACTGTCAAGCAAATCCTCGATGAAGCAGGAACCGCCGTCAAAGCATTCCACCGTTTCCGCGTAGGACAGTAAACTATCTTCCAGAGCACAAGAAGTTGTGAAAGGAGCACTCATGCCCGGTACTAGAGGTAAATACGGGCGAGTGCTCCTTAAACTTTCTGGAGAAGTTTTTGGTGGAGAAAAAGGCATTGGTGTTGATCCTGATGTTGTACAAGATGTAGCAAAACAAATCGCAGATGTAGTGCGTACAGGTGTTCAAGTAAGCATTGTGGTCGGCGGCGGAAATTACTTCCGTGGCGCAGAGTTACAACAGCGCGGAATGGATCGCGCACGTGCGGATTACATGGGAATGCTCGGAACAGTCATGAATTGTTTAGCGCTACAAGATTTCTTGGAAAAAGAAGGTGTAGATACTCGCGTTCAAACTGCAATCACAATGGGCCAAGTAGCCGAGCCTTATATTCCTCGCAGAGCAATTCGCCACTTAGAAAAGGGTCGAGTCGTAATATTTGGCGCTGGTGCAGGTATGCCATTTTTTACAACAGATACAGTTGCTGCTCAACGTGCACTTGAAGTTGGATCTGAAGCACTTTTACTTGCAAAGAGCGGTGTCGATGGCGTGTACAACGCCGATCCAAAGAAAGATCCGAGCGCTAAGAAGTACGACACGATTTCTTACGATGAAGTACTCAGTAAATCATTGGCAGTTGCAGATGCAGCCGCATTTAGTTTGTGCCGTGAGAATAAACTACCGATTGTGGTATTTGATCTCATGACTAACGGAAATATCGGTCGCGCGGTTCGCGGTGAAACGATCGGAACCCTTGTCGCGTAAGCGGTGAGGTTACTAAGGAGTCCTGATGTCAGATATCGCCACTGCTCTAAAAGACGCAGAAACAAAGATGAACAAGGCTGTCGAAGTTGCTAAAGATGATTTTAGTGCGATTCGCACAGGCCGTGCTCATCCATCACTTTTCAATAAAATTATGGTCGACTATTACGGTACGTACACATCACTCTCTCAACTAGCTTCAATCCAAGTTCCGGAAGCACGCATGGCATTGATTTCTCCTTTCGATAAGGGCGCAATGGCTTCAATTGAAAAAGCAATTCGCGAATCAGATTTAGGTGTAAACCCAGGCTCAGACGGTGTAGTTATTCGAGTTAACTTCCCTCAACTCACAGAAGAACGTCGTAAGGATTACATCAAGGTTGCTCGCACAAAGGCTGAGGATTCAAAAGTTTCAATGCGCAATATCCGTCGTGCCGCAAAAGAAGCTATTGAAAAATTAGAAAAAGATGGTCACATTGGAAAAGATGATTTAGCTCGCGGTGAAAAAGAGTTAGAAAAAATCACTAGCGATCACGTTGCCAAGATTGACGAACTGCTCAAGCATAAGGAGAGCGAACTTCTCGAAGTTTGAGAATCGCACATCTGACGTGTCTGATCTGCATTCAATTAATGAGGCCATAAACGCTAAGGCGGGGCGCAAACTTCTTCCTTCAATTTTAGTAAGCCTTACGTTAATCGCACTAGTTTGGCTGACTTTGGCGTATGCACGCGTTCTCTTTGCTCTACTTGTAGCGATAGCTGTGGCACTTGGTATACGCGAAATAGCGCGGGCATTTGCAGCAGCAGGCACACACATTTCAACTCGAACCTTAATTGTTGCAACCGGTGGGCTTACATATGCCGTGTGGAGCGCTGGTGTTGAAGGGCTTGCAATTGCAACTGCAATCGCTTTGCCTGTCTTACTTATTTCTAGATTAAGAAAAGGTCCGCAGGATTTTGTTAAGAGTGCAACAGCAACAACACTCGCGCTTATCTACCTTCCATTTCTTGCCGGTTTTTTGATTCTTTTGGCACGGCCAGATGATGGCTTAGCTCGAGTGATGACATTTGTAGTGTTAGTTGGCTGCAACGATACTTTTGGATACCTTGTTGGAGTTATTTTCGGTAAACATCCGTTGGTACCAAAAATTAGTCCTAAGAAATCTTGGGAAGGTTTAGTTGGATCAATAATTTTTACGAGTATTGGTGGGGCCCTGAGTTTTTATTACATCCTTGATCTTCAATGGTGGATTGGCGCACTTGTTGCACTCATGATTGTTTTTACAGCAACTAGTGGTGACCTTATTGAAAGCGCAATGAAGCGCGACCTTTCTTTAAAAGATATGGGCTCACTCCTTCCAGGTCATGGCGGAATGTTAGATCGTTTAGATTCTGTTTTGCTCTCAGCACCTGCTCTGTATTTTGCACTTGAACTCGTTAAGCGTTTCTCATGACCGAAATTAAGCTCGTCTTTGATGAGCCGGCTCAGAGAAAAAAAGTGCCGAAGCATCTTGCGGATTACTCACCCGAGGATCGTCGTGAAATAGCAACTGGTTTAGGTTTACCTGGATTTAGAGCAAATCAGATTGCAAATCATTACTTTACCCATCTTTCAAGTGATCCAAGTGATTGGACAGATATTCCAGCGTCCATGCACGATCAAGTTCGTGAACACTTCATTCCGTCACTAATCACATTAGTGCGTTCTGTAACTTGCGATAACGGGATGACTCGTAAGGACCTTTGGAAATTGCACGATGGCGTTCTAGTAGAAAGCGTTTTGATGCGCTATTCAGATCGCACGACAGTCTGTATTTCATCTCAAGCAGGCTGTGGAATGAACTGTCCATTCTGCGCTACCGGACAAGCTGGTTTAACTCGAAACTTGAGTGCTGCTGAGATTACAGAACAAATCGTTGCGGCCGCGCGTGCTTGCGCCAATGGCGAATTACCAGGTGGACCTACTCGATTATCTAATGTTGTATTTATGGGAATGGGCGAACCTTTAGCAAATTACAACGCAGTACTTCGCACCGTTCGAAATATCACTACACCTAATCCCGATGGACTAGGTATCAGCGCACGTTCAGTGACTGTATCTACAGTGGGGCTAGTAAATGGAATTGAGAAGTTAACCGAAGAAGGAATTTCTGTAACTTTGGCTGTATCGCTTCATACACCAGATGATGAACTACGTGATTCATTAGTTCCCATCAACTCACGTTGGAAAGTAAAAGAAGTGCTAGCGGCTGCGGATGCTTATGAAAAGAAAACAGGCCGAAGATATTCAATTGAATACGCCCTCATCCGAGATATAAATGATCAATCATGGCGAGCAGATTTACTTGGCCGTTTGCTCAAGAACCGCAATGCACACGTCAATTTAATACCACTGAATCCAACACCGGGTTCAAAATGGACAGCATCTAGACCACAGGATGAAAAAGAGTTCGTTCGAATCCTTGAAGGTTATGGAGTTGCTGTCACCGTGAGAGATACTCGCGGTCGCGAAATTGATGGTGCATGCGGGCAACTTGCTGCGGCAGAAAAGTTAAAATAGTTTTTCAATTAGTTTGCCCACAAAACTTGGGCGCTTAGTAATTCTTTCCTCTACATCAGCAATTGCTGAAAGTTTTATCCCCAAGTTAACACCTAACCAACGAAGCGGTTCTGGTTCCCATTTTGCACTCTTCCAGCCGACATATGGCAATGATGCGCGCACACTATTCTTTCCAAGTATTAGATCTGCCATGGAATTTGCTGCAAGGTATGAAAGCGTTACGCCATCACCAACGTAACCACCAAAGGATCCAAAGTGACCGTCCCAATGCAAATAAGGCGCCCAGTCACGCTTGATTGCTACAGCGCCACCCCATGCATGAGTGAACTTATGATTCTTTAATTCAGGAAACCACTGAATCGCAGTCTTGCGAAGTTTTTTGTGAATCTGTTTGTGCTGTTCTGACTTATTACTACGTGCAGATCCCCATTTATAAGGAGCTCCACGCCCACCCATAGCAATTCGATTATCCGAAGTTCGTTGAGCATATGTGACCAAGTGACGATTTTCGTGAAATGTTTCGCGACCATCCAGTCCGTATTTTGCCCAAAACTCATCTGGCAGGGGCTCTGTTGCAATCATGAGCGAGTAAATAGGAATCTGTTCTCGATTTCTTTCGTGGTATGCCTCAGTTGCACGTACTACGAATCGAGCATCAATTGATTTGCCATCAACTTTTACTTTCCCAGTTTTGGAAATATCTGCAGATGTATTTTCAAAAATATGCACACCACGTTGGGCTAAGGATTTAGCAAGAGCTACGACTAACTGCGTTGGATTAATCGTTGCACAATCAGGATTAAAAGATGCCCCGATCGCGCAAGACATACGAATTCGAGCAAGAGTTTCTTCTTTGTTGAGGATGCTTTCGCGGGGGAGTAAACCTTGCTTTATACGCTCTAATTGGGGCTTACTCCTAGCAACAGTAAGTGAACCACTTTTAACAAATGCAACGGAATCTTCAGATGAAAGAGCGAACTGCCCTATTTCATCAATTGACTTTTCAAGTTGGGCATGAAGATCAGAAATACTTTGTGCGCTTACATGTTTTGTCAATGTTTCATCATCAACCGGGTAAAGCGCAGACGCCCAGCCACCATTTCTGCCACTGGCACCAGATCCAACTTCGTGTGCTTCAAGAATTGCGATTTCTAAATCTGGAGATGAATTAAGAAGGTGATGCGCGGTCCACATTCCGGAGAATCCACCACCAACAATGAGGACATCCCAATTGCGATATAGATCCCCGGGAGTGAAGGTTGGGTGCTGTGCGCTACTCCACCAAACGCTTGCTTCGGCCTGATTTCCCACAGGAACATACTAGATGTCACAGGAAAAGAACTACACTTTTTTGCCGTCAGGGCGTAATCTCGCTCCATGGAAAAATTGAGTAATTTCATAAATGGAAAGAGCGTTGAATCTAAATCTGGCAAAACTACTGATTTAGTTAATCCTGCGACAGGGCAAGTTTTTGCAACTGCACCAAACTCAAGTGCAGATGATGTAGATATGGCCATGAAAGCCGCAGCTGACGCGTTTCCTATCTGGCGTGATTCGACACCATCAGAACGTCAACGCGCACTACTAAAGATTGCTGATGCAATCGAATCTCGTACAGAAGAATTAGTAAAAATTGAAAGCCAAAACACAGGTAAACCGATTGGAATTACGACATCTGAAGAAATGCCTCCGATGTTGGATCAAATTAGGTTCTTTGCAGGTGCGGCTCGTAACCTAGAAGGAAAATCTGCGGCCGAATATATGCGTGGAATGACATCCTTTATTCGTCGCGAACCAATCGGCGTATGCGGTCAAGTAACGCCTTGGAACTATCCGATGATGATGGCGGTTTGGAAATGGTCACCGGCAATTGCTGCTGGAAATACAGTTGTATTGAAGCCAAGTGATACAACTCCAGCATCAACTGTATGGATGGCTAATTTGATGAATGAATTTTTACCTGCCGGAGTTATAAATGTTATTTGCGGCGAGCGCGAAACAGGAGCAGCATTAGTTGATCATCCAACTCCAGCAATGGTTTCAATTACAGGTTCAGTTCGTGCTGGTATGGAAGTTGCTGGCGCTGCAGCAAAACAACTCAAGCGAGTACACCTTGAACTAGGTGGAAAAGCTCCTGTAGTTGTTTTCAATGATGCAGATTTGCCCGCGGCAGCCGAAGCAATTGCGCTAGCTGGCTACTTCAATTCAGGCCAAGATTGCACAGCAGCAACTCGTGTGATTGTCCAGGAAGGTGTTTACGAAGAATTCGTGGGACTTCTTGCTGATCAAGCAAAGAACAACATCGCAATTGGTATGCCTGATCAAGATGTATTGGTTGGACCAGTAAACAATGCAAATCAACTCAAGAGAGTTGCAGGATTCCTCGAGCGCACACCATCTCACGCTCGTGTCATGGCTGGTGGATCCCAACTACAACAACCTGGATTCTTCTTTGCACCGACCGTGGTCGCAGATCTAAAGCAAGATGACGAAATGATTCAGAGCGAAATCTTCGGTCCTGTCATCACTGTTCAGAAGTTCAAGGAAGAAGCCGACGCAATTGCTATGGGCAATGGAGTTGAGTACGGCCTAGCATCTAGCGTCTGGACTAAGGATCATGGGCGTGCGATGCGAATGTCCAAAGCATTAGATTTTGGAGTGGTCTGGATAAATACTCACATTCCGATGGTCTCTGAAATGCCGCACGGTGGCTTCAAGCGCTCGGGATACGGCAAAGATCTTTCCCAATATGGGTTCGAGGATTACACCCGAATCAAGCATGTTATGACTAATCTAGGCGCATAAGGACCTATCCGAACTACGGCACAAAGGAGCAAAACCGCATGACACCGAAACGTCCGCTCTCACCAGAAGCACGTTCGATAATTAATTCACAAATTTCACGTCGTGCACTTATTGCTGGCGCGGGTGGAATAGGCGCAGCAGGTTTGCTCACTGCATGTGGTGGCGGTGGCGGTGGAAGTGCAGCAGAAGGAACAGTTCGATGGGCTAACTGGACTCTTTATTTAGATTATGACTCTGATGCACAGGTGTATCCAACACTTGAAAAATTCATGGCGGAATCTGGGATTAAAGTTGATTACAAAGAGGATTACAACGATAACGATGAGTTCTGGGGCAAAGTTCAAGGTCAATTAAAGCTCGGTGAAGATATTGGTTACGACATCGTCGCACCGACTGACTGGATGGCTGGTCGTTGGATCCGCATGGGATATGCGCAAAAATTTGATGAAGCAAATATTCCAAATAAGGTAAACATTCTTGATGCGCTCGCGAATGTTAATTTTGATCCAGGTCGAAAGTCATCCCTTACATGGCAATCAGGTTTTGGTGGTTTTGGTTGGAATAAGGAAAAAGTTCCTGGTGGAATCAAATCCCTAGATCAACTATTCTCAAAGGCTAACAAGGGTAAAGTTGAAGTTTTATCAGAGCTTCGCGACACGATCGGAATCATTTTGCAGTACCAAGGAGTTGATCCTTCACAGAACTTCACTGAAGATCAATATATGAATGCCGTTGATTACTTAGCAAAAATGATTAAGGACGGATTCATTCGCCAAGTTAAAGGCAATGATTACAAGGAAGATCTCATCAGCGGTGATGCAATTGCCGTAATCGGTTGGTCTGGCGATATTTTCCAACTTGCAACAGAGAATGATGGAAAATTTGAATTCGCAATTCCAGAATCTGGTGGAATGCTTTGGAGTGATAACTTACTAATTCCTTCAACATCTACAAATAAGGCAAACGCTGAGAAGGTAATTAATAATTACTATGACCCAGCCGTAGCCGCAGAAGTTGCTGCATATGTGACATATATTTGTCCGGTTAAGGGCGCACAGGCCGAAATGGAAAAAATTGACCCAGCACTTGCTTCAAGTCCATTTATTTTCCCAACTGCTGAAACTCTCAAGCAGGTTAAAGTCTTCCGTTCATTAACTCCTGCAGAAGAAACTTCATTCACAACCGCATTCCAGGAAGCTGCCGGCAACTAATGGCGGATGCTTCCTCATCGACTCGTGGTGATCTCCGAATTGTTAACGTCACAAAATCTTTCGGAGATTTCACTGCAGTTGATGATCTGACTCTGACCATTCCTGAAGGTTCATTCTTCGCACTCCTTGGACCATCAGGTTGCGGAAAAACTACAACACTTCGAATGATTGCAGGGTTAGAAGAACCAACTCAGGGAAGCATTCATATTGGCAGCACAGATATCACTCACACTCGCCCTTACCAACGTCCTGTAAATACAGTTTTCCAGAACTACGCGCTTTTTCCTCATCTTTCAATCTATGAAAATATCGCCTTTGGTTTGCGACGTCGTGGAATCAAAGATGTAAATGAAGCAGTCGATAAGGTTCTAAACCTTGTCGAATTACCGCACTTGGCACAACGCAAACCCGTACAACTATCCGGTGGTCAACAACAACGTATCGCGCTTGCGCGTGCAATTGTCAACCGCCCAGCGTTGTTGCTATTGGATGAACCTTTGGGAGCCCTTGATCTTAAATTACGTCGTCAGATGCAGATAGAACTCAAGTGGATTCAAACAGAAGTCGGCATCACCTTCGTTCACGTAACACACGACCAAGAAGAAGCTATGACCATGGCTGACACGATTGCTGTGATGAATGAAGGCAAAGTCGAACAGATGGGCACGCCGGCTGATTTGTATGACAATCCGAAGACTGCTTTCGTAGCTAACTTTTTAGGTCAATCGAACTTGATTGAAGGCCGAATTGATGGCAATGATGGCGATAATTTTGTTGTTGACGTATTTGGGCAAAAAATTAAGATAAATAAGAGTCGAAGCCACGCTAAAGACTCTTCAGTTTTAGCAGGTATTCGTCCAGAGAAAATTCGAATTCATCCTGCAGGAACTGCAATGTCGGGAAATGTATTAACTGGCGGAGTTATCTCAGATGCGTCATACATTGGCGTTAGCACCCAATACCAAGTTGAAATGCCTTGGAAACAAGAACTCATGGTTTTCGAACAAAATGATGATGGAGTTCCACCACTTGAAAAAGGTGATGCCGTCACACTGTCATGGGAGCCTGTATTTACTTTCGCGCTAGACGGTCGTGAAGATGCATTCGCAGGATCTGAAGTGCATGCGGATGAAGAGTAATGGCCTTTTTGCACACAGCGGGTTCTAAAGTAAGTTCCCTAAAAGAGAAGAAATCGTTACTTCCATATTTATTGCTCGCACCAGGAATTATCTGGCTATTTACATTCTTTGTACTGCCAATTGCTAATCTTGCCCGAACTTCAACACAGACCCCAACTGCAAATGGGGACACCGGCTCTTACGAACAAACATATAGATTTGCAAATTACATAGATGCATTTTTAGATAACAAAGAACAATTCAGTCGTTCATTTATTTATGCATTCTTAGCGACAATCCTTGCCTTGGCTATTGCTTATCCATTGGCCTACGGCATTGCCTTTAAATCTGGAAAATATAAAAATCTTTTGTTAGTTCTTGTAGTTGCTCCATTCTTTACATCATTTTTGCTCCGCACTATCGCTTGGAAGCAGATACTTGGTGAAGAAGGACCGGTTATCGCTGTACTTCGAGGGGTTCACATCATCGGAGATAACACCTCACTGACTGCCAGCGCTTTCGCAGTTGTAACAGGCATGACTTATAACTTTTTACCATTTATGACCCTGCCTCTGTATGCAAGTTTGGAAAGAATAGATCCACGCACTATGGAAGCTGCCGGAGATCTGTATGCAAATGCTTTTACGACATTTAGAAAAGTTACTCTGCCGCTTTCAATGCCCGGAGTTGTTGCTGGAACATTGCTGACATTTATCCCAGCCGCCGGTGACTATGTCAATGCTGCAATTTTGGGAAATCCAAACACCAAGATGCTCGGTAATGTAATTGAATCTCGATTCTTTAAGATTGTGGATTATCCAACTGCAGCTGCTCTTTCATTTACATTAATGGCAGCAATCTTAATATTGGTAACGGTTTACATTCGTAAAGCTGGAACCGAGGAACTCGTATGAGAGTTACGTGGTGGTTTAGAAAGAACCTTATACGTGTTTATATGGTTCTCGGATTTACCTACCTTTTCATTCCAGTCGCTTACACTTTTGCATTCTCATTTAACAATGGTGGAAAAAGTAACCTTGTTTGGAAAGGTTTCACATTAGGCAATTGGCAAAATCCTTGCGGAGCACCAGATGTCTGTGTGGCACTAGGTAACTCAATTCGGGTTGGACTTATTTCTACAGTGGCCGCAACATTTCTTGGAACATTAATTGCTTTTGCACTTGGCCGCCACCAATTTAAAGGCAGGTCTACAACAAACACACTAATTTTCTTACCGATGGCAACACCTGAAGTTGTTCTCGGAGCTTCACTTTTGGCGATGTTCTTAAATCTTGGAATTAATCCAGGTTTCTGGCCAGTTGTGATTGCACACGTGATGTTCTGTATTTCATTCGTAGTAGTAACCGTGAAAGCTCGAATTGCAAGTTTGGATCCGCGATTAGAGCAAGCAGCCATGGATCTCTACGCCAATGAGTTTGAAACATTTAGAAAAGTCACGTTACCGCTTGTTGCACCGGGTATAGCTGGTGCTGCACTTTTAGCGTTTAGTCTTTCTTTTGATGATTTTATTATCACCAACTTTAATTCTGGCACGTTAACAACATTTCCTAAGTTTGTTTACGTTGCATCCGCGCGTGGAATACCTCCACAAGCGAACGTTATTGGTTCCGCAATGTTTTTCTTAGCATTATTCATCGTAATAGCGGGTCAACTTGTAAGTCGGAGAAAAGCCCGCTAAAATTTCTTTAGTCCACAGCGAACTACAGATTGTCTAAGAAAATCTGCACTGTGGGGTTAGGTTCCGGAGGACCCGGGCCAACTACGATTTGTGATTGAAGGGGTGATTCCGGTCAAGGCCGGATAGCGCGATGTCTGACATCGACCCTCATATTCTTAAACACCTCTCAGTAATGCAGCCAGAACTTTATTGGCTAGATGAAGATCCACTCGAACCAGAACCACATCCAACACTTGTTGGTGATGTAACTACCGAGCTCTGCATTGTTGGCGCAGGTTACACAGGCTTGTGGACTGCTCTGCTTGCAAAGGAACGCAATCCCGAACGTGAAGTCATCATTGTTGAACAACGCGAAACAGGTTTCGGCGCATCTGGACGAAATGGTGGATTCTGCAACTCATCTCTTACCCATGGATTCATTAATGGTTACCGTCGATTTAAAGATGATATGCAGGATCTTGAACGCATGGGACGTGAAAACTTTAATGAAATCGAAGAAACAATTAAGAAATACGGTATTGATTGTGATTGGCAGCGCACCGGTGAACTCCGAGTTGCTGTTAAGGAGTGGCAATTAGATGGGATGAAAGAAGAGGCTGCACTACGCAATCAATACGGAGATCACGTCGAAGTTTTATCTCAGTCCGAAGTTCAGGCTCGAGTGAATTCTCCGATTTATAAAGGTGCGCTATGGGATGCCGATGGCACGGCATTGGTTGACCCTGCCAGGTTAGTTTGGGGCTTGGAAAAAGTTTGTCTTAAGCTCGGTGTAAAAATTTATGAAAATAGTAAAGTGGAATGGCTTGAGCGAACAAGCGATGGAATTATCGTTCATACGCCTTATGGAAGCGTTTATTCTGACAAAGTAGCTCTGGCTACAAATGTATTTAAATCATTAATCAAACGTGCACGTAAATATGTTGTCCCTGTTTATGATTTTCAGTTAGTAACTGAACCATTAACTCCTGAGCAATGGAAAGCAATTGGTTGGTCTGGCAAAGAAGGTTTATCTGAAGCCGGAAACCAATTCCATTATTACCGAGTAACTTCCGAAGGAGCGATCCTCTGGGGCGGTTATGACGCCATTTATCATTTCCGGGGAAAAGCTCGTCAAGAATATGAAACTGATGCAGAAACGTATGCGTATTTAGCTGCAGATTTCCTAGAAACTTTCCCGCAGCTCAAAGGAATTAAATTCACACACGGATGGGGAGGAGCAATTGATACGTGCTCTCGATTCGCACCGTTTTGGGGCCGTGCGTACCGCAAACGTGTTGCTTACGTTCTTGGATTTACAGGTTTAGGTGTTGCCTCAACTAGATTTGGGGCACAAGTTTTGTTAGATCTTGTTGATGGATTAGATACCGAACGTACGCGGTTAAAGATGGTTCGCAGAAAACCGCTGCCATTCCCACCAGAACCCTTTAGATTCCTCTTTATTCGTCTAACTCAATGGTCCATTAATTACGCAGATGAGCATGATGGCAAGCGAAATCTCTGGCTGAAACTCTTAGATCGACTCGGATTAGGTTTCGATTCTTAATTGATTAGACGTATTCTTAACCCATGGCAAACCTTGGAAATATGTATGGTCCGAAATTTACCTTTCTTGGTATAGACGAATGTGACCTTGATGATCCAAAGACATACCAAGGTGCCGATGTAATTATTCTTGGCGCACCAATTGATAGTGGAACATCACATCGTTCTGGTGCAAAATTTGGTCCGCAAGCAATCCGTGGTGGAGATTATTTGCCACATGATGGCGAACGTCCGCACATGGCACTTCGCACTGATGGACTCAAGGACCTTAAAGTTTTAGATGCTGGTGATTTATTGATGCCAGGGGGAGACTTAAAGAAATCACTCGAAGTACTTGCAGTTGCTACGGAAAAAATATCTCGCGCAGGAATAATTCCAGTCATTCTTGGTGGCGATCATTCAATCGCTTCAGCAGATGTCGCTGGCATCGCTGCACATCGAGGTTTAGGCAAAATCTCAATGATTCACTTTGATGCTCACGCAGACACCGGTGATTCACAATTCGGCGCTCTTGAAGGCCACGGAACACCTATGCGTCGCTTGATTGAATCTGGCGCAGTTCGCGGAGATCGTTTCTTGCAACTTGGGTTACGCGGATATTGGCCAGGAGATGAAACCCTTAAATGGATGCGCGATCAAGGCATGCGCAGTTATGAAATGACTGAGATTCATCATCGTGGATTAAATGTTGTACTCGATGAATCTTTTGCAACGCTCACTGATCAATGTGATGGTGTCTTCTTATCCGTAGATATTGATGTTGTTGATCCTGGAATGGCACCAGGTACTGGTACTCCCGAGCCAGGTGGAATGACTAGCCGCGAATTACTCGAAGCGGTACGCAGGATTTGTCTAGAACTTCCCGTTGTTGGAATTGATGTTGTTGAAGTTGCGCCACCATTTGATAGCGCAGACATCACAGCGATACTCGCTAACCGCGTTGTACTAGAAGCGTTGAGTGCAATTGCAAAGCGCAGATCAGGTAAGCCGTACTCACCAACTCAGAACTTATTGGACCGCTAACTCTTTAGATAGTTGCTAAAGCTTCATCGAGAATAGATAAACCTTCTCGCAATAAATCTTCAGGTATGACAAGCGGTGGAATCAAACGGATGACGTTTGAATAAGTACCGGCGGTCAGAATAAGTACTCCCTTTTCCTGGCAGTAATTAACAATCTTTCCAAGGGCGGCAGTATTTGGTTCGGTACCACCTGGAATAACAAGCTCAATTGCTTGCATTGCTCCACGTCCGCGAACTTCACCGATTATTGCGTGCTTTGCTTTCATCTTATTGAGTTCATCGCTCATGATTGTGCCAATTTTTTTAGCGCGATCAACGAGCTTTTCTTCTTCAATAGTTTGAATCGCACCTAGTGCAGCAGCGCAAGCAACAGGTGATCCACCATATGTGCCACCTAAACCACTTGCGTGAATTGAATCCATAACTTCAGCGCGACCTGTCACGGCAGCAAGTGGTAAACCACCAGCAATACCCTTTGCGGTCGTAATTAAATCTGGTTCCAAGTTTTCATCTTCTGATGCAAACATCTGGCCGGTGCGTGCAAAACCAGTTTGAACTTCATCAGCGATAAATAGTGCACCATTATCTTTTGCGTACTTTGCTAGCCCAGGTAAAAAGCCTTTAGGTGGAACGATAAAACCGCCTTCACCTTGAATTGGCTCAATAACGATTGCGGCAATATTTTTTCCGCCAACTTCCTTATCTAATTTGTGAATCACAACATCAAGTGCGTTTTTTTCACAAGCAGCTGCGCCGCCTTCCCAGCGATATGGGTAAGCCATAGGCATTCGATAAATCTCTGGAGTAAAGGGACCAAAACTATCTTTGTATGGCATGTTCTTTGCTGTCATGCCCATAGTGAGATTTGTTCGACCATGGTAGCCATGCTCGAAAACAACAATTGCTTGTCGCTTTGTAAATGAGCGAGCAATTTTGACCGCATTTTCAAGTGCCTCAGCACCGGAATTAAGTAGTACAGATTTTTTTGCAAATTTTCCTGGCGTTAAGCGATTGAGGGCTTCACATACTTCGATGTATCCAAGGTACGGAGCGACCATAAAACATGTATGAGTAAACAATTCAACTTGTCGCTGCACATTTTCAACAACGTGAGGTGCACTGTTACCAACATTTACAACTGCGATACCAGCACCAAGATCAATAATGTGGTTTCCATCAACATCGACCAAGATTCCACCTGCTGCACGTTCGATGACGGCAGGCATTGCCATGCCGAGGGATGCTGAAACCGCTGCAGATCTGCGCGCAATAATCTGCTCGGATTTTGGTCCCGGAATGGCAGTGACGACTTTACGTTTCTGTTCTACGTCCGTAGTTAATGTGCTCATTTCGCCAGTCTACTTTGGTCATGAGAAGATGACCACATGAGAGACCTGGTGATTCTTGGTTCAACAGGATCTATCGGTTTCCAAGCCCTCGAACTAGTGGCTGCTAACCCAGGAAAGTTTCGTGTTGTAGCCATCACATCGGCTGGAAACAACCCCGCAGTTATCATCGAACAAGCTAAGAAATTTAGCGTCGGGGTAGTCGGCACAATTCATAACGCCGAATTAATTCGAGAAGCCCTACCCGGCATAACTGTTATCGATGGCAAGAATGCCGCAGCAGAAGTTGCATCGATCACATGCGATGTTGTTCTCAATGCTATTTCGGGATCCATCGGTTTAGCCGCAACTGTTGCCGCACTTAAAGTTGGGAATCGCTTAGCTCTTGCTAATAAAGAGTCACTTGTTGCAGCAGGCGATTTTGTAATGTCACTTGCAAAACAAGATCAAATTATTCCAGTGGATTCTGAGCACAGCGCGCTCTGGCAATGTCTAATGGCTGGAAAACGAAATGAAGTTTCTCGTTTAGTTCTTACTGCTTCCGGCGGTCCGTTTCGCACTCGAAAAGATATGTCAACAGTTACTGTAGATGAAGCGCTTTCACACCCAACATGGTCGATGGGTCCAGTTATTTCAATCAATTCTGCAACACTTGTGAATAAGGCTCATGAAATCATCGAAGCACACCATCTTTATGGCATGAATTATTCACAGATTGACGCTGTCATCCATCCACAATCGGTTATTCATTCCATGGTCGAATTTATTGATGGTGCAACTATTGCGCAGGCAAGCCCACCAAATATGAAAGGTCCAATCTCGTACGCAATCAATTGGCCTGAGCGTTTAAAGGCGGCAACACCTGCATTGGATTGGACGCAAACGCATGCCTGGGAGTTTGAACCCATAAACCAAGAAAAATTCCCTGCAATTGAGTTAGCAAAGCGCTGTGGAGAGCTTGGAGGAGGATTACCGGCAATCTTTAACGCTTCCAATGAAGTTGCAGTCGATGCTTTCCTTAAAGGTTCTATAGCATTTAGCTCAATTATGGAGTGCGTGGAGCAGAGTGTGCATCGACTAGGCGGATCAAGCCCGAGTGCAATTCGAGATTTAGGTGATGTCAGTGCGATAGAGCAAGATGCACGAACAGTTGCCCAAGAAGTATTACAACGAATGGTTTCTTCATGAAAATTATTGGCGTTTTAGCTTTTGTTATTGCACTTCTACTGTCCGTAATGATTCACGAATTTGGCCACTACATCACTGCCAAGAGATATGGAATGCGCGTAAGCGAATTCTTTCTTGGTTTCGGAAAAAGAATCTGGTCATTTACACGAGGCGAAACCGAATTTGGCATCAAAGCAATCCCAGCCGGTGGCTATTGCCGTATTGAAGGAATGAGCGCTACTGATGAGATGCCACCAGGAGAAGAGTCTCGAGCATTTTTTAAGGCAAGCTCGGGGCGCAAACTAATAGTTCTCGGGGCAGGTTCATTTTTACACTTTGTCTTAGGTTTCATTATTTTGTTAATAATTTTTGCAGGAATTGGAACCTCTAAACCCACGACAACAATTTCAGAAATTTCGGCATGCGTTCCTCGAATCAATGCCGCCTGCACAGAGTCTGATCCAAAATCTCCAGCACTTTTATCAGGACTTCAAGCAGGAGATGTCATCACATCTCTTAACGGAGTACCGGTAAATAACTGGGCGAAAGACGTTGAAATAATTAGAAATTCGGCAGGGAAAGAGATTTTAATTGAAATTGAACGAAATGGTCAGGTTCAAACTATCTCTGTAATCGCTGCAACTCGTGTTGTTGATGGCAAGGAATACGGATTTTTAGGAATTGTCAACGGATACGAATTAGTCAGAGATGCACCATTCATATCGATAAAAAACTCAGCAATAGTTTCGTGGGACTTTATATCTGGCGCCGTGAAAGCGATTATTTCTCTTCCATCAAAAATTCCAGCACTGTGGGGAGCAACTGTTTCAGGCGCAGATCGTGATCCAAATGGATTAGTCGGAATAGTCGGCGTTGCTCAAGTGACCGGCCAAGCAGCTAGTAGTGAAGGTTTAAGTACCTCTGAACGTATTCAAACATTCTTACTGATCATCGCGAGTCTTAATTTTTTTGTTGGAGTTTTCAATTTACTTCCAATACTTCCACTCGATGGTGGTCATATGGCTGTAGCAATTGCCGATGAAGTACGAGCAATCGTTGCGCGTATACGAGGCAGGGCGCGCCCTGAAGGAATTAATGTAAACAAATTAGCCCCATTCACAATGGTTGTCTTTGTTTTACTTGCTGCACTGACGGTTCTACTTCTCGCTGCAGACATCATTAATCCAATTCAGGTCAATTTTTAGTGTTCATGTCGCAACTCAAAAAGAATTAGGGCAGAATAAAGACATGGTCGATCTCGGAATTCCTTCAGCTCCTCCACCAACTCTTGCCCCACGTCGAAAGACTAAGCAATTAAAAGTTGGAAGCGTTGGCGTTGGAAGCGATTCACCAGTTTCAGTTCAATCAATGTGTACCACCTTGACTGCAGATGTAAATTCAACGCTTCAACAAATCGCAGAACTAACCGCATCTGGTTGCCAAATTGTTCGCGTCGCGGTACCAAGCCAAGATGATGCTGACGCGTTAGCACAAATTGCAAAGAAATCCCAGATTCCAGTTGTTGCCGACATTCACTTTCAACCAAAATACATTTTTGCAGCCATTGATGCAGGTTGTGCAGCAGTTCGAGTTAATCCAGGAAACATTAAGCAATTTGATGACAAAGTTAAGGAAGTAGCCAAAGCTGCAGGTGATGCTGGTATTCCAATTCGCATTGGAGTAAATGCTGGATCTTTAGACCCACGTTTAATTGCTAAGTACGGTAAGGCCACGCCGGAGGCACTAGTTGAATCTGCACTGTGGGAAGCAAGTCTCTTTGAAGAGCATGGATTTTCAAATATAAAAATTTCAGTCAAGCATCATGATCCTGTCACCATGGTTAATGCCTACAGATTATTAGCCTCCAAGTGTGATTATCCATTGCACTTAGGCGTTACAGAAGCAGGTCCACTATTCCAAGGAACGATTAAATCAGCAACGGCATTTGGAATTCTTCTCTCCGAAGGAATCGGTGACACCATTCGCGTTTCACTTTCAGCGCCACCAGTTGAGGAAGTTAAAGTTGGAATTTCAATTCTAGAATCTCTTAATTTGCGCCAACGTAAATTAGAAATTGTTTCTTGTCCATCATGTGGCCGTGCTCAAGTTGATGTGTACACATTGGCTGAAAAAGTTCAGGCAGGATTACAAGGAATGACAGTTCCGCTACGAGTTGCAGTGATGGGCTGTGTCGTTAATGGACCGGGAGAAGCTCGTGAAGCAGATCTTGGTGTTGCATCAGGAAATGGCAAGGGACAAATATTTGTTAAAGGTCAAGTAATTAAAACTGTTCCAGAAGCACAAATCGTTGAAACACTTATCGAAGAGGCGATGCGTTTAGCCGAAGAGATGGAAGCAGCCGGAGTTTCTTCAGGCGAACCTTCCGTTGACGTTCACTAACCTCACACAACTCTCGGCATCCCTCAGGTAGGCTCGCACCATGTTGCGAATGTCCTCACTCTTTCTGCGCACATTGCGCGATGATCCAGCAGATGCTGAGGTTGCAAGCCACAAACTCTTAGTACGAGCTGGCTATATCAGAAGAATCGCAGCGGGAATTTATTCGTGGTTACCACTTGGTTACATCACACTTCGAAATATCGAAAAAGTAATTCGGGAAGAAATGGATGCGGCTGGATTTCAAGAAGTTCATTTTCCCGCAATGCTCCCAAAGGAACCTTACGAAGAAACAAATCGCTGGAGTGAGTATGGGCCAGAGTTATTTCGTCTTCAAGATCGCAAAGGTGCGGATTATTTACTAGGACCAACGCACGAAGAGATGTTTACTTTGATGGTTAAAGGTGAGTACTCCTCATATAAGGATTTGCCACTTTCGCTCTATCAAATTCAAACGAAGTATCGCGACGAACCACGTCCACGTAGCGGAATAATTCGTGGCAGAGAATTTGTTATGAAAGATTCATATTCCTTCGATATTGATGATGCAGGATTAGATCTTTCCTATAAGAGGCATCGCGATGCGTACATAAAAACTTTCAAGCGATTGGGGCTTAACTACAACATTGTGAGCGCAATGGCTGGAGCAATGGGTGGTTCTAAATCCGAAGAATTTCTTGCACCGTGTCCAACTGGTGAAGACACATACGTGCTCTGTGAAAAATGTGGTTACGCAGCAAATGTTGAAGCAATGAAAACTGTCTTAGACGCTCCAACAAAGAAAGATTTTCCCGCACTAGAAGTTTTGGATACACCAAATACTCCAACCATTGATTCATTAGTTGAAGTTCTAAACTCCCAGTACGGCGGTGGATACACAGGCGCTGATACTTTGAAGAACGTCATGTTGATGGCAGATGAGAAACCGATAGCTATTTTAGTACCAGGAGATCGCGAAGTAGATCTCAAGCGTTTACAAGCAAATTTGACCGGGGTTACTGAACTTAGAATTTTTGAAGAAGAAGATTTCGCTAAACACCCAAAACTTGTAAAAGGTTACATAGGGCCGCAGGATGCAAAGCAATTCGGAATAACTCTTTACGCTGATCCACGAATTGCTCCTGGAACTGCTTGGGTCACTGGTGCGAATAAGAAAAATTGTCACGCGCGAAATGTTGTCAATGGAAGAGATTTCACACCTGATGCCTACGTTGAATCAGCAGAAGTTCGGGCTGGCGATTCTTGCCCTTCATGTAAAGCTCCAGTCATTATTGACCGTGCAATAGAAATCGCACACATCTTCCAATTAGGTCGTAAGTACGCAGAAGCTTTAAATCTGAGCGTTCTTGATCAAAATGGAAAGTCACAAGTAGTAACAATGGGTTCTTACGGCATCGGTGTTTCTCGAGCGGTAGCCGCGGTTGCCGAGCAAACACACGATGAGATTGGTCTGTCTTGGCCCATCGAAGTTGCACCAGCCAAGGTGCATATCGTGGCAACAGGAAAAGAAGACAAGCCATTTGATGTTGCCGAGAAAATTGGAACAGAGTTAGAAAGTATGGGCATCAGTGTCTTACTTGATGATCGACGTGATCCAAGCGCAGGAGTTAAGTTCAAAGATGCAGAGTTAATAGGGATACCAATCATCATTGTTGTTGGAAAAGCACTCGAACAAGGAAACGTTGAGATTCGCATTCGAAAGAGTGGCGAGAAATCTGAGAGCACTGTAGAAAGCGCAGTCTCAACCGTTGTATCTATGCTCTCAAAGCTCGCTTAATTCATGTTTGGCGATATTTCTCAAGTAACAATTTTCTTTCTTATTCTTGCTGCCTTTAGCGCTGGCTTAGTCGATGCAATTGCTGGCGGGGGAGGACTCATTCAACTTCCTGCTTTGCTGATTGGTCTGCCACAAGCAAGTACAGTCGAAGTTTTAGGCACAAATAAAGTTGCGTCAATCTTTGGCACAAGTGCATCTGCGCTGACGTATCGAAGAAGCGTCAAAACTGATGCTCGATTCTTAATGACAATGTCTCTGCCTGCATTTATAGGATCAGTTCTTGGCGCATTGAGTGCATCGCTGATTCCTACGCAATCCATGCGTCCTATTGTTTTTATTTTGCTAGTTGTAGTTGCTTTTTATACATGGAAGAGACCTGATCTAGGATCCATTGAAGCGCTACGTCACAATAAGGGTAAGCGTTTCCTCATTGCAGCCATTGCAGGAATAGTCATCGGTTTTTACGATGGAATTTTCGGTCCAGGTACCGGCTCATTCTTGATGCTAACTCTGATTTATTTAGGTTTCGCGTTCCTGAGTGCTTCAGCAATAGCCAAAGTTGTAAATGTTTCTACCAATCTTGGCGCAATTGTGGTCTTTGGTTTCCATGGAGCAGTTCTTTGGCAGGTCGCACTTGTTTTGGCGTTAGCAAATATTGCCGGGGGATTACTAGGTGCCAGAATTGCTATTCGTGGCGGCTCGACGTTGATACGTAAGGTTTTTCTCTTGGTCACATTCGCATTAATAATCAAAGTAGGAATCGATACCGTATCGAATTGGTAAGTTAAGAAAATTCAGGTTATTATTTCCTTACAACTTAATAGAAAGAAGATTCACATGTCTCTCAGCGATAAAATAACTGAGCTTGTACAACCAGCCGTTGAAAGTGCTGGTTTCTTTCTTGAAGATGTTCATGTTGTATCGCCGGGCAACCACAGAATTGTTACGTGCATCGTCGATGGTCACACTCCACTTAATTTAGATCAAGTCACAAGCGTTTCTCGGGATATTTCAGAACTCCTAGATGCTGCCGATTTTATGGATGACACGGCTTTCACCTTGGAAGTGACATCACCTGGAGTTGATCGCCCATTAACGCTTGGACGCCACTGGAAGAAAAATATTAACCGATTAGTCAAAGTTGTTAAACACGATGGTTCGGTAATTAACGGGCGGATCACTTCTGTCGAAGAATCGCATGCACTTTTATCTGAAGATATAAAAGGTAAATTAACAGAGCACACAGTAGTTTTTGCCGACATTCAACGTGCAACAGTTGAAATTGAATTTAATCGCAAGGGTGATCTCTAATGCATGTAGAGATGGCAGCCTTAACTGCACTGACAGCCGAAAAAGAGATTTCTTTTGAACAATTAGTTAGCGCAATCGAGATTGGCGTCTTAACTGCCTACAATCAAATTCCAGAAGCTAAACGTCATGCTCGAGCTTTCTTGGACCGCGAAACTGGCGAGATTCAAATTCTGGTTCCACAGTTTAATGAACTAGGCGAGAAAATTTCTGAAGACCGAGATGAGCCTGAAGGCTTCACACGCATTGCAACATCAACTGCGCGCCAAGTGATTAAGATGAAAATGCGCGAAACAAATGATGCCGACATAGTTGGAGAATTTACTGCTTCAGTAGGCGATGTTATTTCTGGAGTTGTTCAGCAAGGCAGAGATCCAAAGATGATTCATGTAAATCTTGGTCGTGTTGAAGGAAAAATCCCTCCGCAAGAGCAAGTTCCTGGTGAGGTTTACCAACACGGTGATCGCATTAAATGTTTTGTAGTTGAAGTTAAGCAAGGACTTAAAGGTCCCGAGATAATGCTTTCTCGTTCTCATCCAGCGCTTGTTAAGCAATTGTTTGCGCTAGAAGTTCCAGAAATTACAGATCGAATTGTTGAGATTATGGCCGTTGCACGTGAAGCGGGACATCGCACAAAAATAGCGGTACGAACTCACCGTGCAGGTGTTAGCCCGAAGGGTTCACTCATTGGACCAGTTGGTTCACGCGCACGGGCAGTGATGGATGAATTGCATGGTGAGAAAATTGACATTGTGGATTGGTCTGAAGATCCAGCAGTCTTTGTTGCACACGCACTAGCACCTGCAAAAGTTTCACGAGTTGAAGTGACAGATTTACTTTCACGTAGTGCAAAAGTAACGGTGCCCGATTATCAACTCTCTCTAGCAATTGGAAAAGATGGGCAGAATGCTCGCTTGGCAGCCAGACTCACTGGCTGGCGCATAGACATCCATCCTGATACGCCTGCAACTGAGTGAGAATTTCAATAAAGCAGCGCCTCGGCGGTACAGTTAGACAGTTGAATTCGAGGGATTGGCAGCGGCAGTGAGTATCAATTCGATACGAACATGCATTACCTGTCGAAAGCAATCGAGTCCGACAACTCTTATAAGAGTGGTTTGTATTGATGGGGCGTTAGTCCGAGATTACAAAAAATCACTCCCAGGAAGAGGCGCGTGGGTTCATCACAATTGCTTAGCAACTGCGATGTCCCGAAACGCATTTAAACATGCGTTAAAACTTACTGAAACACCAAACGAATTGGATGCGAAAGATATGAAACTCAAATGAGCTCGTTCAGATTATGAGGTCTTACAACTAAGGCTCGCATCCCCTAGATCAATATCTAGAAAAAGAGATTGCGGGCCAA
>Ga0214917_10002330_pt1 | contig 23303 bp, 22 predicted proteins | sample LL_1208_BB_MetaG_FD_177983 | JGI IMG/M metagenome (GOLD analysis project Ga0214917, IMG submission 177983) | Freshwater microbial communities from Lake Lanier, Atlanta, Georgia, United States - LL_1208_BB | ecosystem: Environmental > Aquatic > Freshwater > Lake | place: USA: Georgia | collected...
CAGAGACCTGCCCTTCGGCCAGGGCAGACTCAACAAATGGCATAACTAGTCCATAGTACAAATTTCCACCTGCCTGCCCTTTAAATTCACGAAGGGCTTTTCGAAAAGCGGTTTCTGCCTCGCCCCACTTCCCTGCATCAATTTTCTCCCCCACCTCAGTAGCTGCAGATCCTATGCCCAGATCGAATCTACGTGTTCGGTTCTGAACCAGTATCTGCCTCGATAAGCTTTTAACCTCCAAGTCATCTCCCCTTGCCTTGGCTAACTCCAAAAGCTTTTCCTGACCTACAACACGAAGATCCGCGAATGTGGTAAACCGCTTTGTGAAGCGCGACCAAAAGTCCCTCATCACCTCTGGGGAGGCTTTTCTTTCTTCCAGAAGTTCTCCCTGGAGATACCAAGCCGGAAGAAACTCAGGTTGAATTGCTAAAGCAGCATCCAACCAACGATGTGCATCCTCACGAACAACGGTTCGAGAAAGGTCAGTGCAAAGCTTCGCTTGTTGAAAGCTGGCAGATCTCTCTCGGCTTTTTGCAAGAAAGGTTAGCTCAGTGTCCGAGATAGGTTTCCATATTTGAGGATCAACGGCATTTCCCACGGGATAGTTTTGCGACTCATATCTACCGCAGTCTGTATCCCAGTGCCCCGGAGAATCCATAAATCCAAACCATGCGTGCCCTCCATCATCACCTTGCCCCGAAAAGTAAAGCGTTGGCAATCCTTTAGCTTTTCCAGTCATCGCAGCGAAGTAAGCCTGATCTACGCAGATTCCACCTCGGGATTTAATTTCAGAGAAAAGATAAGGGCCGTAGGGCCATGTGAGCTGATTTGACTCATATCGAGGAACATCATAACGAATGGAACTAAAGACCTTCGAATAGCCACTTCGACTTGCTGTGACATTTTTTCGTGCCCACTCCAACTCCGAATCTATCAAAGGATGATCCACTATGAATTTTAACTCACTTACGGTGAAATCCCTAAGGTCAGTCAGATACCTGCGAGCCACCTGAAGTTCGGTCATTTGGTGCATTCGTCGCACCGGATCTACTTTTTCGGTCGGAACCAATTTGTGAGCCACTTGATGATGGGGCCATTGCTTGGGAAAAGGTTGATCAAAAACGAGAGCGATAGCCACTGCCAGACAAGGAAGCTGCTGGATACACTCGGGATGAGCCATCTGAATCTGAAGCAGAATTCGTATCGCCTCAGTTCCGTCATCTTCAGGTCGAACGTTTTCAAGAAATGCGCGGCGCAGTTGGGATTGTTCCCCGAGGGATCGAAAGGCAGTAAACTCATCTTGCGAAAAGTCGGGTCGTACATATCCCAGCCATTGCCATATCCGAAAATTGTCCGCATCAATCGAGTCAGGATTTATGTCGCTCGGCTTTTTCTTTGATAGATCTTCCTTGAGAAAAGATTTCAGGTTCTCCCGTTCGTTCATCCAGGTCGCTGGATCTGGGTGCTCCTGCCACCACGAGGATGCTTCTACTTTGAAAAGGGATAATCCGATACAAAGAGTCAGGAGACGAACTGTCGAAATCATAAATCAGCCCAAGGGAATAGGAATCCGTTTTCGCAAATGGAACTTATGTAGTTTGCGATACCCAACTTCTTTTACAAACTTGAGAGCACGATCAAATTCATAACCAACCTCGACAGGAGCATGAGCGTCTGAAGATATAAGAATGGGGATGTTTCTCCGAAAGGCCTCATCGAGAAAAACCTTTGAGGGATAGATTTCCATCACCTCTTTACGCAATCCAGCTGTACTCACCTCCATGGCAATTCCTGCCGCCTCAATCGCGTCGAGAGTCTCTTTGTAGTAAGGTCGAAGATCTCCTTTGGGGTGATGCCCGAATTTTTTCACTAAATCGGGATGTGCCATAAAATCAAACAGGCCGCTTCCGGCCGCTTGCGCCATAGCCTTGAAGTATTTTGCCCAGACTTCTTCCACAGGTTGATCCTTCCAACGGGCTAGTTTTAATGGGTTGTCCACATCCCAATCAGGATTGATGTAGTGGACCGATCCAATGAAGTAGTCGAAATCCGCCTTTTTAGCCAACTCCCGAATCCACTCCTCTTTACCTGGAATAAAATCACACTCGAGCCCGAGGCGTATGGGTAGTTGAGGAAACTCTGCCCGAGCCTCTTCCACGAGGCGGATGTATTCAGGAAAATCGATCAGATCCATTCGCCACTCATCGAATTTGGAGGGCATGGGGTTGTGCTCAGAAAAGCCAATCTCCCCAAGCCCCTTACGCACGGCTTCCGCCGCATATTCTCGCGGGTGTCCTGTCGCATGACCACACAGGGGCGTGTGCATGTGGTAGTCAAAAAGCATCCTTGTATTACTATACCTTTCTCGTAGATCCCCAAAGCTGGTTTTTACACCCATCTACCCTCAGTGCCTACGATCCAGAAAGTTGGCTTATACATACTGCTAGTGTTCAGTTACTTGCATTATGTGTAGCAAAATGTTTTATGGAACTATTTTGGAGGCATGGGGTACTGACTCAATAGAAGTGTGCGTTGCGATTTGGTGAGGGTTTTGGCATTGTCTAAAGATGCATGAGGTTAACCTCTCCCCCGCAAAGTTGAGATCTGCCCTTACCCGTTTTCGGCGTGTTCGCGTCCTTGTTGTTGGAGATTTAATGTTGGATGAGTTTATTTATGGACGGGTTTCACGCATTTCGCCCGAAGCCCCCGTCCCCGTGGTTCACGTGGAGCGAGAGCAGGCTTACCCAGGCGGCGCCGCGAACGTTGCACGGAATCTTGCCGCCCTTGGAATTCATGCCGAGTTAAGTGGCGGAATCGGGAAGGACGCCGCAGGTCAGCGACTTTTAGGTCTACTACGACATGGTAAAATCGGTATCTCCGGGATCTGCCGATCGAATAAATTCCCTACTATTTTAAAAACCAGAATTCTCGCGCGACAGCAGCAGGTCGTGAGGGTTGACCGAGAGGAACCCAATCGCCTAACCGAAAAGGAGCGAAATGCTGTTTTACAAAAAGCACTCCACGTTCTCCCTCGCTGCCATGCCGTTGTTTTGGAGGATTATGGAAAGGGCCTGTTTGATCAGGCATTTGTAAACACCCTGCTTCTCGCTGCACAAAAAAGAGAAATTCCGACGGCTGTCGATCCCAATATCCACAATCCTATAGATTGGAATGGGGCAACACTTGTTAAACCAAACCGTGTTGAAGCTTTTGGAGCACTGGGTCAACCCGACTCGAGCCGTCCTCAGGATTGGATCGATGCAGGAGAAGAGCTCATGCTCCGATGGTCCTGCCGATACCTACTTCTCACTTTGGGTGAACATGGAATGATCCTTTTTCGACCCCACCACTCTCCGCTACGGATCCCAAGCCGTGCTCGGGAGGTCTATGACGTGTCAGGCGCAGGCGATACCGTGATCTCCCTTCTTGCCGCTGGACTCGCAACTGGATTGCCAGGTCATATTACGGCCGAACTCGCCAATTTGGGCGCGGGAATTGTTGTCGGCAAGCTTGGCACAGCCACCGTCACACCAGCAGAACTCATCGATGCCGCCCGACATCATGGGTAAATACGCCGTATTTCTTGATCGCGACGATACGTTAATCGAAAACGTCCCCTACTTAGGCGACCCAAAGCTGGTTGCGCTGATGCCTGGGGCTTCATCAGCAATTGCGGATCTTCGAAGCGCAAACTTCCTACTGGTTGTCATTTCAAATCAATCGGGTGTGGGCCGTGGTCTAATTACAAAAGAGCAGGTCCGCTCGGTCGATAGCAGGATGGAGGAGCTCCTAGGCGGGAAAAACATCTTTGCCACATACGAACACTGTTTTGCAGTCCCGGGCGATCCTTACGACGATCGACGAAAACCCTCACCCAAGATGATTCAACAAGCCGCTTCAGATCTACAGATCGACTTAAAGAGATCTTTTATGATCGGAAACCGGTTATGTGATATTCAGGCGGGAAACTCAGCGGGCTGCCAAACTGTCTTACTCAGCATTCGCGTACCTAAGGATGAAATGAAAGAGGCAAGCCGACTTGCGACCTATGTGGCTCCAGATTGGCCAAAGGCCAAGGATTGGGTTCTTGGACAAGCCTCAAAACACAAATGAAAACGCCACGCGTTATCGCAGTGATACCTGCCCGCAAGGCTTCCACACGCTTTCCGAACAAGCCTCTCGCACCCATTTTAGGTAAGCCTCTCATTCAGTGGGTATGGGAAGGAGCGAAAGAATCCACATCAATTTCCAAGGTGATTGTAGCGACCGATGACGAATCCATTTTGAAAACGGCACGGGCTTTCGGAGCGGAAGTTGCAATGACCCGCGCGGACCATATTTCAGGAACAGATCGGGTTGCGGAAGTTGCTTTAAACGAGAAAGCGAATTGGTTTGTCAATCTTCAAGGCGACGAGCCGCTAATCCGAGGCCCCATTCTGGACGATATCGTTCATGGTCTTCGACCTGACTATGGAATGGCCACAATTGCTACCCCCTTACGTAGTCAGGAGGAACTTCATCAACCTGATATCGTAAAAGTATCCATCGACTCAAATGGAAAGGCCTTGGGTTTTTGCCGCATTGTTGACGAGAATCAGAAGAACCTCTGGAGCCATCAGCACGTCGGCCTCTATGCGTACTCTCCCGAGGTTCTCCAGCGCCTTGTGAAACTCCCGCCCTCGGAGGGTGAAAAAAGAGAGCGGCTTGAGCAGTTACGAGCCCTAGAGAACGGGATTGCGATTCAAGTGCTGACCCTTAACTTCAAATCCATTGGTGTGGACACGCCGGGGGACGTGCCACGCGCGGAACGAGCCCTGGCAGACCGCGCCATAACTATCTCCAAATGAAATATATATTTATCACGGGTGGCGTGATTAGCTCCTTGGGCAAGGGACTTACTGCCGCAGCCTTAGGAACAATTCTGGAGCGACGCGGTCTTAAGGTTGGTCTGATGAAATTTGATCCCTACCTGAATGTTGACCCGGGCACGATGAGCCCATACCAACACGGCGAGGTTTATGTCCTCGAAGATGGTGCAGAGACTGATCTAGACCTAGGGCACTATGAGAGGTTCACATCTTGTCACTTAACCCGTCGTCACAACCTCACCGCAGGACAGGTTTATGAGGAGGTCCTTCGAAAAGAACGCAGGGGCGACTATTTAGGAAAAACTGTTCAAGTCATTCCCCACGTCACAGACGAAATTAAGAATCGCCTGCAACACATGGGCCAAAACGAGAATTGCGACATCCTCATTACTGAAATTGGAGGAACGACTGGAGATATTGAGGGACTTCCCTTTCTTGAGGCGCTACGACAGTTCTCCCTCGAAACAGGTCCGAATCACTGCCTATTTATCCATGTCACGCTTGTGCCTTTTATTAAAGCAGCGGGAGAGCTCAAATCGAAGCCGACTCAACAAAGCGTGGCAAAATTACGAGAAATCGGAATTCAGCCTCAGATTCTTGTTTGCCGGAGCGAACATCCTGTAGACAAGGAGACGAGGCAGAAAATTTCAAGCTTTTGCAATGTCTCTGTTGAAGCGGTGATTGAGGAGCAGGACGTCAAGCACACCATCTACGAAGTACCCTTAATGCTACATCGCGAACGGCTCGATGAACTTGTTCTTACCCATCTAGGAATCAAAGCACCCCCTGCAGATCTACGGGAATGGGAAAAAATGGTAGGACGAATGATCGCCCCCAAACACCGAGCCCGAATCGCAATGGTTGGAAAATATCTTGGAGTGCCAGATGCCTACAAAAGCGTTACAGAAGCCCTTTTTCATGCAGCCTCTGGTGAAGACGTTGGGGTGGATCTGGTGAAAGTGGACGCTGAGGAAATTGAGAAACAGGGGCCGGATGCATTCTTGGCGGGAGTCGATGGAGTTCTTGTCCCTGGTGGATTTGGGGAACGTGGGATCGAAGGGAAAATTGCCTCCGCCAAGTACGCTCGGGAAAATAAAATCCCCTATCTTGGCCTCTGCCTCGGAATGCAAGTTGCTGTGATCGAATTCGCGCGAAGCGTTGCCGGACTAAAAAAAGCCCACAGTTCTGAATTTGAGCCGAACGCGAAAGAAGCGGTCATCTCACTTCTTCCCGGCCAAAATGTAAATGGGGCCAAAGGAGGAACGATGAGGCTGGGAAGTTATCTCTGCCAATTGTCCCCTGGTTCCACCGCTCAAAAGGCGTATGCAGGGTCCGAAATCCAGGAAAGACATCGCCATCGCTTTGAATTTAACAATGCCTATCGGACCACCCTAGAAAAGTCTGGGTTGAGAATCAGCGGAGTTCACCCGAAGGGAGATTTAGTTGAGATCATAGAGATCCCTGACCATCCTTGGTTTGTGGCATGCCAGTTCCATCCAGAGTTTCGCTCCAAACCAGATGTCCCCCATCCCCTCTTCCGTGGCTTTACCCAAGCGGCACAACACCATGCTCAAAAGAAATAAATTTCTCCTTATCGGCGGACCTTGTGTGCTGGAGTCACGCAAAACATCACTCCTGATTGGAAAAACCTTGCGTGATTTGGCCCACTCTTTCGGATGGGATTACGTCTTTAAAGCCAGCTATGACAAAGCGAATCGGACCTCTCTTTCCTCACCTCGAGGACCAGGATTTTCGAAAGGCCTAAGAGAACTATCTGCCTTAAGAAGAATTCTCAAAGTTCCCGTTCTCACGGATGTCCACACCGCGGATGAGGCAAAGGCGGCAGGTAAAATTGTTGATATTCTGCAAATTCCCGCATTCCTTTGTCGACAAACCGATCTTCTCCTTGTTGCTGCGAAAACAGGAAAAGCCGTCAGTGTCAAAAAGGGTCAGTTTCTTGCCCCACAGGCTGTTTCAGCCGTAATGGAAAAACTTCGTCGTGGGGGCTGCCGAAATGCTTGGATCACCGAGCGAGGCACCACCTTTGGGCACGGGGATCTGGTTGTAGATATGCGGGGATTAGTCACCATGCGCAAACAGGGTCATAGGGTTATTTTTGATGCTACCCACTCGGTCCAAAGACCATCTGGGGGACAAGTGACAAAAGGCGAAGCACAGTTTATTCCCGCTCTCGCTCGGGCTGCAGCGGCGGTTGGAATCGACGGACTCTTTATTGAGGTTCATCCCAATCCAAAAAAAGCGCTTTCGGATAAAGAAAGTATGCTACCTCTTTCGCAGGCTCGTGCCCTTTTTCAACAAATCAATCGGATCCTCTATGCCGTATCCTAAAGCCTTCCTACCCTTTCTTTGCATATTTGCAGTTTATCCAGCCGTAGCTGGGAATGGCCCCGAGTTTCCTATCGGATCTGTGATTCAGAATTTTGCTCTTCCCCAGGCTGACGCAAGCGGCAAAAAAACCGCCATGGTGAACGGGAAACGAGCTACAGTTGTAAGCCCCAATCAGCTCAAAATCGAAGACCTGAACGTCGAGCTCTTTAACTCCGATGGAAAAGTTGAGACAACGATTACGGCTACCCGAAGTGACTTCTGGAGAAAAGAAAATCGCCTGACCACCGATAGCGGTATTCTTGTGAAACGCCCAACTCTCATGATCTCCGCAAACGGGATTGACTGGAATGTGGCTGATTCAAGCGGAACCCTATACAATCGCGTCAGAGTCGTACTCCCTAATTCAAACCCATGAAGACTTTGTTTGCCTCCATCCTATTATTCGGCCTTACCCTTCAGGCCCAAGACACCCCTACTCCTGCCCCGACTACCGCTTCTTCTCCAACCGGGTCAACAGTCATTGAAAGCGATTCACTTGACCTTAATCTGGGTAAAAAGCTCGGTAAAAAGCAGGGAATCTTCCGAGGAAATGTGAAAGTAGAAGAACCACGTTTCACGATGACGGCAAAAGAGATGACTGTGTTCTTTGCGGATAATGATGCGGTTGAATCTCTCGAGGCACGGGAAGACGTCGTTATTAAGCGCAAGGATGGCTCCTCCGAGACCTCGAGCGAAAAAGCGCTCTATGATATTACGGATAAGAAATTGACCCTGCTTAAGGTCACTCGACAACCAAAAGTCATATCGAAGGATAAGACCGTATTTGCGGATAAGATCATTCTCTTCCCGGAAGAGGACAAAATGACAACGGAGGGAGCAAGCCGGGTCATGCTTCAGAAGGCCCCCTGAGCACCCCTCCTCAGCCAACACCTCCCCCACAAGGTGAACCAATCCTTTCCTGTGAGGGTTTAGTCAAAAGGTATGGCGAACGGAACGTCGTCAATGGGGTGAATCTCAATATTCGTGCTGGTGAAGTTGTAGGACTTCTTGGGCCAAACGGAGCAGGAAAAACCACCAGCTTCTATATGTTAGTAGGCCTTGTCCGACCTACGGCTGGGACAATTCAGTTTTCCGGCGAGGATGTAACGGGAATGCCAATGTACCGCAGAGCCCGCAGAGGAATTGGATATCTTCCGCAGGAGGAGTCAATTTTCCGTCGCCTTACTGTGGAAGAGAACCTAATGGCAATTCTGGAGACACTTCCCATTACTGATCAGGAACGCAAAGAGCGTTGTCACGATCTTCTTGTTGAGCTGGGTTTAGATGCACTGATTAAAAGCCATGCGATTCAGCTTTCGGGTGGTGAAAAACGCCGGTTAGCGATCGCCCGATGTCTTGTCACACGCCCAAGTGTTCTTCTATTGGACGAGCCCTTCAGCGGAGTGGATCCACTGGCAGTCTACGATATTCAGCAGATTATTCTGACCATGCGCCGCAAGGGTATTGCCGTCTTGATTACCGATCACAATGTTCGTGAGACTTTATCGATCGTGAGCAGGGCTTACCTGATTTGTGAGGGTAAAGTTGAAAGTGAGGGTGATGCAGAGTTTCTTATCAACGATCCAGTAGCCCGAGGGCTCTATCTTGGCCCCCGATTTTCGATGTGAGGTCGCTTCGGACAGGCCGCACGATTCAAACAGAGTCGGAAAGAATCGATTCCAAGACGGCTTCGGGATCTGAGCTATTTAAAATCGGGCGACCTATCACAATTCGACTTGCTCCGTCTGCAATTGCTTCGGAAGGTGACTTTGAGCGCGCTTGGTCATCTACTTGCGCGCCTGGCAACCGAACTCCTGGCGTTACAATTTCCGCTTTCACGCCCCAAGAGAATCTCGCTTTTTTTGCCTCATGGGGACTGCAAACTACCCCCGCTAAACCCGACTGCTTCGCCAAATCTGAAAGTTGCTCAACCGTAGCTTCGACTCCCCCTACCCATCCGGAAGCACGAACGGCTTTCTCGCTTAAACTGGTTAAAAGAGTAACTCCAAGAACTCGGGTCTCCTTTGGGGCAAAAGATACAGCCGCCTCCATCATATCCTTTCCACCCGAGGCGTGGATGGTAAGGAAAAGGGGCTTCCAGATAGCCACGGCCCGTACGGCCTGGCCAACGGTTTTGGGTATATCGTGGAATTTTAGATCCAAAAAGATTGGAACCTCCAATCGTTGCAGCCCCGTGAGAACCTCTTCCCCTGCCCTAAGAAAAAGCTGTAAGCCGACCTTAAATGTTCCCACCTTACCTCGAAATCGCTTGGCCCAACTCAACGCCTCGTCAGCGGAATCCACATCAAGAGCAAGGATGATTTGGTCCGATTTCACCTTTACCATCTAATCGAGAATATTCCTCCATGACAACCCGTGCCTACGCCAAAATCAACCTCGACCTTCGATTGGGTCGCCGTAGACCTGACGGTTTTCATCCTATCGATACATTTTTTATCAGGGTCGATCTCTTTGACACTTTAGACGCCGAGGCCACAAATAATGGAAAGTGCACGCTCGTTGTCGAGGGCGACTCCAAACTCTCTCATGGGAGTGATAATCTTGTGCTTCGGGCGGCTGAATTACTTCAAAAGCAGGCGGCAAAGGGTCTTGGGGTTCGTTTACATCTTAAAAAGTCAATTCCTCAAGGGGCAGGACTAGGGGGCGGAAGTAGTGATGCCGCCTCGACACTCTTGCTCCTGAGAAAGCTTTGGACGATTCCATGCACAGATGTGGAGCTATCTTCCCTGGGGAGTGAGTTAGGAAGTGATGTTCCCTTTTTTCTGCAGCCCTATGCCGCGCGTGCAACAGGTCGTGGGGAAATTATCCAACCCGTACACCTAAAAGACCTTCCGTGGGCAATCCTTATTCATCCAGGTTTTCCATCACCAACTGCCGCTGCTTACGCGGAATACGCTAAGACGCCCATCCCATGTCCTGAAGGCCCACCCCTTCACCTCACCCATGGGGACGGTTCCCAGTTAACCCTTTATCCTCGTAATGACCTGGAGGCGCCTGTCGAAAAGAAATTTATCTGGATTCGTTCTGCACGGGAGTGGTTGCAAAAGCAATCTGGCGTCCTTGCAGCAAGAATGAGCGGAAGCGGATCTACCGTATTCGGTTTATTCCATACCCAGAACGAGACTGAGCGAGTTGTCTCTTTAGCGAAAAATTACTTTGGGGATGAAGCTTGGATTCAATCCGCCCGCCTCATGAGCGGTACTGATTGAGGCTATCGGAGCTTGTGAGCGATCCGGGACTTAATGCGAGCAGACCGGTTATGATGGATGGCCTTGCCTTTTGCGGCGCGATCGAGGCGACGCTGAAGTTCTGGAAAGAGCTTGGCCGCCTCTTCCTTTTTTCCTGCGGAGATGAGAGCCACAACTTTCTTTTGAGCCAGACGCGCATGATCAAGAAGAAGACGGTTCACAGAACGACGACGCAAAGCCCCGCGGGCTTGTTTTGCAGCAGAAGCAGTATTGGCCATAAGGTAAAAGAATGCCCGAAACCCCTCCCCCGCGTCAATCCATGAACTTTCTCCGCTTAGGCCTCGCCCTGATCCTTTGGCCAGGACTGGTCGCTACCCTCCTTTTCTTCGGAAAACTATTTAGGAACATAACACAGACACCAGGCTTCCCGTGGGCTGGTGTCGTGCTTTTTGCCATGGGTTTTATCCTCGCATGCGTTGCATTTTTTGCCCTCCCCAGACCCCGTGGGATTTATGTCTTAGGACACGAACTCACTCACGCTCTGGCCGTCTGGATGAGTGGTGGGAAGGTTCACTCCCTCCAAGCAAGTTCCAAGGGTGGCAAAGTCCTCTCCGATCGCGTCTCCCCATGGATCAGTCTGGCTCCCTATATTTTTCCTTTTTATCCAATGATCGCGGGGATTGTGTGGCTTGCGGGAACTCGGATTTGGCCCGAATTACAACAGTTTCCCCTTCCGTTCTTGGGACTTTGGGGGGCCATTTGGGGATACCACTACGCCTTCACGTTCGACCTTTTCCCGACTCGTCAACCCGACTTTCTGATCTATGGCAGAGTTTTCTCCCTGACCTTGATTCTTCTTGGAAATACTTTCCTCATTGGAGGGCTACTCTGGTCAACTTTTCGACCCTGTCCTTTAGGTGATACCTTGATCCATCTAGGAAGCGATTGGGCATGGACTTACACCTCCATTGCCCACTGGCTTTCGGGCCTGCTCTTGCGCTACCTACCTCATTCCGCCTAAAACACTAGCTCCGTGCTTGTTCCAGACCTCATCAACGAGAAGAATCTGATCGCAGACCTTTCTGCTAAAGACAGGAATTCAGCCTATAGCATGATGTTACAAACCCTTACTGATAATGGGTTTATCAAAAAGGATATTATAGACTCCTGCTTGGAATGCCTGCTAGCCAGGGAAGCGAAAATGACTACTGCGATGGGGGGCGGGTTTGGCCTCCCTCATGCCACAATACCCAAACTAACAAAACCCTGCTTTTTGCTAGCTCGAAGTCTCCAAGGCATCGATTGCGAGGCTGTAGACGGCAAGTTGGTGAATCTTTTTTTTCTAATTCTTACCCCTCCAGACCAAACTCAGCTACATCTTCAGACACTGGCAACCGTGGCAAAGTTCTTTAATCGGCGGGGCATCAAATCCAAGCTACTACAAGCTGCAGGCGTCCCCCAAATTCTAGCCCTTCTTCAAGCCCCATAATGTCACTTCGCGCTGAACTCGAAGCCCGTGTTCAAACGTGGGCACAAACTCACTTTCCCCAGATCGGCTCAGGACCATGGGTTCGGCCCTGCACGGATCCTCGACACGGACACTTTCAAACTCACCTGCCAATGGTGGCGGGCAAACAGGCAGGAGAAAACCCACGAGATATCGCCTCCCGTTTGGCCAAAGAGTGTGCCCCTCCGCCAAATTGGGAAACCCCAGAAGTTGCGGGAAGCGGCTTTGTAAATTACAAAGTTCAGCCGGCTGCTGTGGCCCAGGCAGTAGAAAGATTAAGAAAAGATCCATCCCTTGGGGTTTCTAAATCTAGAAAGCCAGAAACCATAGTCATCGATTTTAGCTCTCCAAACATTGCGAAAGCCATGCATGTGGGGCACATTCGCTCAACCCTTCTAGGGGATACCCTATCACGGCTCCTTACCCGATGTGGGCATAAGGTGATTCGTGTTAACCATCTGGGCGACTGGGGAACACAGTTTGGCAAACTCCTTCTTGCCTATCGTAACGCAGGACGACCGCCTCTGGATCCATCCCGCTCCATTGAACAACTGGAGGAGTTTTACAAGAAAGGACACGAGGAGTCAGAGGCTGATCCTGCAAAGATGGACTTGGCACGAGCGGAACTTGCTGCTCTTCAATCAGGCGAATCGGAGCGGACTCAGGATTGGAAGCACTTTTGCCAAAGATCCTCAGAACACTTTCAAGAAATCTATCGGCGCCTAGGAGTAACTTTTGATCTCGAAAAAGGTGAAAGCTCCTACCAATCGCAGCTTTCGACTGTAGTGGACGAGCTTCTTAAAAAAGGAATTGCTGAAGTAAGCCAAGGCGCCGTTGTGGTTAAGAATACAAAGATATCAGAGGAACCCTTTTTGATACGCAAATCTGATGGGGCTTTTCTTTATGGAACGACCGATCTGGCAGCCCTTCAGTCACGCATCGCTGATCTTCATGCAGACCGAGTCATTTATGTGACTGATGGCCGGCAACAACTTCATTTTCAGTGGCTTTTCGATACTGCCATTCGATGGAACAAAGCTATTCCTTTAGAGCATGTTTGGTTCGGCTCCATTCTTGGACCCGACCGAAAACCACTCAAAAGCCGTGATGGCACACCCATTAAATTGGTCGACCTGTTGAATGAGGCCAAAGAGCGCGCAAAAAAGATCCTTTTAGAGAAACGTCCGGATCTTGACCAAAAGTCACTTGAGATAAAATCCGAACTCCTTGGCATTGCCAGCCTCAAATACGCAGACCAGATGCCAGGACGTAACCTCGACTATGTTTTTACCTGGGAAAAGCTACTGGCTTTTGATGGCAACACTGCGCCATACATTTTGAACGCCTATGTACGATCTCGTTCAATTTTGAGAAAAGCTGGGATGAATACACCCCCTTCTCATAAAATTCATCTTGAAGAACCCGCGGAGGAAGAACTTTCACGTCACTTACTCCGTTATAGTGATGTTATTGAACTTGCTGCATCCGATCGAAAGCCCCACCACCTTTGCGGATACCTCTTTGAAACAGCAGGTCTATTCCATCGGTTTTTCGAAAACTGCCCTGTCCTCCAGGCCAAGACTCAAGCATTACAGGATTCCCGACTCACATTAACAGGACTGACAGGAGACGTGTTGCGGGATGGGTTAAATCTTCTTGGAATATCGACCCTTGAGGAGATGTGACACCTCGGGCATCTTGCTAAGTTGATCTATATGCTCACTCTTTCCGCATCACCCCAAAGGCTTTCTAGTCGGTAAAAGTTGCGGCGGGCAGAGTGCATGATGTGCACCAGAACGTCCCCATAGTCCAAAATCATCCACTGGCTCGCCGCCTGCCCCGTAGAACGAAACACCCGCCGACCCGCACTCTCCACCCCACGTTCAATCTCACCTGAGATGGCTTTTATCTGAGGCTCATTTTCCGCAGAAACAATTACAAAGAAATCCGAAGGACCACCCACCTTGCGAAGATCAAGGATAACAGGGTCGATAGCCTTTTTATTGAGCGCTAGATTTGAGGCAAGCTTAGCCAATTCTAAACCCTCAGGAATCATCGGTAGGATCGACTTTCTGAGATAGACTTCTCCAAACCTTCCAAAACCAATCCTCGAATCGATAGTCCCCTCATAACTCTTTTCCTAATCTCGGTCGATGAGAGATCAAAACGAACGGGTAAAACTGTCATGCGGATTCCACGCCGCGGTTTGGGAGTCTGAGGCCTTGGAAAAACCAGGAAATGAACCCATCGAGCCAATCGGCGAAAGTCTTTCCACTGAGGTAGAGCCCCCCATTGATCCGAACCCATGATCCAGAAAAGGGCTCCATGGGGAACCTGCCTTTTCCAGTAAGCAGCTGTATCCACAGAGTAGGAAACGCCAGACCGTTTGATTTCCCAATCTGATACCTGAGCCCACTTTTGACCTGACAGACCTTTCTTTAGCCAGCCTAAACGCTCTTTTGAACTGGCCTTGGGCTGAAACGACTTCAGCGGCGAGTGGGCGCATGGAAGATAGATGACTTTATCTAAACGAAGACTCTCCCAAGCGGTACGCCCAATGAGAAAGTGACCCAAATGAAAAGGATCGAAGGATCCTCCAAACAATCCAATTCGCTGGCTCAGAATATGCTCCGGTCTACCTGAATCTTGTCATTGGGCTTGAGTCGAATGTCACGCCCTTGGTCGGCTTGGATTTCTTTTGCGTTAAACTCTTGGGTCTGTCCGCCCTGCGTTAAGCGAACACGCCGTCGGTTGGCAAAATCTGTAAATCCGCCACATGCGGCAACTGCCCCCAACGCCGTTAGATCCTTTGTGTAAGGCACACGCTGAGGCATCCTTACCTCCCCTGTTACATCCACAAACCTTTGCTCCTTAAGGTCGACGGTCACATTCGGGTTGGTAAAGATTTCTTCTTTTAGATAGGTCGACTCAATCAACTTTTTTAGTTCTACCGTTGTATTGTTCGCTGCAACCAGGCTACCAATATGGGGCATCGAGATTTTACCACTTTCATCAATTTTAACCTCAAATATGCCCTGATCTTGCGTGGGCACTCCTGTAAGACGGATGATTAAAGTGTCCCCTCCTCGCAAAAGATCACTTGTATCAATATTTGTGCCAACAATCGTTGCTGCAGGAGTAACCATCGAATCGGGTATGGGCTTCGTGGTTGATGCCCCGATACCAACAGCAGCTGCATTTGTTGCGAGGATTGTCTGGGAGGCTGTTCCAACCTGGATGGATTGGGACATGAGCGTCATCGGCGCTACAACAAGAGTGACAAACCAACGCGCGATTCGGGTGGGATACATCAGAACCTGTCCTGACCCTGCGGAGGTCGCACAAAAGTTATTTTTGGAGCTTGTTGAGACTCCAAAATTGGCTCTTCAATTGGTTGAGTCTCGATCTCATTTTCAGACACCACCTGCTCTGGGGTAACTGCCCGAGTCGTTGCTTGCTTGCCCCTAGGGGCCCTTGGGGCGCGCTTTTTGTAGCCATACTGTGTCGAATAACCGGCGTAGTAGTAGTAATTGTCATCGGTCTTGATATTCACGTTATTCAATATCACACCAAAGAGCTTGCCTCCTACATCCTCAATGACTCGTTTGGCTCTTTGGGATACATTACGTGGATAGCGACGATGTTGAATAAGGAGGAGTGTTACATCGACCTCCTGACTAATCACGGATGCATCGCTGATTCCTAGCACAGGTGGCGAATCCACAAGGATTACATCATAGTTAGGACGACAGGTTTCAAGTAAGGAGGAAAATCTTGCGCGACTAAAACCACCCAAATCCTCTGGACCTAAACTTCCAGCAGTCAAAACCTCTAGATTAGGAACGGAAGTTGTTTGAATGAGTTCATCCAAAGAGGCCTGTCCAGCAAGATACTCCCCAAGGCCAAGTGTGTTTTCGATTTGCAAAGCGTTATGTGCATTTGGCCTACGTATATCGCCATCGATCAAAAGAACCTTCATTCCACTTTGCGCACATACCCATGCCAAATTAAAGGAGGTCGTTGATTTGCCCTCCCCTGGTCCACCGCTCAGAACGGTGATCGTGCGGGCAATCGAGCGTGCCCCAGTTAAATTGAGCTTAGCACAAAGGATTCGATAGCCCTCCGCAAAGCGCGAATTTGGATCGTCTTGGGAAAGAAACTTCGCTCCCTTTGGAATTACCGCCAAAACACTAATCCCCAAAAATCTCTCAACATCATCCATCGTCTTGATGCTCGTATCCAAGTACTCGATGAAGAATGCCAAACTCAACCCCAACACCAGACCCACGACCATACTTAGTGCCAGATTCAACTTCAGGTTGGGCTTCACGGGACGCACTCCCGGTTCAGCACGATTCACTACCTGCACGGGCCTTGTTTCGATACGCGACTCAACTGACTGCTGGCGATATCGAGACATTAAAACCTCCAAGAGCTGGCTTTGGGTCTCGAAATCCCGTCTGGCCTCATTATATGGAGCCAAACGATCTGTCCTATCTGCCCTCAACTGCCCACGTAAATCATTTACTTCTTTCTCGAGGCTCTCCACACGCGCTTGGGCTACGCTTAGGTCAATCGACAAAGCCCTTCGGATTCCCGTCACGAGTTTATTGAGCTGATCTCGGCGCTCCGCCACAGCCTTGATCGCCGCCTGCATCTCCGGATGCTTTTTTCCATATCCCTGCTTTTGCATCGAGGCCACATTCTGCAACGCCTGCAAATACTGCTGCTTGGTTGAGGCCGTGGTGCTGTCCTCGAGTTGAAGAGCAGGCAAGGTGGATTCAAGCTGCTCGATCGTTAAATCCGCAACCTTCTCAAGGCGGACTTTTCGAGAGATCATATCCGAACGCAATTCACTCAGTGCCGCCTCTTTCCTCTGAATCTCCATATCGGACAGCGTGGTAGATTGAACTTGAGCACTCGCACCAGGAAGCTCGTCAATTTTGAGATCTCTTCGGAGAGACTCCACTTTGGCAGCAGCTTCACTAACCAGCTTTTTCTGCTTCTGCACTTCCCCATCCAGAACTTTTAAACCCGAATCGCTCCTTCCGGTAATTTCACTGCGACGAAATTCTTCATACGAGTCCGTAATTGTGTTTGCATACAAGGCCGCTTCCTCTGGTTGGGTGCTTTGACACACAACTTCGATAAGCTTGGTGTTTCGAAATGGTCTAACCTCAAGATAGCTTTTTCTGAAAATCATAAAGGCCTGATCATCGCTGATAGAGCCCTCGGGCAACTCCATCGCTTTGCAGAGCCGCGACGCGACTCCCAACTTCGTGATGACTGGGTAAAGGACTTTTTTGCTTTGAATCAGTTCGAATTCGGTTTGAAAGAATACTGGATCGAAAGCCTCAAAGGAGGTTTGAAATACCTGCAAATCACGGTTTTCTTTTTCAACGCGTAAAACAGCAGAAGACTCATAAATCTTGGGCTGTAACTTTGTGACGACGAAACCTGTTGCCATGACTAGCGTTAAGATGGTTACGGATGTGGGCCAACGATTTCGGATAACACGCCATAAGTCGTTGACGTGAAACGAAGCTTCCCCCGTATTTTGGGTCGCTGCACCATACCCATAAGGGGGTGGGGTCTCGCTAAACTCGGTCACAACCCCAAACTACGCCCGTTCCCAAACTTTCGCAATCAGTAGGTACCGCGCACCCCTATATAAACTATGTTCCGATTGTAACTACCTCCGTTGGTGTTGTTTTCATCAAAATAGGATTGAAAGGTGCTAAAAGTATAACCCAACTCTGCCGATAGGTATGGATAAAAGGCATAAGACAATTTGCAGTTATAATTCGCTACCGTTTGCTGCCCACTTCCTTGATACCCTCCATAGATAAGAATACTTTGCTCTTTATCGTATTGCGGAGTGTAAACAGCGAGTTGAACGCTTAATGACTGAACAAGCTTCAGCTTCTCCGTGAAAGCATGGTCTGAACTAAGACTTAAGTTGTACGACTCAGAATCAGATGAGGTCGCTTGAGTTGACTGCTGCACCTGAATCGAAAAGCCGGCCGTAAGCGAGTTTTGCTGTCCGTAATTCCAAGTTGAGCTCAAAGAAACAAAAGGATAAACCGCAATCTCCTGTTCACCACTATTAAGGCCTCCTGGTCCAACATTTTGAGGGTTATCGTTTGTGCCAAAATTATCGTTCAGCTGAATACCCGCACGACCCGTAAAAAATAGTGTAGGCAGAAATGTGTGATCCGCGCCCAAGGTAATAGCAAACTGCTGATTATCCCGAAAGGTCTGGTCGCTGTAGTAATCAAAGAGCTGATAGTCGAGCGAGAACGTACCCACCGTCTCAGGAGTAAAATCCAAACGGAACTGCTGAAACGCACCGTTATTCATGTAGTTGGACTGCGAAGCACTGCCCGACTGAATGGTGGTGCCTGAATTGTTATAACTAGCGGGACCATCAGCATTCACAACTTGGTTGTTCCAGCGCGTCACCATAGAAAGCCGATCCGTAACACGGTAATCCGCTTTAATCGTTCCCAGATTAATTATCTGGCCTTGAGTGTTGGTTACAGGCGCTAAACCCGCGGAGAACTGGGTGCCGATCGGTTGCTCAAAGTAATTAAAATTATCTGCGACGGTGATGCTGAAACGCGGGTCAAAAGCGTACGTATATTGACCTGTAAAAGTCTGGTTATACTGAATGTCGACTGACGAATTGAGGCTTGGATAGTAGATTCCTTGAAAATCGTATCTCGCGGAGAGATCCGCCTGTAATCCCGTGTAGTTGTACCCGAGGGAGGGATTCACGCTCGAATAGGTACTCGACTGAACATCATTCGAACTCTGATACGACTGAGTCAACGGATTGCTGTCGTATCCTTCCCGAATTGCCACAGTGGCAGTGAAAGGTTTAGGACCTTGCTGACCAGCAGATCCTTGAATCTGGGCCAAGGTGATGTTCGATGATCCTACGAGAATGACCCATAACAAAGGTGAGCGAACCAAAGGCCTTAATAAACCTGCCGACATCCACTAAATCTTGTGGTTGGCAGGATTTATTCAATCAAAAGACACTCCGTATAGTACTACTTTGTCAAAGGATTACCAATAACATGTTAAAAAAATAAATACGGACTTAAGTGTTAGCCATTAACTAGTTCCACCTTTTTTGAATGGATAAAATTAAATACTCATTATTTGGAGGGAGCGAAGTAACAAACAATTGAGGCAAATCAGGTGGTTTTTGCCTGCGAATGACGTCTGCCCACGCACCCCACTCCGAATTTTCTTGGAGCATCTGACTATGCATCTTCACATCCGAACTCGCAGGCGTAAAAAGAATGCTAAAAATAGGAGTCACTCGATCATGGATTTTAATCAATTCATCTCGGGTTGCGGGAACCCATAAAGTGGGTTGGTTCGAGTACCATGCCTCTGCCGCAGGCAAATCGCTCGCCTGAAACTCTTTAGGCTCAAACCACGATCGCATGAATAAAAATATTGGGGGATAGGTTGGTGGATAGGCAAAAGGGGCAGAGTCCGACCGAACCACTTGGTACGTCAAGGGCCCGGAGGCTATGATGCCAAAGAGAACAACAAATATTTTTTTAAGAAGATCTACCTCCAAGTTCCATCGATCAACTAAAACAAAAAGACCAGCCGCTCCATAAACTGAGGCTAGAGGCAAGAGAACCATAAGAACGGGGCAAGCGCCCAAACCACCGTCTCGAACAACGAAAGCAGTTGCTGCAATCAAGGCAGCTACAACACCAAGCCAAAGAAGCTTAGCTGTAGCTGCGGAAATACGTCGAAAGCCGTGAAAAACGCTAAATAGAGCTAATGTGCCCGCAAGAGTTGCACCGCAAGAAATAGGACCTTGGGAAATAAGAAACGATATTCCACGAAGTGCGGATCCTAAAATACGACTCCAAACATTGGTTTTTTCGATATCAAAATTATAAGTTCGCCATACTAGGCTACCAGGATAGTGAGCGGAGTCGGAGATCAGATAGGCCCAGTTTAGTCCGATTGGATTTCTGGTCTTAACCCAAAGCCAACCCAACCAACCGAAAAAGAGGACCAGTGGGATCGCAGTTCCAAGAATCAACCAAATCCGACCCCTTTGAAAAAGGGCGATCCCACAAACCAACAGCGCCAAAACAGGCCAGATGTGGATCATCTGAACTAAAGGGGCGAGCCCTAACGTGAATCCCGCAATTCCAAACCACAGACCACCTCGATCCGACAGTTCTTCGGAGTTCTCCTCTCCAACTAATCCTCGATGAAAGAAATACCCTGCCCACGCATACAGAAAAACAACAAAGCAAACAGCGCCACCCGAGATTGCTTCATTCCATAAAGCCGTACTTCCTATAAAAAAAACTGCCGACAAAATTCCAACCCCAAAATCAAACTGCCCAGCACCCCAGAGATAGACCGCTAAGACAGCGAGTGCCACACAAACCAAATTAAAAAGCAAAACAATGTAATCGGGAGGATAAATCCTCATCCCCTTGATCGCGTCAGGCGAGATCGACATAGGAATCTTTCCCGATATTTGCCCCAACTTAAAAAGGCCCCCCAACAGAACCGGATATAAAGGGGGGCTCAAAGTCTCGGGGAAAGCAGCAACTTTTGGCGCATCGTTTCCAAATTGCGACCGCACTTGCCACAAGGCGAGTGGCCGAATCAGTTGTGTTGTTAAACCCTGGCCAGTGGCAATTTGGCGAGCCTGTTGAGCAAGATCCATAGCTTCCTGAGTCCTTAAGCCGTTGAATTCGCTAATACCGATCCATGCAACAAGACCGATTGTCAAAAAAGCCAGCGCAATAATCACAAGTGCCCTGCGCAGGCCACCCTCTTCTAAATTATAGACCAGATCCTGAATTGTACTCACCGAGACATCTTACCTTTCTTGGGAGATTGAGCCAGCTTACGATGAAGCGTCCGACGACTGATGCCGAGCGCTTGAGCCGCCTTAGAGATATTTTTTCCAGATTTATCCATCGCTGCATCAATCAAGCTTTTCTGGATTTCGTCGAGCCGTAGACTTTTTGACTCAACCCGCGATTGAATTCCATCACTCCCCTTTCGCACGGAGCTAGGCAGATCATTAGGCTCAATCGTTCTTCCTTTGGCTAAAACCACTCCGTGCTCGACAGCCGTTCGGAGCTCACGAACATTTCCCGGCCAACGATAATCCATCAACAACCTGATGCTAGCAGGAGCAAAAGACAGATTCCCTTTCCCATTCTCCAAAGCGTACTCCTTGCGAAAAGATTCCGCCAAAATCGGAATGTCCTCAGGCCTATCTCGCAGCGGTGGTATATGGATTTGGACAACCCGAATCCGAAAGTAGAGATCCTCCCGAAATTTCCCCTCCTGCACCAAACGATCTAAACTGCGATGGGTCGCCGCAAGGAGTCGAACATCAACATCGATCAATCGATTTCCGCCCACTCTCTCCAAAGTCCGCTCCCCTAAAACCCTCAAAAGCTTTACCTGCGTGGCCGCATCAATTTCCCCAATTTCATCCAGAAAAATGGTCCCACCTTGAGCCTGCTCAAAACGACCGATTCGCCTTTCCGTCGCACCCGTAAAGCTTCCTTTCTCGTGACCAAATAGCTCACTCTCTAAAAGCTGTGGTGACAGAGCCGCACAATGAACGGCCACAAACGGGCCTCCCTTTCTAGAACTCAAACCATGCAAGGCTCGCGCAACCAACTCCTTCCCTGTTCCGCTTTCACCTTCAAGCAAGACACTCGCCTTGGAATCCGCGACCTGACGAACTCGGTCCAAAACTTTCTCGATTGTCGAAGACTTCCCTAAAATTCGATCCAATCCGAAGGAACGATCTAACTGAGCTTTTAAGTGAACGTTTTCCTGTTCCACTTGGACAGTTCGAACCGCCCTTTGCAAAAGAAGTTGAGCATGCTCCAGATCCAAAGGCTTCGTGACATAGTCGTAGGCCCCTTGCCGCATGGCCTCCACAGCGCTTTCCACGGAACCATAGGCTGTCATAACAACACAGGGAGGTTGGGGATTTTGCCTTTGGCACAACTTGAGAACCTCTAAACCGCTTTCGTTTCCCAACCTCAGATCCGTGAGAACTACATCCATCGGTTCTGACTTCATCAGGTTCTTTGAACCTTCCAGATTCGCAGCCACAAATACCTCAAAAGCATCCTCAAATGCGCGACGCAGCGCCTCACGCGTGTTTTTTTCGTCATCCACGACAAGCAACTTTGGCCTCATACAGACGCAACTTCCGTATCCACTCCCGAAGTTTCCGTAAGTAGATGAACCCTCTTTTCATAAATGGGAATTAAAATTCTCACCGTCGACCCCTTCCCTTCACGTGTCGTGATCTGGACAGACCCCCCATGTTCACGCGCAATTCTTTGAACAATCATGAGTCCCAGCCCTGTACCCTCTTTGCGTGTTGTAAAAAAGGGAGTACCCAAATGAGGCAGATCATCAACTGAAATTCCCGACCCGTTATCTCGACACTCAAATACCCAGAAATCACCTTCCCGCCTCACAAGAAGAGAAATCAAACCTTGCTCTCCAGCCGCCTGCATTGCGTTCCGGACCACATTATAAATTGCCTGTTTCATCTGCTCCCGATCCATCGGAACCCGGGGAGTATTCGGACCCATCTGCTTTTCCAGAAGAATTCCTCTGTCCTTAAGCTCAATTTCAAGCGGAAGCAGTGCTTCCTCTACGACCGCCCCCGAGTCCTCTAATGTTTTCTTTACAGGTTGAGGCCGGATCGCCCGCAGGAATTGGGTGATCAAGCCATCCAGCCTACGAATCTCCTGCTGGCATGTGCCAATCGACTCCCTGATTTTCTTTGCGGAATCTTCTGCCAAGCCGGTCACATCCTTTGCCATTATTTGCAAATGTAAATGGAGGCTGTTGAGGGGATTTCCCAGCTCGTGGGCAACACCTGCAGCCAAAAGAGTTAAAGCCTCCACACGACCCGCCTCAACCGCACTTTTCGCCTCATTCCGATCCCGCGTGACATCATGAAAAATAGCTACAAACAAACCGCCCAAGCGTCCCGATTTTTCAAGGGGAACCAGATAGTAATTTAAAATTCGAGTCTCGGGGTAATTGACCTCAATTGTCCCCGAGGAAGATCGGTTCTCACGAAGGGACTCGCGCCAATCGATTCCTCGAAGACTACGGCCCAACGTCCAGCCACCCAACTCCCCTGATTCAGGTAACCCCAAAAGTCTACCTGCGGATTGATTCCGATAAGTTATCTTTCCATCCCCATCCACCACCAGGACCCCTTCTTGGAGCGTATTAAAGATTGTCTCTAAAAAACCTTTGTCTTCAGCTAACCGGGCAATTTGA
>Ga0214917_10002331_pt1 | contig 23298 bp, 19 predicted proteins | sample LL_1208_BB_MetaG_FD_177983 | JGI IMG/M metagenome (GOLD analysis project Ga0214917, IMG submission 177983) | Freshwater microbial communities from Lake Lanier, Atlanta, Georgia, United States - LL_1208_BB | ecosystem: Environmental > Aquatic > Freshwater > Lake | place: USA: Georgia | collected...
GGTCCGGGATGTCCTCGATTGGCTGGACACCCGACGTCATTGCCCGAAACCGTGTGGATACAACGTCGCCGACCTTGTGACGACACACAACCGCTTGATACAACAGGGAATATTGGATATTGATCCATGGCCATCTGGCGCAGCGCACTCAGAATGGGTCCCCGACGTATGGACCGTTACCCAAGAGTTATTGGGTCAAACCATCGATACAATTGGCACCTTTGCTCGAACGCTCGAACATCCCAACCGGTCGCATTGGAACCCATCCGCCACTCGCGAATGGGGTGCCGTGTTCCAACTCATCGGGGAATGGGAAACCATTCGGCCATCGCTCCCTATCGATACCCAACTTTCGGTATTACTGGAGGGATTACGCGGCACAAAGTCTCCCTCAGAGCTCACAACCGGAATCAGAATTTGCTCGCTTCAACATGCCGCCATGGTCCCAGCGGATATATGGATCGTTCCATCTGCGACGGATTCCAGCTTCCCACCACCCGACCATTCCCTGGGCAACGTGACGCTTCCCGGAGACCCGGCCATTCCCACGATCGATATGCGTGTCAACGCTCATCAGCGGTGGATTCATTGGTTGTTGGGCCAAACCCGACGTGACCTTCATATCTGTGGCCCACGGACTATCGCAGGAGAACCCCAAGTCATTTCTGGGGCCGTTACGACGGCGTTGGCCACCGCTCAAGTATCATACCAAGTGATTGTCCCGAGACTGCCCGCCCCAGACACCGCGCAACGTGCATCCAGCCCCCTGCTACCCCCGGAGATTGCCCCCCCGAATACTGTATCGGCGTCTCAATTGGAGGCCTACCAAAATTGCCCTCGCCACTATTATCTGAACCGATATCTAAGAGTGAACCCACCCCCGAACCGAACCATCGACTTGGATCCTGACGAGCAAGGGCAACTTCTTCACCGCATTGCCGGAGAATGCATCTTATATTTGCAGGCGCAGCAGGTTTCACCGGACGATCTCCACCAGAAAGCCGTTCATTGGCTCGAAACCGAGGGCTTCCGCGATGTACGCCAACTGCGTGGCGGGCAATTGGCACCACTGATCCATAGACGGCTAATTGGAACACTTGAGGCCCCCGGGCTGCTCCGACTTGCAATTCCGTCGTTCATCTCGTTTGTGCAGGACTTCAAGGTCGTTGAGGTTGAATCCCCGTTCGAATGGACGCTCCCTGATTCCGACATCCGCCTCAAAGGCCGAATTGATTTGATCGCCGTTCATCGCGAGAGTCAAAAACGTGTCATTGTCGACTTTAAAACGGGCACGACCGCTATCACCAAAATTGCGGTAGAAACCTTATCCCATCTCCAGTTACCCATCTACCGCCTGGCGTTACTTTCTCAAAATCTCTCTGTCGATGCAGGTATTATCTGGGTATTGTCCCGCCAAAAGATTGAACGGAAAACGGTTATGGTCACCCCCGAGTCCAAGGCAATTTTGGTTCCAAAACGCCAACAACCCATGATTATTACTCCGACCACCGATGGTGCGTTGTTGGATCGAATTAAGTGGATCATTGATCAAATTGCAGCGGGGCATTTTCCGGTCACAGGGATTCCTGAGCTGGCTCGACAAGAACATCTGCGGCCTGAAACGGTGTGTCGCCATTGCCCATTTATTTTGAGTTGTGGGTTCCCCAATAAATTTGGCTAGGGGCGGGGCGGGAAAGCCCCCCTATACCTTTCTTTGGATTCTTTTTTTTTACTTTACACTCTCATTTCCTGTCCTTTCTCGATATTAAGTCTAATTATTTTTTCTTTTTCCCGGGGTGGTCCCCCCGGATACCCCCACCGGGGGCTAAACCCCCTGGACCCCCAAATCGGCCAAAACCTCAGCCCAGTCGTCCTCCGTTTCACTCCGTCCTTTATGGACTTCACACAAGTTGGCCTCATTTTGATAGACGTCGATTAACCCTTCGAAAATGGGACCCTAAATTCGAATGGTTAGTCGTAGAACATCCAAATTAGGCCATCCTGTCTGATTGCCACAAAGGAAGCCGGAGGCTGACGACTGGTGCGAGGTTATGGCCGATTAGTGGGGGTATCCGGGGGGACCACCCCGGGAAAAAAGAAAAAATTAGAATAAATATCGAAAAAGGGACGATTATGGAATGTTAAAGAAAAAATTTGAATTTTATAGAATCGCTGCGGTCACGATAAGCCGCGCCAAATCCTGCAAGGCGACGCCTTCAATCCCCTCAATCCCCGGGGACGCATTAACTTCAATCACCACGGATTGCCCACGAGTTCGAAGCAAATCTACCCCTGCCAACCGCAACCCCAACGCTGCCGCCGCTGCAATACTTACAGAAACCTCTTGATCAGTTGGAACGACTAATTCCGCCGTGCCGCCCCGGTGTAAATTGGACCGAAAATCCCCATTTTGCGCTTGACGCCGCATCGCTGCGATCACCTTCCCATCCAAAACCAAACACCGAATGTCTGCATTTTCAGCCTCATGTATAAATGCTTGGGCCACAAAATCCGTTCGAGACGCCTGAAACCAATCGATAACACTGCTCGCCCCCCGCTCAGATTCGGCTAAAACAACGCCGGCCCCTTGTAAGCCGTCCAATACCTTAAACACGGTTGGCGTTCCCAACGGCCGGATGGCGCGGGTCAGTTGGTCTGAATCCACGCTATATACCGTCGGCGGAACCGGGATCCCAGCCGCCTGCAACCGTTGCAACGTCGCCAATTTATCCCGCGCCGTACCAATTGCATCTGCAGAATTCAACAATGTCGTCCCTTGTAATTGCAGCTGGCGCAGGACCGCCAACACCACCGATGTCCCCATTGCACCCACCCGCGGAATCGCCACATCGATATGCTTTAAGGGGCGATTTTTGTGCCGGATTCCGACCGGGTTAACCGACAATACACATCGAAATGGATCCACGATAATCGGCTCGTGTCCTAACCCCCGAATGGCTTCGATAAACCGACGGGATGAATATAGTCGAGCGTTCCGTGTAACCAGTCCGACCCGCATTATATGAGCTTTCGAATCATCGTTGCGACCCGCTCTCGCGCACCCGGTGTCGGGTCCGGCGGGATTAACCGGCGTGCGGATTCGATTGCCGCAACCAAGGTCGCCGGTTTAAGTTGGGATTCTTTGAGTACCACCGCACGCCCCGACCGATCAACCACCGCTGCATTCGCCGTTTGATGATCGTCTTTGGCAAATGGATACGGAATCAATACGGCGCGTGAATTAAACTCAAATAATTCGGCTATCGACGTCGCCCCTGCTCGGCACACGACGACCGACGCATATTTGTATAACAAGTCCATGGACTCGGCATACGGCACAAGGACGCCGACAACCTTTTCGCTTGGCGTCACAATCGACTGAATGGCCCCCGTATACCCCATCGCACGATAATCCGACTCCCCCATAATATGCACCAAGAACCAACGGTGGGCCGCAAATTCGGGGATACAATTTAAGACTGTCCGATTAATCGCCCGGGCACCCTGGCTGCCACCAAACACCAAAATTACCGCTGTTTGCTCTTGTAAAATAGGTACTAATTGATCGATCCAGCGGTCATGCAGAAACTTTTTTCGGACGGGGTTTCCCAACGGTACCGCATGACGCAACCCAATGGTTCCCGGGAACGCCGAAATAACCAGTTTGGCCAGTCGCGACAAGACTTTATTCGTGCGTCCTGCAATCATATTTTGCTCTAGTACCACGATTGGAATTCCCCTCAACTTGGCGGCAATTGCAACAGGAAAGGTAATCATCCCGCCGGTACAAATCACGACCTTGGGTCGAATACGACGCAAATGGCTCCAAGCCCGAACCGTCCCAAAAATCACCGACCAAATGGGAGAATACGATCCCGCCACCCCATAAAAGGGGAACCCATGATGACGGACCATATCGCCGTCAATACGGTCCGTCGACCCCAAGAATACGGACTGATACTCGGTAAGCTCTTGGGCCAAGGCAATCGCCGGGTACACATGGCCGCCAGTACCGCCACAAGTCAATACGATTTTAGAGTTGGGCATTCGGAATCGCCTCTTTCGGCGGCCCAGACATCGATATATTCAAGATAACCCCAACCGTAAACATCGACATAATCAACGACGTCCCCCCAAAACTAATAAATGCGAGCGGAATTCCCTTGGTCGGGAACACCCCAATCACAACCGCAATATTAATAAGCGATTGAAACACAATCTGCATTGTCAGGCCGAGTGCTAAATAATATGAAAATAACGACTGGCTTTGCATTGCAATTTTCATGCCCCGTTGAAAAAATCCGACCAAGAGCAAAATAACCGCAACGGCAAGCACAAAGCCGCCTTCTTCACAAATAATCGAAAAAATAAAATCTGAATATTGGAGCGGAAGATACGAATATTTTAATCGACTTTGCCCAATCCCAACGCCCCACAACCCGCCAGATCCAATTGCAATAAAACTCTGAACGATGTGATAGCTTTTGCCCAATGGATCCGCGAACGGATCTAAAAATGTACGAATCCGCTGCATCTGGTAGGGGTGAAGCAAAATACTTCCGACCACCCCTGACAAACCCAATCCGACCATTCCAAACAAATGAAATAACCGAGCCCGCCCCAAGAATAATAATGAAAAAATCACGACCCCCATCAAGACGGTATTCCCCAAATCCGGTTGCTTGGCCGTCAGCAAAATCGGGACGATGACCACCGAAAACAACGGGATTAATCCCTTCTTAAACGATTGAATTTTGTCTTTTTTTTGGGTGATCATATGGGCCGTGAATGCAATGACAAAGAATTTCAGCATTTCAACGGGTTGGAAACTAATGAACCCCAAATTGATCCATCGTCGGGCACCAAACGCCATGACACCAATGCCGGGAATCATCGTCATCACAACCAATACACAGGAAATACCCAACCCCCACCACACCCATTTCAAATACCGTTCATGCGGCGTCTTAAGCCCAACCGCAAACAATATCAACCCCATTACGAGGTAGGCACAATGCTTTTTAATAAAGTAATAACTATCGTTATACCCCGTGTAACCCACCACCGAACTGGTCGAAATAATCATGATAATTCCGATCACAATCAAACACGCTGTGATCAATAATAAGGGGACGTCAGTTCGACGTGGCGATGATTTGACTTCGGACATAGTCTTTAAAGTGATCTCCTCGATGATTAAAATCCCGGAATTGGTCAAAACTGGAACAAGCCGGAGACATTAAAATAACATCTCCTGACCGACTTTGATCGAATGCATATCGTGTGGCCTCGTCCAACGTTACACATTGATGAATGGGGATCGGGCACCGTTCGCCAGAGGCCACCGCCATCACGCGATCGCCAATCTCGCCATAAACTGTAATCGTCGCGACGGAAGTAAACAACGTTTGCATAAAGCTTTCTAAGGCAAGCCCCTTGTCCTTCCCCCCAACAATAAGGTGAACGGGCTGGTCGAATGCGGCCACCGCCACCAACGTCGACTCTGGATTTGTCGCCTTAGAGTCATCAAAAAACAGTCTGCCGTCAATCGTTGCTACCCACTCCATTCGATGGGGAAGCGGTTGATAGCTCGTCAACCGATCCAATGCCATCCCGGGCGACATCCCAAAGGGTACGCAGGCCGCGATCGCCATCGCAGCGTTGAGATGGTTATGAGCCCCGATGAGCCCCATCCCGTTTCCGGTCGCCTGGGCACATCGTGCGTGATCGGCCACCAAGTGCGTCAACGCATCGTCGGTACCAATCGATCGTTGATTAGCTCGCGCGCCTTCCAAAATGCCATCGATCCACTTATCTCCAGCCAACACGATCAGCGTATCGTCAGGACGTTGATTTCGAAATACCGCCGCCTTTGCCTGTGCATATCGATCCATTGTTTTGTGGCGTTCCAGATGGTCTGGCGTAATGTTGGTAATCACCGCCACTTCGGGTCGGAAATCGATCACCGTCTCCAATTGATAGCTACTCACCTCGACAACGATTCGGGAGGCATTTTGCCCCACCCATTCAATCAAGGGCACCCCAATGTTGCCGGCGTATGGAATCGATAAAATATGTGCGATCATGGCCGTTATCGTCGATTTACCGTTGGTTCCAGTCACTGCGATGAGTTCCGGGGGTGTCGCCTCGCGTTGAAACAATTGATACGCAAACTCGATTTCAGACATGATCGTCCCGTGACACGCCGGGTATTGCTCGGGGGGAATTCCTGGGCTTACAACGACAACGTCTGCCAGTTCGGGGGACACCGGCACCCTGCCCCACTGCGCCAATTTTGCGACGACCGCCGACCCCGTAATCCCGGTTCCCAATACGGCAATGCGATCTAGATTAATATCCACACCGTTACTCCTGTTGCAACTGCGCCTGCCGCCCAAAATAAGGCAACCACCTGTCGTTCCGTCAGGCCACTCAATTCAAAATGATGATGGAGCGGCGCCATTTTCAAAATACGATTACCGGTCAATTTAAATGATAAGACTTGGAGGATTACGCTTAGCGTTTCAACGGCATATACGGTCCCGAGTCCAATCAAAACCCAGGGATTTCCCAAAACCATTGCCACGGCCACAAAAAAAGCGCCCAACGCCAGCGAGCCCGTATCTCCCATAAACACCCGTGCCGGATTTAAATTAAACACCAAAAATCCAGCCACAATGGCCACGCTAACCAGCATTAAATGAGTCATCGCCCCCATACCAACACCCGCAAATATCGTCGCAAATCCAGTCAGGGTAATCAGAGACAATCCGCCCAATAGGCCGTCTAACCCATCGGTCAAATTGGTCGCATTGGACACACCATTCAACAAGAAGACGTAGAGCGCCATCTCCCACAACTGAAGGGGATGAATCAGTCGATGAAATATCGCGACCGCGCCAACCGCAATTATGGATTGCAACAAAAATTTATACCGGGCTTTGAGACCCAAATTTTTATTTCGTTTAATGGACATCAGATCATCTGCCAAGCCAATTAACGCAAATATCGTCAGTATTGCGAGACAAAACACCACCGGAGGGGTCAGCCCACGGGTCACCAGCATGGCACCCAAAATGCCCAAGACAATACCGATTCCGCCCATTGAAACGGTTCCCACCTTGCCTTGGTGCTGGGCCGGTGACAATTCATAAATTTTCTGGACCCCACGGGCAACGCGAAGCCCATGAATCACAGCCATAAATAACGGAATCGATACTAAAAAAATGATTCCGTAACTCATGCCCATTTCTCTTTCACGGATTCAACAATTTCTTCCATTTTCATTCCCCGAGACCCCTTCACCAAAATCACGTCTCCCGGTTTTATTTCATCCAACAACAAGGCCGTCAGCTCGGTCTTAGAATCAAAATGCGACAACCACATTACGTCTCCGTCGTACTTCATCCCCTTCGTGTGCTGTCCGACCGTAACCATTAAGTCCACCCCCGCATCGAGCGCTTGGCCCACTACTTGCTGATGCGCCTCCGCGGCAAAGTCCCCCAGCTCCAACATATCCCCCAGCACCACGATTTTACGCCCCGGGTACCGTCGCAATTGTTGCAATGCGTAGGCGACACCATCGGGATTCGCGTTGTACGCATCGTCCATCAAAATACCATTTCCCCGAAGTGGCGTCTGGACCATCCGGTGCGCCGACGGGTGATACCTGGCCAGGCCCTCCCGGATCTGATCGTCAGATAACCCAAACTGCCGTCCCACCACGAAACATGAGTTCAAATTTTGCTCGGGCTTGTCATGTCCCCCAAAGGGCAACACCTGGAATTGAGCAGCTGTCGCACGTTTCACCATAAGGTCGTAACAGGGTGACGTCGCGTTTAAAAACGCAATTCGATTTTTCCGTTCCCACGACAACGGCGCCAAAAAAATCTCACTTTTCGCCCGGGCAATCGCGTTTTGGCTCCCCAGCAACTCAACGTGGGTCAGCCCCACGTTGGTAATCACAGCGTGGGTCGGACGGGCAATTTGTGCCAATTCCCGAATTTGCCCGGGCCCTCGCATTCCCATTTCGACAATCAAGATATCGGTTGTCACATCGGCCTTTAAAATTGTGAGTGGGACGCCCACTTCATTATTTTGATTTTCATCGGTTTTAACCACGTTAAACGCAACCGACAACATCGCATACATCATATCTTTGGTGGTCGTTTTGCCTGCGCTTCCCGTAATTGCCAAAACCGAACACTTGAGTTTTTTGCGATACTTTTTGGCATACGAGGCCAGATCCACGTCTAATACTCTGGCCCCTTTTCGAATGGCTTCAGGTATAAAATCGCGACCATTAAAATTGGGTCCAACAACCGGAATAAACGTATCTCCGGGTTCGATGGTCCGGGTGTCAATCGATATCTTCACGACAAGCGGTCCTGAATAGCCAGGCGACATTCTTCACGGTCGTCAAAATGATGGGTTTCGCCCTTAATAATTTGATAGGTTTCGTGGCCTTTACCGGCCACCAAGACCACATCATTGGCGTCGGCATGTGCAATTGCCCACCGAATGGCGTCCCGCCGGTCCGGGAGTACAATCGCACGGTCTCGGGCAACAAGCCCCTCACAAATTTCATCAATAATTGCAGCAGGGTCCTCCGATCGCGGATTATCTGACGTGACTACAATTCGATCGGCATATTGCTCGGCCACCCGCCCCATCTTCGGTCGTTTGGTCCGATCGCGGTCTCCGCCACACCCAAAAACAACCATCAACTGCCCACCGCTGCGCTGCGCCATCAATTTGGCCTCGACAGCAACATTTTCTAACCCATCCGGCGTGTGGGCATAGTCCACAATGACCTCAAAGGACTGCCCTCCTCGAATGGGTTCAAATCGGCCAGCCGGTGCTTTTGCCCGCAACATCGCCCCCCGAATAGTATCCGAATCGATACCCAATTCTGTTAACACCGCAACAGCGGCTTGAATATTTTGATAATTAAAACGACCCGGCAATGGCACATCAAAATCCAAACGAATTGACTTAAAGTCATCTGGATAAATGGACGCCCCTGGGCCCGCCATAAAGGTCAACTTGGTCGCCTGGTACGCCTCAAATGTTGTGTGGTAATCCAAGTGATCCTGGGTAATATTGGTCAATAATTTTACGGCAAATTGAATACCGTGGATTCGATGTTGATCAATCGCGTGAGACGAGACTTCCATCACAAAATGCGTCCCGCCGGCATCCAAATGCGCCCGCATTCGCCTGGCAACCTCAATGCTTTCGGGAGTGGTCAACTCGGCATTCAACGTCCCCAATACGGCTGGGCTGTGACCTGCCGCTGCAAGACCTTGTGCCACAAGATGGGTCACCGTCGTTTTCCCGTTGGTCCCGGTAACGCCTACGACCGTCAACGCCTGTGAGGGATACCCAAAATGGACATTAGCAAAATCGCCCAATTCGTCCCGAGTCATCGGTAGAATCGCCACGGCCCCGCGTGCGCGGGCATCGGCTTCGAATCGCTCGCCCCCTGGTAAACAAATAAACGTATCGCCGGGTTGTATTTTTCTCGAATCGTAGTGAAAGTCCATAAGTTTGCTAGTATATCAGCCCACATGCTATGATTCCACGCTCTTTACGGTCACATTTTGGCCTTCGCGGCACGAGGATAATTGGGTGGCACCCACGAATAAAGACGCCTTAATACATCAATATTTAAAAACCGGTGACTTGGTTATCCGGGATAAGATTGTCGAAACCTATCTCCCACTTGTCGAGTTCGTGGCCAATAAATTGGCGTTTAACCGGGATGATTTAGAAGATCTTATCCAGGTTGGGACCATTGGCCTGCTGCGTTCCGTCGATCGGTTCGAGCCTGCCAAAGAAGTTGATTTCTCAACGTTTGCAACGCCCAATATCATTGGCGAAATTAAGCATTATTTTCGTGACAAACGCGGGATTTTGAAGGTTCCTCGGAAACTTCAGGAACAATATTCGCGAATCAAAAAATTCATTCGTGAAGCCCAACTGGCTGGGCTTAGCCCAACGGTTCCGGAAATCGCTAAGTCACTAGAAATGACCGTAGAAAGCGTGATCGAATCCATTGAAGCATGGCAAACAAGTGCGGTTATATCCCTCGACTCGCCCGCTTATTCGGCTGGTAGCAAGGGTGAGGGATCGACCCAAACGCTACTCGAAAGTCTTGGGGGCGAACATCGGGAAGACATTATGCTGAACCGAGTGACACTTCGTGAAGCCATGACAAAGCTCGATCGGCGGGAGCGCAAAATCATTTTCCTTCGATTTTACCGAGGGTTATCACAAAATGAAATTGCAGAACGGATGAGTTTGTCACAAATGCACATTTCCCGTTTACTAACCGCCGCACTTAAAACCCTACGAAATGCAATCGATCGCCACTAATCAGAGGATTATTATGAAGACTATTCATTATGATTTTGATGGGGTGCAAACCCGTATTCCCCATCGGTTCGAAAATTTACTTTTGGATCATGTGGACTGCATCCAGACCGACACCGACACACGGGGTCAATTTTCAATCACCGTAAGCCCTGGCCAATCCAGGGGAATTTTTTTGCAATCCCGCGGTACGCAACAAGTCCTCATTCGCACCGCATTGATGGAGATTTTAGCCTTGGCCTCAGTGGTCTGTACGGACACTCCGGATGATGGGGTTATTATTTTTGCATCCATTGGCAATTTCATTATTCATGATGATTTCCCGGCCGGGGTTCCCTGGGTCGGCGAAGTCGTTAAGTTAAAAGACAAGGGTAATTTTGTTCGATGTCGCGGGGTCATTGGCACCGCGAGCAACCCGAACATGGCCTCCGGTGAATTAATGGCGTTTATTATTTCGAAAGCCCAATTAGCCGAACAAGGATCATCTCCAAAATTGGTTGATATCCCCCCGACAACCGAACTTATAGCGGTCGACAAAACACGATTTGGGAAAGCCCCCGAAATGGTGGTTTGTGATTCGGTGTGCGCACCCTATGCGAACGGGGCCGTTCTTGGTCTGTATCAATATCCGACCACTCACCCTCTGATTAAGGGGCACTTCCCAGGCAATCCAATTATGATGGGGATCATGCAATTTTTGTGTGTAGAAGACCTTTGCACTGCCGCATTTTCGCATGTCGGGGTTGCCATTGGACAACGGGTATCCGGCAACGCCCAGATTATTCGAACGGATGGCGCTTTAATCGCAGAAATTAAACAATTTGATGTTCAGATTGGTTCTGACCAAGCCGTTATTTTAGGCACCAAGAAAGTTGTATTCCGGGAGTCCGTCCGGCCGGGAGATACGTTCTTTATTTCACTCACCGATCTCACCTTCGAATGATCATTCCACGCCATTTCAGCATCGTGGTCGCGGCCGATCTCAACAATGGCATCGGCATTCGCAACGGGTTGCCGTGGAAAATAAAGGCCGATATGGCCTATTTCAAGACGCTCACCAGCGCGGCACCTGAAGGCAAATTCAACGTGGTCATTATGGGCAGAAAGACCTTTGAATCATTGCCGGATAGCTATCGCCCGTTGCCCGGACGAATGAATGTCGTTATTACCCGACAGCAAGACTATGAAGCAGAGTCAGTAACGGTAGTCCCTTCGTTGGAAGCCGGACTCGCAAGGTGTGCATCAGATCCCACCGTGAACCGGGTATTTGTTATCGGCGGTGGCCAAGTTTACGACACCGCTATTTTGCATCATAAATTGGATGCCATTTATCTGACTCGCGTCGTTCATGCATTTGAATGTGATACGGTTTTCCCGGCAATTCCCGACCGATTTAAGCTATCGCAACAATCGGGAATTATCGATACTGATCCCCCCATTCAGTTTGAAGTTTGGCGTAAGTAACCACCAGGCAATACCCCGCGTTTAAACCCGCCCCAATCCGGGAAACCATTAGCCACTAACATTACCCCGGGGGGGAAACCATGTCGTCGCTTCCACCCCTAATCGCTTTGCCATCGTTAAACGAATCCAGTCCACTTGCCCATCTGATGACCCCGGAGGTTCTCCGTCGACTGGGGCTCACCACGCACCGCAGTGCCACTGTGGCGCAAGTTTCAGACTCCGGGAATCCTCACGAGATCAATATTCCGTTGTCGGTCCAAGCGTCGGCCATCAAGTATAGCGTTTTGCAGGATGGGATGTCAGATAGTCTCCCCAATGCCATCGTTGTCTCCAGCTGGGAAATTGCCTTGTTAAGTCCCCAATGCCAATCTGTGACGTATCAGATTCTCCGGGCCATTCGGGATAGTGGTGTTCCCGTATACCTCGTCAATTCAAGCCCTCATTTTACGCTAGACCCACTAAAGAATTTGAGCGAAACGCTATTCACCGGAGTTCAGATCACCCAAATACCGGCCTACGAGACATCCCTTGTCGAATCAAAATCCGGCGAATTGCTCGGACTTCCGAGAGACTCGATTAAAGTGTTGGACGTGGTCGAATTACGACGATTATTTCTACGATGGCGGACCCTTCGGGATCAAATTCCAGACATCCAAAATACCCCACACACCTACATTTCCGACACATGGGCGCCGTCCGTCGCAGATCGCATTGACTCGACTTCCCCACTGCTCAACGGATCCCCCGCCCACTTGGCAACGATCATCACTCAGGTATCTGAGATCGAATTAACCCCCGCCCAGCACATCACATTTCTTCCGGTTCTCCATCTCAACCCCATGTTGAGCATCGCGCTCAAGTTCGACGCCATAGGCGACATCGACCCGTTTTTTCAGACCCATCCCGCTGAAACCCGTATACGCCGTATTAAATTTTCGGGGTATTCGGATTCCGTCAGCCAGATAGACGAACTGTCTCAGAAACATCCCGAGGTTAACACCTTCGACGGTATTGTTAGCGTAACCTACAAAGACTGGGACTCGCCGATCATTCAAAAATTAACGACGATCGATATTAGTAAACCGATGACGGTCGAAAGACTGCGAACTATCCTCAGGCTTGTCCCGCAGCTTCGTCATTTATATCTCCGTTACTGTCAATATGACGATTTTGCAGTCGAGGATCCCCCTCTTTCCCATCCAACCCTGTCCCATATTCATTTTATTGGATTGCTCCGTTCCATGTATTGTGCCCCATGGACTCCGTTTTGGAAGCGCAACCGGAATACCGTCCACCCGCGTTTTGAATACGACATTTCCCGCTATCGGGCGCCTGGAAATGAACTCGATCCAATCATCTTCGATCGATCCCGGCTATGGGGTGACATGCGAGTCAAACACGAGTCGAAATCCTTGGAGCGGCTCATACTTAATCGCAATTATGTATGGGGAGAATATTCGCGACGAAACAGTGCCTATTCGAGCCGTTCTGGATCTTCAACGGACGCACCATTCACTCCGCCACGTCGAATTCAAGATGTCACCGGATCTGCCCAAATTCTATGTACCTGAGCGAGAAAGATCATGCGTTTGGAATTACTCACGGAACGCCATACATCTTTCCGGAACGGCGACCTTCGTCACACCCTCTGGGGAAAGCGCGTGGGCAGGGCACGATGGAGCTCCGATTCGTGGGACCATTCAAGCGTCGAAATCCCACCCGAAAATAGCGGCCGACATTTTGACGACTTGCCGTTGGACCGTCTGATGTCAGTGCCCACGATCATCACGTTATTGTCCGCCCATAGCGACCCCAAATCACTCGACCAAAACCTACCCGCCTTGGCGCGCCACTATCTAGAATCCGTCCAATCAAGGATCCCCGCCGATCTCCAATTGGTCGGCTGTCCCCGAATCCGCTTGGAGGAGTCTCTGAGGCAATTGACTCAGTCTGCGTTGACTAAAATGCCACTCGAATCACCCGTGACCTGGTTATTTTTAGACAGCATTTTTGGCGTTATAAAAAACACCCACCATCTCCCGGAAGCTGACCGTATCACCACCCACAAATCGCTACTTGCCGATACCCAAGCCACCATATTGCGCACGTTAAGCGATTCTCGGGGATCTTCTCTAACCGTCACGGAAATTCAACAATTAGCCGCCGACAAAGACGCACTTTTTCCTTACCTTCATGATTGTGTCAACAAACTCCGTCAAACAGAAAGCCCGCATCTATGGCCTGAGTCTGAAATAAAGCGGTCAGAGGTCCGACGGGAATTTCAAATCGACGACTTTTTCGAAAAAATATTCAAGCTCGATTCGGGCGCAATTGCATTTCACGACTTCGACTTAGGGGGGTAATTGCCGAGACCTCACTTGGGAGTGTAAAGTACCGACGCCTCAATCCATCGCCCAAGGAGTCCCCCATGCTGAGCGGAATCGTTCGCTTCCCGACACCACAGATTGTCAAACAACTACCCATTGCCCAGACAGTTCGGACCTATACTCAAAACGCTATTCAAACTAGCCATTCGAACCGATCGACGACAAGTCTCCTTCGCGAAGGTGCGGTACTTCAGATTTTAGGCAATCCATCGGTCAGCCGCATCGTCGGAAAAATCATCAACGGTCTTCCCGACGCCGTCATTGATACCCCCCCCGTTGCGACGGCGTTTAGACCCATCGCATCGCAATTTGGGACTGTCGATTCCAATTTGGACCGGGTCCTAAGCCGATTCACACCAAGCGATGTCGCCGATCTTGCGAAGGAAGGAATTGGGCTTCACGAAGATCCGAAACCCATTTTCGAACGCCACTTACTAACCGTTACTCATCCCAACGTGCGCCATATGGCCTTAAAATTATCATCGTTCGTACCGGCCCCACTATTACAATCGGGCATTGTTACCCCTGCCTTCAAAAAGGGCGAGGCCATGATGAGAGAGATTTGTCGACTCGGCGAAGACTTGGACAAAAAAATCTATATCGATGCGGAGGGGGTCGCAGAACAGCGCCTGATTCACTCCACGCAACTCAAATTAGGCGCAGAATTCAATGACACGGTGTATCTCACGTTTCAATCGATGCGATCCGACTCGCTTCAGCAGCTAGAAACATATTTGGAATGGTCACTCAAAACCGGCCTAACCCCAAGAATCAAACAAGTCAAAGGTGCCTACCATACCCAAGAGAGTCAGCTATTTCCCCAATTCTACAATCAATCGTTCACCGATACTCACGAGATGTTTAAACAGTCGATCGCACTTGTTGGACAGTTTCCTGGCAAGAAGCACCAATTTATCGGCACAATGAATCCGTCACTTATCCAATTTGCGACCCGTTCTCTGTCGCCGAATGAACATACCATTGCGAATCTAAAAGGCATGGAAGTCGGGCCTTCATTGGGCGTACCGACGCTCATTTACCATCCCATCGCCCTGAAGCCGTCCGAGTTGGCAAAATATGGGGTGCGACGCCTGATCGAACTTGGGAATCCCTCAGCTCTAACCCAGGGTCGGTTGTCAATCGTAAAGGCAGTGTTGCGACAACGGATGGGAATGCCACCGCTGCCCGACATCGTGATTCAACCAGAAGCGCCGCTAACCGTGCCTTCTAGCAAGTTACAAACTGCGGCTCCCGTCATGTCCGAAGAGGCTGTAGCAGCCCGATCAACATTGGATACTATGATCGCAAGTCTTCATGAGCGGGCAGATGCAAAATCGGCGTTAAGTACACCCGAAGTGCGCGACCAGTTAATCAAAGCCGGACAGTCTACGTTCCACGACTCACTCCGTGGCGTCAAAGTTAATCCCGTGTCAGAACAAGTACTGACCCTAGTTGAAGCCCTAACGACAAATAATCCTAAGGGAGCCGTCATATTTGACACCCCCGAAATGAACGCGTTGATAGTGCGGCTCAGACAGGACCATGAGTCCGCAATGAATCATCCCGGATTTTGACGACTCGCCCCTACTAAATCAACACATCTGCCAAAATGGCGAGTAGCAACAAGGGTAAATAGAAGACCGATACCTTCATGATTTTTAGGGCGGTGTCGCGGTCCCTTAGGTGGCGAAATTTAAAAATCACCCTTAAGAGCCACGCGCCTAAAACCGCCGCCGACACCGTATAAATCACGCCAAGGTGGCCCAGCGTCCACGGCAATACCGACACGGCAACCAGCAACAATGCGTTGACCATCATATGAAAATAGGTGCGGTCTCCAGATTCATCTTCACCCGGGAGCATTTTGAAGCCCGCTTTTTGATAATCATTACGATACATCCAAGCAATGGCGAAAAAATGGGGCATCTGCCAGAAAAATAGAATCAAGAAAAGTTCCCATGCCCCTGCGCCCAGGTGCCCGGTTACCGCGCCCCATCCCGCCATCGGGGGAATTGCGCCCGGAATCGCACCAATATACGTATTAAGCCACGTCATTTGTTTGAGGGGCGTATAAAAAATCACATACAAAAAGGCCGTTAAGAAGGATAAGAATGTGACCCATGAATTGGTCCAAATCCATAAAATCGCCAACCCTATGCCCAATAACCCAAACCCTAGTACTGCGGCCTGCCAGGGCGGAATCACGCCGGATGGGATCGGACGGTTCTTGGTGCGATCCATCAACCCATCAATGTTACGTTCCAAAAAGTGATTCAATGCCGCCGCGCCAGAGGCGGTCAGCACCGTCCCAATTAAAAGAGGAATCAACAATCGTCCACTTGTGGGGAATTGCGCCCGGGCCAAAAAGAACCCCATCGCCACCGTGACCGCCTGCATAAAGGCGATACGGGGTTTGATCAGCTCAATAAACGGTGAAATAATGCGTCGCATGTCAGACGCTATGATAAACAACAGCAGCCCAGGCCGCAAACGACGGTTCCGAATCATGGCCATCGTGAGCTTGATTCTCGTGTACTTTTTAATTTGGGTTGGCTCATATGTACGTAGCACAGGGGCCGGAATGGGTTGTCCGGATTGGCCGAAGTGCTTTGATCAATGGGTACCCCCTACTCATGTCTCGCAACTGCCAGCCGACTACCAAGTTCGCTATGCGGATCGCGGCTATGACGTTATGGAATTTAACCCAGTCAAAACCTGGACCGAATATCTCAACCGACTTACGGGATCCGTCATCGGATTATCGGTGCTCATCATGGCCGGAACCGCCATTTATGCCCGAAAAGAATTGTCTCCTCGCGTGGTTTGGGCGTCCGTTGGGGTCGTGGCGTTGATTGGATTCCAAGGATGGCTTGGTGCGACCGTCGTTGCCAGTGTATTAAAACCGTGGGTGATTACCACCCATATGGCCGTCGCAATACTCATCATCATGATCCTCAACGCGATTATGGCTGCAGTAAGCTCCCCGAGGACCCAGCTTGCCCTAGGGCCTACGTATTGGATCGCAGCATTCGTATTGATTATCCAATTCGTACTAGGCAGCCAGGTTCGCCAAGCGGTGGATCACGGTATTGCGATCAATGGGCTTTCCCAAATCGGGGCCATTTATTGGGTTCACCGATCATTCTCGTGGGTGGTCGTCCTGTTTCTAATTCTACTCGCAGGGAAATTGTATCGGTCAGGATCTCGTGGATTGGGCCTTTTGATTTTGATCCCCTTAGCCATTCAAATGAGCAGCGGTATTATCTTTGCGAAGATGGGGTTGGTTGGGGTGTTGCAACCGCTTCATCTTACCGCCGCCGCCATCTCGATCGGGACATTAAGCTATATCGCGGCTTCGTCAAAGACATAAACCGTCGCTGCGCTCACCCCTCCCCCAACCCCTCCCCTTTGTAAGGTCAGGGGGGCCGTGCGTCAGTCATCTTGGAATCTGTTTCGAATGTTTAAACTCACCCAGATCGCGGGAATACCTGGCCCATCGCTATTAAAAGGGGCTCTTATGATCGAATCGGTTATCCTCGTTAGTCCAGAATCTTCCGACATTCGCGATAGTCTTCGCGTTATCACCGACAACGATATCACTTGTTTTGAAACAGGCGCCGCCGCACTGGATTACCTGTCCCTCTATCCCAATCAAGATTCCGTGATCGTGATTGACGCCACCGTTCCCGACGACACATTGGTTCATCTTGTGTCTCGTATCAATACGTTAAGCCCGATGATGGTGATCGTCGTTGTCATTTCCGATAGCGACCCCGATCTCACCGTCGCTCTGGTTAAAGCCGGCGCATCCACGTTTATTCCACCAGAAGCTGGTCCCGAAGCCCTCTTTTCAAGCGTTCGCGATATCCTGTCTTACGAATCACTGATTTCACATCTGCAACAACAAATTAATACAGTATCCGATAAAGGCCTCATGAGGCGAATTAAGGGATTCGAGCAAATCGTTCAATTGCGTCACAGCCGTGGGGAAGCCATTCGTCCCAGTGAAATTCAACTCTTTTTTCCTGCATCCGATGAAATCCCAACCGATCAGTTATTGGCCCTGATTGAGTCGCGATCATTGCCCGATGTCTCCAAAACCTTAGCCTATAAACCCAGACTCCTAATCGTTGAGGACGAACCCATTTTGAACGAAGTCATGATCGGGATCATGGAACCCGAGTATGACGTCATTGCCGTTTCGACCGCTGAAGACGCCATCTTGGCCATCGAAAACAACCCGGAATTCGACTTAATGTTGCTGGACATTTGCCTCCCTGGCATGAACGGGGATGAATTGGTCAAGGACCTTAAAGAACGGTCTCCACAACTCCATATCATGATGGTCACTGGGATTACCGATTCAGGCTCTATTATTAGATGTTTGCGGGCCGGCGCATCCGACTACATCGTAAAACCATTTGATGTGGTGGCACTCAGCGACAAAGCTGCCAACTTGGTGCAAACCCAGCTCACCATGACGTGGCTAAAACGCTACCTGAACGCGATTTAAAACAGAGGAGTTTAGTTTCAAGAGGCATGGCCGCCGGCTTAATTCGCATTGAACCCAAAATTGACCACATGATGTTAGCGGTATGCCTGCGGCCAAGCCATGTCATTTGACGAATTATGTGCACTATTACCCATCATGGCGTCAGACGTGCAAACGGCTCAAGGGGCATTGGGATCTGATCTCCAAGACATTTCACCTACCGTGTTGGTGCTGGAAGATGAGGATTCATTGCGCGATATGATCTGTTATGGATTCGATATGTTGAATTGCCAACCGGTCCAATCTGAATCGATTGGAGATGCAACGACGTTAATTCGGTCATTAACCAAACTTGATATTGCGGTGTTGGATATCGGATTACCGGACGGCCTGGGGCCCGATTTAATTCAATTGATCCGAAACACCCATCCCAACACCTCCATTGTCATGTTAACGGCATTTAAAGATCTGGAATTGATCATGGAGTGTTTTAACAAAGGTGCTATCGATTATTTGATCAAACCGTTTGACATGGGAAAATTCAACACGACGTTTGGGCACATTTTATACCGGCAGCGGGTGAAGCAATTTGCGTTAATGATGAAGATTGGGAAGTTGCCGAACGAGATCCCCAAGGCAATTTTAAACGAGTATTCGCAGGCGGTAGCCGGAGTGGGAGCGCCCGATGGAACCCACGTGGTTAACCCTGTACACCCAAATGAGGCAAATAGATTGTGAAGCGAGTCCCGATGCCAAGTTCGGAATCCACGTCGACGTAACCGTTATGGCCCGAAACCACTTCGTACAGAATCGAAAGTCCAAGTCCAATATTTTTGCCTCCTGTGGGCCCTTTTGTTGAAAAGAAGGGATTAAAAATTTTACCCTTGGTTTGAGGGTCCATTCCCGGCCCCGTATCCTCGATTTGGATTTGAATGCCATCAACAAGATTGCCCCCCACCACTGGGAACTGGGTGATTTGAGCCCGAATCGATAGTTGTCGGGGGCGATCGTCCACCAATTCCAGGGCTTGAATCGCGTTATAAATAATATTAAAGAATCCTTGCTGCAATCGAAATTCGTCCCCGGCCACATCCGGCAAACCCGCTTGGATATCGCGGACCAAGACTATTTTTTGTTTGCGGCAATTGCCCTCGACTATGCTAATGGTGTCGTTGAGAATATCGTCAATTTTGACTGGGCGTTTCACTGCGCCGGGGGTAGTTCGGATGATATCAATGACCCCGGGCACCAAACGGATATAGTCGGGACCAAGTTCCTCGCCGAGAAGGTCTGTGCCTGCCGATTCCATCTGCCCTAACTTGGGCATTACGCCGCCACGAGGATCCAGATATCCGAGTTGAACCAGTTTTCCAAAGATATCCGCCGACATGTCGTCGGTGATGCCAGGCAATTTGGTAAAGCTATCTGATTTGACTCCGCCGCCCGAGACCCCGTATTTCATCATGTTATCAGTGATATCCAAAATGCGGGGGCCTTGCTGAGTGACAACATTGACGAGGTCGAAAAATTTTCCCATCGTACCCAACAGTTTAAACCACAGCCGAACTGGGCCTTGGACCGGTTCGTATCCGGGTCCCAAATCGATGCTTGCCGGTATTTTTCGTTTAAAATCCAAAATCATTGGGTGGGGATTCAGAGCGCCATTTTCTTGCAATTTTGAGTAGAGCTGCTCGGCTTTTTCGGCATCATTTTGGGTGACGTCCAATAAATCTTTGGCGCCAATTGGGCGGTTCCATGCACCGAACTGTTCGCCTGGATTTTCTTTGCGACCTTCCATGGATTGGGCCATAAATCCGGCACCCGCCACCATCGCCGCGATGGGATTCCGGATTTCGTGGGCCATTCCAGTCGCCAATGTCGAGAATGCCGCCTGGTGAAAGTGTTTCTGGGCCAACGCCACCGCCTCCCTGACTTTCTCCTCTAATTCCAGATTAATTTCATGGAGTTGCGTATTGAGGACTCGCAATTCTTGGTTGGCGTCCGCCAGTTGGTGATTGAGGCCTTCCAATCGCTGACCTTGGTCCCGGAGTTTCCGGTTTTGCGTGATCCGTTCAAAAACAGTGACGGCTTGGTTCAAATATACCTCGAATAACGCTTCGTCTTGCTCCGTATAGTCTTCTTCAGACAACTTTTGCCCCACCACGAATATCGCCTGTAATTCCTCGAAAGAATGGATCGCAATCAATAGGCTACGAGGGTGTACTCCTTGGCTCTTCAACTGGGCCTTGGTCGCCACACTTAATTCCCCAAACTTCACGACACGTCGATTCACGTCCCCAAATTCGGATATAAGCGGGTTTGTGGCCTCAAATCGGGCTTTCCAGGTTTGCTGGATATTTAAATTTTCGTCCGTGTATTGCTGCACGTAGCATTCGAAGTGGTCGTCCTCAGTCCGTAGAATGGCGTATGACTCCCCTATTTCCATATTCCGTTGCAGGGTATACACCGACTCCAGCACCGATTCCTTGTCTTGGGCGAACACCAGCAACGACGATGCACTTTTCAGCGTTTCTTCGAAATTGTAATCAAATTTTAAAAATTTCTTATACGCTGACGTCTGTAGCCAATTGCGAAACGGGATAAATCCAAACGCTCCGATTGTGCCCCAGATTCCGTAGTATAGGGCCGTCGGGCCTGGAAACCAATTCCGAAGTCCTATGATGGCTAATAATGGGATTAAATATATTCCCCACGCCCCTCCCGTCGCCGCCGCTCGCGTGATCACCACTTTGATGTCCATTAGATTGTGTTTGGTGATGGACACAAACACGATCCCTATTGCAACAGCTATAAATACAATTCCAGGCGGGTACATTTCGACACCATAATTCACCAGGTAGTCGACCGCCGCGCAAAAATAGATCAATAGTGCAACGACAGAATACCTAAGCTGGTGGCGATATCTACCCATGGCGGATTTCGATTTTTTATAGACAATATATAAGCCCCGGGAAACCACAATTGAAGTCTGTACCACATGAAGCGGGTGTAGTAGCCCGGCCATAGGATAAAATCCCCAATAATATTGATAAACACCCTTCACAAAATACGGGGTAAAAACATCAAAAAAGGCAAAAATTCCGGCAACCCCGTAGGAAGCCCACAGCCATTTTCGATCGCCTTCAGCATCCGAAAGTTCAATTAAAAAATGATAGAGGGTAGTCGGCAAAAAAATTATAAAGAAATACCCAAATCTTACAATCGTTATCCCGACAGCCGGGTCGGATTGCAAAAAAAGCATAGCCCATGAAAACTGCCAAATAAAAGTGGTCAATGTCAAAGCCGAAAATGGAATTTTCAACCTCAATTTAGTGGAACTCAAGATACTTGCCGTCGATACCCCCAAAAACACCAGAGCTATTACAAGGGGTAGCAACGCATATTTGTCACTAAATAGGCCGTTCATATGCTTTCATCATTTGCATAATTTCCGAAGGTATTCGGCATGGCTTCTTTGCCAAGTCTGCAAAGACAATCGTTTGGGTACCAAAAGACATTATCCTGTTATCAATTGCGGATCTAAATTCAAACGTTAAATCAAATGACGCATTTTTGAAGTTTTTAGTATTTAAAAAGCCAATAATTTGTGAAAACGGATTAACCTCGGCAACATACTCTATCCCGGCTCTCTTCGTAATAAATACACCTGGCAATTCAAGCATGTTTTTAAAAATACACTTTGAAAACCATGCCTCTCGAAGAATTCCTTGCCATTCAAAATGTCGAGAAAAATACACATTTCCATATGCATTCGTATCTTTGAGGTACACCTCGATTAAATATTCAAAGGTCTTATATGGTTGTCGACGTACAAACGCCAACTCCTCCGCCCGAAGGACAACCTTTGAGCTTGATTCTTGAGTATCCGCCGGCACAACTTGCCCCGTGGCATCGCCTTGTTCTGGAGTCATATCCGCCCCTCCGTGGTGTTGCAGATACTAGAAACCGGCCCATCAAGATAGGCCGTTCAGTATCTTTTAAGTTTTTTTTGGAATGAGGGGAGTATAAAAGAATTTTTAGTTCAAAGATAGGCTACAGGATCGAGCGAATGTCCTGAGCGACAGGGATTTTATGGATGGCTTTCGAGACATGGTCCTGAGCGTTGTGTGCAAGATGGGTATGGCAACGATTCCAAGCGATACCTGGCAACACGGATTTTAGGGCCTGAGTTAAGCCGGGGTGGTCATCCGATACGACGTAGGAGACGCCATACAGTCACAGAGGTCTTCGAGGATCTTGGTGACTTTTCGATTCGAAACGCCTTGGATATACATCTCGGCGATCGTCGCCAAAAGAGCACGTTCAGAACGTAGTCCTTTTTGGATTGCCGATGGATAAAATCCACCGTTACGGGTCTGGGGAATAGCCAATTCGAGTTCGCCGATTCGGGTTTTGAGGAATTTGGGCTTAAATCCATTAGCCTGATCCACCCGATCTTGTGTCCGTTCATACGGCTGGGCATTGAGATACCCACTTCGTTCCATTCGCATCGCTTCATTTACGAGTAATTGAACGACCTGTGCCATATTTTCGCTAATTCCAGTTTGCATTAGCAATTCC